>Ga0315285_10008919_pt1 | contig 10273 bp, 9 predicted proteins | sample YL17G09_36_MG_FD_203698 | JGI IMG/M metagenome (GOLD analysis project Ga0315285, IMG submission 203698) | Sediment microbial communities from Yellowstone Lake, YNP, Wyoming, USA - YL17G09_36 | ecosystem: Environmental > Aquatic > Freshwater > Lake > Sediment | place: USA: Wyoming | collected... | reverse complement strand
TCGAAAGAAGTCTTGTGTCCGCGGGCTCGCCCCTGTACATTGGCGTACAGAAGAGACCAGTAGGAGGCGCCGCCGTGAAAACCGTGACTTTCACCAAACTTCGAGAAAACGCCAAACTGTACTTCGACGCCGTCGAGGAAGGCGAGACCGTTCGCGTGCTGCGGCACGGCAAGCCGATCGCCGACATCCTGCCCGCGGCGTCCTCCGCGAGAACGCCCTCGTGGAGGAAATCCAGGAAACCCCTTTGCGTAAAGGGCGTGTCCCTCACCAAGGCGATCCTTGAGGAAAGGAACTCAGGGAGATGAACGTTTTCCTGGACTCCTCGGCGTTCGCCAAGCGTTACCTTGCCGAACGCGGCAGCGAGACCGTTCTCGAGTGCTGCCGCCAGGCGACGAAGCTGTGCGTGAGCGTTCTTTGCCTGCCTGAAGTGATCTCGGCCCTGAACCGGCTGCGACGGCAATCCCGGCTCACGAAGCGTCAATACGAGAAGCTGAAGAACGCCGTACTGGTTGACGTGCGCGACGTCGAGGTTTGCGACCTCTCGCCCCGCGTTGTCGCACGCGCCGTCCGACTTCTCGAAGAGAATCCCCTGCGCGCCATGGACGCGCTCCACGTGGCGTGCGCATTGGAGTGGAAGGCCGAACTGTTTGTCTCTTCCGACCAGCAACAGATCGCCGCGGCGCAGACCAGCGGGGTGAAAGTTCTCCCCGTACTAGCCAAGCAGGGCGCTTCCCGCGGATCGGCGATCTAACCCCCTCTCCCCAATGAGCGACGAGCGCTGCGCCGGCGTCGCCGAATGCGAAGGGAGCGCTCTCACGCCAGATCGGCGTCGAAGTAGGCCCCGAGTGCTGGGTCCACGCGCGGAACGTCCATCGGCACGCCGCCGTTGCGCAGGGAATGGGTCGCCATCACGCCCGCGGCGACGCTGTAGCGGGCGGCGATGGGGGAGGTGTTGATCTTGCCCCCCTCGCGCACATAGCGAACGAACTCGGCCACGATCGTCGGATCGCCCCCGCCGTGCCCCCCTTCGCCGGGGGGAACGGCGATCTGCTCGTCGCCGTGGGGTTTGCAGCAATCGGACCGGCGGTTCCAGAGCGCGATGACGGTTTCGCCGGCGAAGTCGCCCATGTTCTCGATCCGTCCCTCGGTCCCGATGATCGTGTAGTTGCGCCACGCGTCGGGCGTGTAGTGGCACTGTTGGTAGGAGGCCAAAACGCCGTTGTCGTACTCCATGAGCATCATGCTGACGTCTTCGACGTCGATGACGGGGCTCAGCCCCTTCTGACTGAGAGGGGGCCAGTTCGCGGCGTTGAAGCCGGGGTTGCCGAGATCGGACGGGTCGCGGCGGTCGGCGATCCGGTCGTAAAGCGTGAGCCCTCCCATGGCGCTGACGCGCTTGGCGTAGCCGCCGCAGAGCCAGTGCAGGACGTCGAGGTCGTGCGCCCCCTTCTGGAGCAGAAGGCCGGTGGTGTAGCGCCGCTCGGAGTGCCAATCCTTGAAGTAGGCGTCGCCGCCGTAGGCGACGAAATGGCGGCACCAGGCCGCCTTGACCTCGCCGATGACGCCTTCGTCGATGAGTTCCTTCATTTTGAGAACAAAGCTCATGTGCCGCATGTTGTGGCCGAGGTAGAGCTTGACCTTCTTCTCGTAGGCCTTGCGGAGGATGCGGTCGCACCCCTCGATGGTGATGGCCATCGGCTTCTCGAGGTAGACGTCCTTGCCCGCTTCGAGCGCGGCCAGCGCGTGCTCCTCGTGGCAGTAGTCGGGCGTGGTGACGAAAACGGCGTCCACGTCCGCCTTTTCCAGCAGTTCCCGGTAGTCCTCCGTGACGAAAGCGCCGGGGCCGAATTTCTCCTTGAAAGCGCGCAACGGCCCCTCGCGAATGTCCGCTCCCGCCACCAGGCGGACCCCTTCCTCCGGTCTGTGGGCGTAGTGAGCCAATCCGCCGCGCCCGCCGGCGCCGATGACGCCGATGCGCAGATCCCTCTTTGGTCCCATCAATCGAGTCCCCCTCCGGGAATGTGGGCGGCCGAACTTCTCTTTGGCGGCCCGACTGGAATGATGTCCCCTACACCACGAAAGCGACGGGGGTCAAGCTTTTCAGCGGCCCTCGGAAGACGCCGCAACACCCCCCCGCCCGCCTTGAACCACGCTCCTGCACGGCGGGGTTGGCTTCCCGGCTTCGGTCCGCGGGGCATCGCCGGCAGCCCAACTCGCCGCCATGCGATCCCCCTTCCCGGGGCCTTTTCCAGGGGACTGAATTCTCCCCATAGAAGACCTTGACATGATCCACACTCATGGGATAGACGTTGCGATCACGCCGAGGGGCGGGGGCGCCAACGTGCCTGTGCGTGCCGCACGCAGACAGGAGGGCGCGCAGACCGCCGGCCAAGACGGACCTCGACGATGTTGCCAACCTTCTCCTGGAGACCGCCCATGGGATACAAAGTCACGTGGTACCAATTCACGGAACATCCGGTTTCGGACTCTTGCTGGTCGCTGTCGGTCGGGCCGGACGGCAGGATCTACGCCGCCGCCTGCGCCGAAGGACAGCCGGGCGAAACCGTAAAGGTCGTCCGCTACAACGAGAAGACCGACTCGCTCGACTACCTCTTCAACCTGGACGAGATGGTCGAAGATCCGCGCGATTCGGGCCGCGCGACCCAGTGCAAGATCCACTACAGCTTCTCCCCGTCCATGTCCGACGGCATCATGTACATGGGAACGCACCTCTCGGGGCCGCCCATCGATCTGCCCGCCTATTCCCCCTGGAACTTCTGGCACAACCCCGAGCGCTGCTTCCGCGGCTCCGCGCTGCTCGCCTTCGACACGAAGACGGACCGCGTCCTCTGGTGGGACACGATGATCCCGAAGGAGGGCTGCCGGTGCCTGCTTCACGACGAGGACCGCGGGCTCCTCTACGCCCTCAGCTACCCGCGCGACCACCTGTTCGTTTACGACATCAGGAAACGCCGGTCCCGCGATCTCGGACGGATCGGCTCGGTGAACGCGCAGGCGCTCTTCATGGACTCCAAGCACCGCGTCTGGACGACGAGCGACTACGGACGCCTCGTGCGCTATGACCCTGAGAAAGATCGCATGGAAAGTTCGCCTTACGTTCTTCCCCACAACCCGGCCTTCCAGAACGGCTGGCACAGCGTTTTCTACGACGTCGTCGCCTCGCCCGACCGCCAGTGCGTCTACGCCGGAACGTGGATTGCCCAACCCTACCTGATGCGCATCTGGCACGAAGAGGGCGAGTGGGGACGCGTCGAGGACCTCGGCCCTCTCACGCAGGATCGCGACACGACGATTCCCTTCAACACTTTCCTCGATCACGCCGGGGGTCTGGCGTTCGCGGGCGACGGGATGCTGTACTTTGTGGCATCGCGGTGGGAGGAGGGGAACGTCGAAGCCCGAGACCGCGATTTCTGGAATTGCCAGGGCGTCGTCTGGCGTCTCGATCCCGAAACCCTCGAACGCGAAGAGGTCGCCATTCTCGAACGCCCCGGCCACAACGCCCAGTACGTTTCGCGCGGCGCGCCGGACCACAACGGCAATCTCTTCTTCGGACACGTCGGGCCGAGACCCGTCGGGATCTTCCAGGTCCACATGCCCAAGGATCGCAAGAAGAAGGACGCTCATCTGCCGATTCGGATGTGGGGATAGAAGAGGGGTCAGGGGTCAGGGATCAGGGGTCAGGGGTCAGGGATCAGGGGTCAGGGATCAGGGATCAGAGATTAGGGGTCAGGGGTCAGGGGTCAGGGATCAGGGATCAGGGGTTAGGGATCAGGGGTCAGGGGTCAGGGATCAGGGATTAGGGGTCAGGGATCAGGGGTCAGGGATTGGGGGGAGGGCGAAAGGATGAGGGATCAAGGCTGAAGGATGACGCCGACCTTCGGTCGGTCAGACGCCGACTTTCGGTCGGTCAGACGCCGACCTTCGGACAGCGGCAGGCTGAAGGATGAAAGAAGACTCCAGGAGTCGGGAACCGGAAGTCAGAGAAAGGGTCTTTGGGAATTCGGGCTTCGGATTTGTTTCGGGTTTCGAGATTCGGATTTGGGATTGGTTTCGGATTTCGAGATTCGGATTTGGAATTTGTTTCGGATTTCGAGATTCGGATTTCGGGATTCAGATTTCGAGATTCGGGTTTCGAGTCTCCTACCCGAGCGCAGGTTAGATAACGCGGGCATCTCGGCCGCAGTCTCGCGGGCATCTCGCCCGCATGTGCGGTAACGTAAGGGTTCGCCCCGCGGCGTCCCGCAGGCAGAGAAAGATCGGAGCCAACCATGTCAAAACGGAAGAAATTCGATTCGAACTCACCCGACGCGCACAAGATCGCGCACGAGATCGTCCACGGCGCCTTTACGACCGAGGGAACCATGGTGGCCTTCCCGCTCTGCTTCCCGGGCGCCACGTCCCCGATCGTGGCCGACGAGAGCCGCATCACCGCCCTCGACGCTACGCCGGACGGCATCATCTACGGAGGGACGAGCGGACACCTGGCCCACCTGTTCGTCGGGGTCCTCAACGGCGCCACGGGAATGGTCTTCGACATCGGCGCGGCGCCAAACGCTACCCACTGCGCTGGCGTCTGCTGCGGAAAGGAAAAACTGATCGCGGCCGTAAACGGCCCCGGCGGAGGCCGCATCATCCGATGCGATCTCCACGGATTGCCTTCCGACCTCCTGCAGGAATGGGGTTTCACCCGGCCGGAGTTCCAGGACCTCGGCGAGGTCGTCGCGGGCGAGAGAATCGCGCACGCCATCGCCGACGCCTCGGACGAACGCGTCATCATCGCCACCGACCGCCATCTTCTCGTTCTCGGTTTTGGCGAAGGGACCCCCCGCGTTATCGGCGAGATCACTGGCAAGGCCAGGCTCGGCCTCGGATCCAAGGGAAGCGTCTTCGGCCTTGACGACGACGACACCCTCTGGCGCTACAAGCCCGACGCCGACGCCCTCGAGCGCAAGGCCGTTGCTCTGCCCCAGGGCGATTGGAAAAGCGCCCCCCTCATGTGGGGACGAGACCCCGTGGACGGCACGCTCTACACCGCCGACGCCGAGGGGCGTCTCTTCTCGATGCGCGAGGGCAACGGTTCGGCGTCCGAGCCCGTCTTCAGCGACTGCCTCGGCAAGACGCTTCTGGCGCCGGTCGGCCCCATGGCGGCGACCTTCGACGGGCGCCTCTTCGGAACGTGCGGGAACGAGATGTCCAAGCACTTCTGCTACGATCCCGCCACGGGCGAGCTCGCGTCGACGGGCGTCGCCGTCTCGGTCATCGAGCGCCGCCGCTACGGCTACGTCTTCGGCGACGCCGTCACGGGCCGCGACGGCCAGATCTTCTTCGGCGAAGACGACGACCTCGGGCACCTGTGGATCTACTTTCCGAAGATTCTCAAGCGTCGGCCGTAGCAGCGACACAGGAAAGATAACATGAAGGCCGTGGCACTCATGGCGTAGGATCGTGCTTGAAGCACCAATACGACCCAAAGGAGCACCACGGCCATGAGTAAGAGGATAACAGATGAAGGACAGCAGGACAAGAGAATCCGTTTCGTGCGGGGGGAGCGAGTAGAGGTGGGGATCGACGTGCACAAGCGCAGCTACAACGTCACGCTCTGGAGCGAGCAGCGCCAGTCGGTCGTGTCGCGTTGGACGCAACCGGCCGATCCGGCCGCCTTGATCCGGAGTCTGGCGCCCTACAAGAAGCGAATCGACGGCGTCGTGTACGAAGCGGGGCCGACGGGGTACGCGCTGGTTCGGCGTCTGCGCGAAGCGGAGTTTCGCGCCGATGTGATCGCCCCGTCGCGCACGCCGAAAAGCACGGGTCAGGAAGCGAAGAGCGATCGCCTGGACTCGCGCAAACTCGCCATGTGGTCGGCCAAGGGTTTGCTGCAAGCGGTCCGCGTTCCGAGCGTCGAGGAGGAGGGCGACCGGCAGGTGTTCCGCATGCGCCACGACGTGGCGCCCAAGCGCCGGCGCATCAAGCAGCAGATCAAGAGTCTCCTCTTGCAGCACGGAATCGCCCAGCCTGACGGTTTGCGGACGTGGGCGCGGCGGGGCGTGGAAGCGTTGCGCAGAATGCAACTGAGCGCGCAACTGAGGTTCTCGCTCGACCTGTTGCTCGAGGACCTGGCTCATTACGACTGGCGCCTTAAGAAGGCCGACGCGGCGCTCAAGGCGTTGGCCGAAACCAAGCGCCACAAACGGTCGGTCGAGGCGTTGCGGAGCGTTGGGGGCGTGGGCCCCGTCACGGCCATGGCGATGCGCACGGAACTCATCGCCCCTGAGCGCTTCAGCGACGGTCGCCAGGTCGCGGCGATGACGGGCTTGGCGCCGATGGTCTCGCGCACGGGCCAGACGGTTCGCGAAGGAGCGTTGATGAAATGCGGCAACGCGCGCCTGCGCAAGGCGCTCATCGAAGCCGCCTGGCGATGGGTGGCCAGCGACGCCTGGGCCGGCCGGCAATACGCCCGATTGGCCCTCAACACCGGCGACAAAAAGAAAGCGATCGCGGGCATGGCCCGACGACTCGTCATCATTCTCTGGCGCATCAGCGTAACGGGCGAGCCTTACCGGCCGCGACCCATTGAGGAGCCGACCGTGGCGCGATCGCCGGGCGCGAAGAAGAGATGCCAGCCTGGGCGGCCAAGCACCCAGAACAGAAGCAGGCGAGGCACCATCGCGCAAACGACAGCGCCTCGCGCGCTTGTACAGCCGCCAGGGTAGCAGGCCGGCTCCCCGGCAAGAGGCAGTATGGCAAAAACGGCGCCTGGGCGCCAGAAGTCAGAATCCCAAACCATGAGGAAGAAAAGTCGGCGGGCACGAGCGAAGAGAGCGCCCCAGCAAACGAGAAGATCTTGCGGTTTGGGTTGCGCGAACCCTCCTGGTGGGCCTGGACCCACGTTGGAAGATTGCGCAATCCGAATTCGACATCGCATACATAACGGGTGCTTCGAGCACGGATAGCAGACTGATCGAACCGTTCGAGGAGAACTCTCCCGCAATCGCCCACTTGACTTACGGCCTCATAGCAGAAGGGCGAAGGCGACTTTCCTCCGGTCTGCGGGACAACCGGCGATTCGGGTGGCGACCGCCACACACGCGACGCTCCCCGAGAAATGGCTTGCATGCTTCAGAGATCCCGTCCCAATCTGGACCCGGTATGTAGCAATGGCGGTGGAGACGGCAAGAAAACCCCGGGTCCACGCAGACACGTCCGTTTTCGGCGGCTGCTTCGATCGGGAATTCACCCATCCGCATTTTCCCGCCTCTGGAGGCGATCTGACCGTGAGGAAGTCGAAGGAGTTCGACTGCGTTCGGATGAAACGGGAGATCCAGGAGAAGCTCCGAAAGGAGTTCGAGGGGATGACGGCCGAAGAGGCGCGCGAGGCCAGGCGAAGAAGGATCGCGGAGCATTCCGTCATCGGCCCGTTCGCCGAGCAAGTGCGCATCACGAAGACTCGAACGACGCAATAAGGTCACAAGAGGCTCAGCGCCCGACGCCGACGCGCTCGATCGGAAGGCCGTTGCTCTGCCCAAGAGAGAGAAGGCCTCCCCGCGTCCCCGGTGAAATGCGGCGCAGCCGCCCTCGGCTGTGGTTCTTCGCGCCGCTCGTCCGTCGGAACCGTCCCACATGAACCAAGGCTTCTCCGGCATAGCGCGAACATGGCATTGTCTAATGAGCGCCCTCTCACGTGCGCGCCTTCAGGCATTTCAGATAGAGTAAAATGGAAACGGCGAGCCCAACCTGCAAGAACAAACCGAAGCGCCAGACGAACGAGACCGCCAGCAACGCGGCAACCAACAGCTTCGCCCAAACAGGCGCATCCGTAACGAGAACATATACGGCAGCCAGCGCGACTGAAACGATCAATGGTATGAGGAAATATGGCATGCGGCGCCGTCTAACGCTAGGGGTGAGGCGCGCGGGGCCGCTTCGCCTCGACCCGTTTGTGTGGTTGGACCCCCTCGCCTTCGCTTCTTCAGCCTATCTCTGCCCCTTCAGCGCCCTCTCCACCGCCTCTAAACTTGCCTCAATCTTTATCGGCCGGTTGGCGAAGTTCGAGGCGATGCCGCGGTCTCTGAGGTTGTCCGTATGGTAGTTCACTACGGCGTCGGGATCTTTGAGCAAGTTGCCCGTCAGGATTCCAACGACCAGGTCGTCCTCGCCGATGACGCCCTTCTCGCGCAGCTTCTTCGCGCCGGCCACGGAGCAACACGACGCGGGTTCGGCGCCGATGCCCGCCGCGTCCACCCACGCCTTCGCGTCCATGATCTCCTGTTCGCTCACCTGCTCGACCGTGCCGCCGCTCCACTCGACGCCGCGCAGGCTCTTCTTCCACGAGACCGGATTGCCGATCTTGATGGCCGTCGCGATCGTGTCGGCGTTGCGGACGGGCTCGAAGGGGGTCTTGTTCACCCACATGCGATAGAGCGGATTCGCTCCGTCGGCCTGAATGACGGCGATGCGCGGCTTCTTGCGAATCGCTCCGAGTTCGAGGAGTTCCCGCATTCCCTTCGCCAGGGCGCTGGAGTTCCCCAAGTTGCCGCCCGGCAAGACGATCCAGTCCGGCGTCTCCCAGTCGAGTTGCTGGAGGAGTTCGAAACCGATCGCTTTCTGCCCTTCGATGCGAAAGGGATTGATCGAGTTGAGAAGATAGATGTTGAGCTTCGCGCAGACTTCCTGCACGAGTTCCATGGCCGCGTCGAAGTCGCCCCCGATCTGGAAGGTCTTGCCGCCGTAGGCAAGCGCCTGGGAGAGTTTGCCGTAGGCGATCTTGCCTTCGGGAATGAAGATGATCGCCTCCATTCCGGCCGCGGCGGCGTAGGAGGCCATCGAGGCCGAGGTGTTTCCCGTCGACGCGCAGGCCACGCGCCGCGCCCCCATGAGGCGGGCGGCCGTCACGCCGCACGTCATGCCGCGGTCCTTGAACGAGGCGGTCGGGTTCTCGCCTTCATGCTTGAGCAGGAGGCGACTGAGGCCGGCGTATTCGCCCGCTTTCCCGGCCGGGTAGAGGCGCGTGTTGCCCTCCATGCGCGAGACGATGCACGACGCGTCGACCGGGAGAATCAGCTCGCGGTGCCGCCACACGCCCGACTCGTCCGGGAAGCGCCGGCTTCCCCATCGCCCGTCCCAGATTCGGCGCAGATCCAAAGCGTCAAGGGCCTCGAGATCGTGAATGAGGTCCAGGAGATCGCCGCAGTCGCAACGATAGCGTACGTCGCCTGCGTCATACTCGGCGCCGCACTCGATGCAACGCAGTTTCACCGAGCGTTTCAGCATCCCCTGCATGTCTCACCCGCCCTTGACGGGTCTTTGAGGCGAGGGGCTCTTGGGCTCGCGGATTCCCTCCCCTTTGCCTCAACGTGTGCGCTCCCCGCGGGTCGCCGCCTTCAGTCGGGGCAATCTCCTCACGAAGAACGGGACAGGTAATCGGCCAGCGCCTCCTGCCAGGGCCGCATCGGCTCGAGCCCGATCTCGAGAGCGCGCGAGCAATCGAGCACCGACCACGCCGGTCGCGGCGCGGGGACCGGTCGCTCGGCGGTTGTAACCGGCTGGATCGCGCCGGGATTCTTTCCCGAAAGCTCGGCGATCTTGCAGGCGAATTCGTACCAGGTGCATTGTCCGCTATTGGTCAGGTGAAAGATCCCCGTGACGTCGAGCCGGGTCAGGGCGATCAGCCGTTTGGCCAGATCCGCCGCGTAGGTCGGACTCCCATGCTGGTCATTCACCACGCGCAGCGGCCCGTCCCTAGCCAAGAGGTCGCGAACCTTCACAACGAAGTTGCGACGGCCCGGGCCAAAGAGCCACGCCGTGCGCACGATCTGGCAGTCCTCCAGCGCCGCCGCCGCGGCCTTCTCGCCGGCGTACTTGCTCCGCGCGTAAACGCCGATCGGGTTCGGCTCGGCGTTTACGGGATAAGGTTCGGTCGCCTTCCCGTCGAAGACGTAGTCGGTGCTTATCATCAGCATCCTCGCGCCCACGTCCGCGCACGCGCGCGCGACGTACCCCGGGGCCACGGCGTTGGCGCGGTGACACGTCTCGGCGTCTTGCTCGGCGCCGTCCACGTCCGTGTAGGCGGCGCAGTGGATCACGTGCGTCGGATGAGCGTGCTTGATCAGGTCGCGCGCCCGTTCTTCCCGCGTCAGGTCCGCCTCCGAGATGTCGACCCCAAGGGCGCGTTCTCTTCCCGCGCGCAACCGCGCCACCAGCGCCGACCCGAGCATCCCGTGCGCTCCGGTTACGAGGTACCTTCTGTGCATGGCCG
>Ga0315285_10008918_pt1 | contig 10274 bp, 12 predicted proteins | sample YL17G09_36_MG_FD_203698 | JGI IMG/M metagenome (GOLD analysis project Ga0315285, IMG submission 203698) | Sediment microbial communities from Yellowstone Lake, YNP, Wyoming, USA - YL17G09_36 | ecosystem: Environmental > Aquatic > Freshwater > Lake > Sediment | place: USA: Wyoming | collected... | reverse complement strand
ATCGGTGACAAACTCACGCATCGAAGCCTTCCCCCAGACCGGCCCATGCCTCCCGGCGGGCAGCCGTGATCTCCTCCTCGGTGAACTTGTATCCTTTCCACAGCCCACCCAACTTCACCACACGCCCCTTCTGAGGAGCGGGCTGACCGGTCCGCGAACGCAGGAAGGCCACGAACTCCTGCAGCAACTGCAGACTATCCGGGGGGAGAAAATCCAGCGCCGATATGATCGCAGCCTTAAGAGTTGCTACATCCTGAGCCATATCATACCTCCACAAGTTCGGTCATATTGCCAGGGAATCTATACAATGGGACGGTGTGTGCCAACATGTCGTGCCCTTATTACAGGCAGCGTCCAGTATAGTGGAAAACATAGGGATGTCAAACCTGCCAGGACAAGTTAGCAACTTGTCCTACATCAGGGCCTCCCACTGCGCAGGCCGACGCGGCGCGGAACAAGTTAGCAACTTGTCCTATAAGGGGTTTCCCACGTGCGCAGGCCGAAGCGGCTGAGGTAGATGGGAATGTTCTGGAACAGCGGGCTTTCCTCCTCGATTTCGCGGACCATCGCCCGTTTGGCGTAGGACTCCGGCCCGCACAGGATGGTGAGCGAGCCGCCCTCGCCGCCTGCGCCGTTCACCTTCCAGCCCAACGCGCCGTGCGCCTGCGCGATTTCGATGACGCGCTGCGCGTCGGCGCTGACGAGGTCCGGGTGCAGGTCGCGCTGCGCTTCCGTGTTCTGCACCATGGCCCGCCCCAGCGCGACGAAATCGCCTGCGTACAGCGCGTCCCGCGAAGGTCCAGCCGTCGCCCGCAGCGCCTCGAGTTGCCTGGCCGTCGGCCCGGCGTCCTCCAGGTGGCGGATCACCATTTCGTGCACCTGGGACGATTGATGGGATTTACCCAGGTAAATCAGCGCCAGCCGCCGCTCCAATTCCCACCAGGTGGAATCGGGCACCCGAATCTGCGAGACCGAAGCGTGGGGATACTGGAACATCTCGATGTAGTTGACGCCGCCGTAGGCGGCACACAGTTGGTCCTGGATGCCGCACTGCTGCTTGAGCATGTCCACTTCGACAGACTGGGCGACGTAGGCGACTTCGTGCGGGGTCAGACGTCCCGGGGTGAGGCAGTCCAGCGCACCGATCAGCGCGACGGTGACGGAAGCCGAGGTGCCGATGGAAGCACCGGCGGGCGCTTCGGAGTAGATCGTCACCCGGATGGCGACGTCGTCGGGGACGGCCATGCGCTCGATGGCCGCCTCCAGCAGCGGGTGCTGGTTCCAGGCCGTCTTGAGGTGGCGCACGTACCGCTCGCCATAGTTCTCGGCGTAGATGACGACGCGCTCCTCAAGGCTCTCAAGCGGGTAGACCGCGATCTGGACTTCGGCGTAGGGGTAGACGCCGACGTTGAACACCCGGCCATACCCGGCGAACCACGTGTCGGTCCACCCGCCGTTGTCGCAGATGCGCGTAGGCGCCACGCTGTTGACGATGCGCAGCGTTTTTTTTTCGTCGAAGTCATTCGCCACTTGCCTATCCATCAATCTCCATTCTCCATTCTCCATTCTCCACCCCTACCGACTCACTGGTTCAACTGATAGACGATGCGCAGCCCGTGCAGCGTGAGCCACGGATCCACCACGTCTATGACCTGGGTCTCGCGCGCGATGATCTCCGCCAGCCCCCCCGTGGCGATGACGCGGGTCTGCGGCCCCAACTCGGCCTTGAAGCGGGCGACCATGCCCTCCACCAGCCCGACGTAACCGAACAGGAGGCCCGACTGGATGGCGTGGGTGGTGTTGCGCCCGATGGCCGCCGGCGGGCGGGTCAGTTCCACGCGGTGCAGTTTGGCAGTGCGTTGGTAAAGGGCCTGCGCGGCGATGCCGATGCCGGGCGCGATCGCCCCGCCCAGGTAATCCCCCTCCGCCGACACTGCGTCGAAGGTCGTGGCGGTGCCAAAGTCCACCACGCAGGCCGGCAGGCTGTACAGGACCTTGACCGCCGCGGCGTCCACCACCCGGTCGGCTCCCACGTCGCGTGGGCTTTCGTAGCGGATGCGCACGCCGGTCTTCACGCCTGCGTCCACCACGAACGGCGTCTGCGCCATGTACTCCCGGCACACCTGCTCGAAGACTGGCGTCAAGGGCGGCACGACGCTGGCCACCGCAATGCCGGTCACCTGGTCGGGCCGGTAGCCCCGGTGGCGGAACAGTTGGTCCAACAGGATGCCGTACTCGTCGGGCATTTTCTCAAGGATGGTGCGAATGCGCCAGCGCGGTCCCAGCGTCTCCCCTTCGTACAACCCGAAGGTGACGTTCGTGTTGCCGATGTCAATGCACAATAACATCCCATCCTCCTCCCGAACTACCCTGTAACGTTTGCCCCAATCGCCAGGATCATTGGACACGGATTCTCACGGATGCACACGGATAAAATCTCATAAAATCCGTGTCCATCCGCGTTCATCCGCGTCCAATCAATTCCAGTCCGATCACAGCCAGGCCGACGGCCAGGATGACCAGCGTCGCCACCAGGTCCCGGCGGGTCAGGCGCAACTGGTACAGGCGGGTGCGCTGCTGGGCGGAGCGGAAGCCGCGTGCCTCCATCGCCACGGCCAGTTCCTCGGCCCGGCGGAAGGCGGAGACGAAGATGGGCACGAACACCGGCACCCAACTCCGCACCCGCTGCCACGGCCACCCCACGCGGGGGTCGGCTCCCCGCGCCCGCTGCGCTTTGGCGATCTTGTCTATTTCGTCGAACAGCGTGGGCACAAAGCGCAGCGCGATCGTGAGCACCATGGCTAACTCCCGCACCGGCAAGCCCACGCGCGCCAGCGGCCACAGGAGTGACTCCAGGCCATGGGCCAACTGGGCCGGCGAGGTCGTGAAGGTCAGGAGCGCGGTGACGATCACCAGCAGGCACAAGCGGTAGACCTGCGTGGCGGCGGCCAGCAGTCCTTCCCAGGTTACAGCAACCGTCCCCACGGCGACGAGGGGGCGGCCCGGCGTGGTGAACAGGTAGAAAAAGAACATAAAGAGGCCGAGCCAAAGCACCGTGCGCAGCGTGCGCGCGAGCGCCGGTAGGGGCGCAGCCGAGATTAGCGCGATGACAGCCACGAATGCGGCCAGGAGCAGCATACTCGCCAGATTGTGGACGGCGAACGGGATGGCCATGAGCGCTAGTGCGCTCCCCAGTTTCACCCGCGGATCCAGGCGATGGAGCGCCGAATCGGCGGCTACGTACATGCCGGGCAGCAATAGATCCACGTTCCCTTCCTCCTGCTATTTAGCCGTTTCCCACCCGTTCAGCGGCACAGGTATGCCGCGCGGCAACACGCTCTGCAGCAGCGCACCGAGCGCTGTCGCGTGGCCGGCGTGCGGTGGCAGCACGATGCGCGTGCTGTACAAGTCGCCCACCTGCTCCAGAACACTGCGGACGCTGGGCATGTCGGTCAGGTGGCCGGTGACGACGATGTTCTCAATCTGCTGGGCTCGGGCGGTGTTGATGGCGACGATCGCAATCACCTGTCCGACCAGCGTGACCAGTGCCGCCGCCAGGTCCTCGCGGCTGACAGCCAGGTCACGCTGCGCCAGGCGGCCAAAGTTGACCGCCGTCACGCCGGCGGGCAACTGGCCGATGGGGCCGCTGACGACGTCGCCCAGGCTCAGATCTGGGCCGTTGGGATCGCCTTGCCGCGCCAGGGTATCAATCTCACGAGGGTCGGTGGTGTGCAGCAGCAAGCGGCTCAACCCCAGCAACGTACCACCACCCACACCGGTGCCGGTGACGTGAGCGTACTGATCACCCCGCGCGGCCACCACGGCTGTACCGGACCCGGCACTGACGACCAGTGTCGGCTCGTCGCCGTGCGCTGCCAACAGCCGGGCCAGGGCCTGGCCGCTGCATCCGATGGCCGCTACCTCGTTTATACGGACGACCGCGCAGCCGTCAATGCGATCGGGCAGGAACCGGTGCCGCCCGCCGGTGACAGCCAGAAGCCGGAGCGATGCCACTTCGATCCCGCCAGCCGCCAGCACCGTCCGCACCAACTCGGGGTCAGGCTGCCCGGCGGAGGGCTGTGTCCAGCGGCGCCAACCCCCATCTACGTAGGCCACTGTGTCAGTGTTGCTGATACCAAAGTCTATCGCTGCGTACATGGTTTGCATGCTCTCTCCTGACAACCCCGGCCCGGGCGATCTCGGCCACAGCCTCCTCCGGCAGCAGATAGTCGGTGCGCACGTCCCATCCCGACGCCCGCAGCGCCTGCAGTAGCGCCACCGGCTGTGGCACGTCCAGCCCGGCGGCACGGAGCAACTCGCCGTCACTCAACACCTGGCGAAATGGTCCGTCAGCGACCACACGCCCTCCCACCAGCACGACGGCGCGCTCTGCGACGCGGGCCAGGTCGTCCAGGTTGTGGGACACCAGGACCAGCGTGCTGCCGGTCTCCGCTTGCCAGGCCTGGACGCGGGCCAGCAAGTTCCGGCGGCCGCGCGGGTCAAGTCCGGCTGTCGGCTCGTCCAGGATCAGCACCTCCGGGCGCAGCGCCAGCACTCCTGCCAGTGCCACGCGGCGCATCTCGCCGCCGCTCAGCGTGAACGGCACCCGCTCCTCCATCGTCGCCGGGTCCAGTCCGACCATCTCCAGCGCCCAGCGTACGCGGGTGGCGATTTCGGCCTCCGCCAGTCCCAGGTTGTGCGGCCCGAAGGCCACCTCGCGGAACACCGTCTGCTCGAAAATCTGATCCTCCGGGTACTGGAAGGCCAGTCCCACCCGCAGCCGCCGGCCCCCCCAGCCCCCCCGCATGCGGGGAGGGGGGGCCGTGCGCGCGTGGGCCGCCACGCCGTCGAGCAATACCTGGCCGGCCGTCGGCTCCAGCAGCCCGGCCAGGTGTTGGACGAGCGTGGACTTGCCGGAGCCGGTCGGGCCGAGGATGCCGACCCGCTCCCCAGGCTTGATCTCCAAACTCACCTCGCGGAGCGCACGGCGCTCCAGCGGCGTGCCGGGCGAGTAGGTATGGACGAGGCGTTCGACCCGGATCAGCACAGCGCCCTCGCCAACGCCTCCACCGTGAGCAGCCCCGGTGGCAGCGGGATGTTCTGGCTGCGCAGGCCATCGGCGATCTCGACGGCGGAGGGCAGGTCCAGGCCCAACGCCCGCAGTTGCTCTGCCTGCTCAAAGATCTCTGCCGGTGGCCCATCCATCGCAATGCGCCCGGCGTGCATCACGAGCGCCCGTCGGGCCAGCGCCGCCTCGTCCATGGACTGGGTGATCAGCACGACGGTCATTCCTTCTGCGGCGTTCAGCCGCCGGATCGTCTCCAGCACCTTGCGGCGGCCGGGCGGGTCGAGCATGGACGTCGGCTCGTCGAAGACGATGCACGCGGGGCGGGTCGCCAGCGCGCCGGCGATGGCCACCAGTTGCTTCTGGCCGCCGGAGAGCATGTGCGGCGGGTGAGTGCGGTAGTCCAGCAGGCCTACGATGTCCAAAGCCTCGTCCACCCGCGCGCGGATGTCTTCTGGAGGGAGCGCCAGGTTCTCTGGCCCGAAGGCCACGTCTTCTTCGACGGTGCTGGCGACGAGTTGGTTGTCGGGGTTCTGGAACACCATGCCCACCTGCTGCCGCACGGCCCGCAGATTGTGTGGATCGGAGGTCAGCAGACCCCCGACCCGTACCTCCCCGGCCGTGGGCACGAGCAGGCCGTTGAAGTGGCGGGCCAGCGTGGACTTGCCCGACCCGTTCGGGCCGATGAGCGCGACGAACTCCCCCCACCCGATTGCCAGGTCTAGGCCCTGGAGGGCCGCGATGCGCCCGCTGCCCTCCAGGGAGTAGGTGTATTCCAGTCCCCGCGCCTCGATGAAGGGGCCTGCCCTGAGCCTGCCGAAGGGTTGCACCGCATCAATCTCGCGCCGCGGCGATCTGGCCCTTCCCCGCCGCGCGCAGCGCCGCGACGGTCGGGATGGTGACGACCAGCGCCAGCGCGACCTCGATGGGGACGTTCATCGTAAAGACCGGCACCAGGAGCGCCACCGGCAGCGTACCCAGCCAGATCAGCAGCCCCAGCACGCCGAAAGAGTTGGTCAGCGTGCCGACCAGCCCCGCGATTGCGGCTGCCAGTGGAGGCCAGCGCCGCAGGGGGCGGTAGGCATAGTAGGCCAGGACGCCGATCAGGATGCGCGGCAGGAAGGCGGCCAGGAGCGCCACCAGCAGGTTGCCCCCGGCGAAGGTCATAAAGGCCGCGCCGTAGAGGTACCACGACGAGATGGCCAGCACCAGCCCCACCAGGCCGCCGACGATGGGGCCGGAAAGGACGCCGGCGACGATGGCCGGCAGATGCAGGCTGGTGGCAGATCCACTGACATTGGGAACGGGGATCATTCCCAGCGGGGTGAACGACAGGACGATGGCCAGTGCGCCGAACACACCGGCCACGGCCAGGTCGCGGGTGCTGAGCCGCAGGCGGCTGGCGGGAGAACGTTGAACCTGTTCCACAACTACCTCCTTTGCAGTGATGGGTGATACTGGGCCTCGGGAGGCGCGGAGCGGCCAGGGATGAGGAACGAAAAGACGGGGTGAGGACCCCGTCGGCTAGAGACCACTTCACTCTGGCCGTCTCGGTCGCCTCGGCGATCCCAGCGGCACCGGAAAGCGGTGCATAAGGCTGTTCATAGATTGATACTCACGGCCCTGCGGGTCCGTGGCAAGATCATTATACTTGTGCTGAGAAAAATGTCAACCAGGTCATTCCGAGGAGCGATAGCGACGAGGAATCTCACCCGGCTACGACGGCGGAAGAACGAATTCCAGGTAATTATCGGGAGTGATGGCGGTAAACTCCGCATTGGAATAGGTACTCAACCAGCGCTTCGGTGGTGAGACCGGTTTCCTGGACGACCACTTGCATTCGTAGCCGAACAACTTGCCCTCGCGCTCCTCGACCAGGTCAATCTCCTGCTGGTCGTAGGTACGCCAGAAGTACACGTTGGCGTAGAGCGGGGCATACACCCGCCGTTTCATGCGCTCGATGAAGATAAAGTTTTCCCATAGTTGGCCGACGTCGTTGCGCTGGTCGAGCCGGTTGAACTGGGCGATGATGGCGTTGCGGATGCCGTTGTCGAAAAAGTAGTACTTGGCCTTTTGCGTGATTTCTTCGCGCAGATTGCGACTGAAACCGCCCACCCGGATGATGACGAACGCCTTTTCCAGCAAATCCAGATAGCGCTGTACTGTCTTTGCGTCCACGCCGAGGCGGCTCGCCAGTTCGCTGACCGACACTTCGCTGCCGACCTGCAAGGCCAGCAGTTGCAGCAAGTTGAGCAGAGTCCGTGAACTCTTGACGCGGTCGAACGCGAGGATGTCTTTCAACAGGTAGGCGTTGGCGATCTCGGTGACGATTTCGATCCTGGCGCTCTGCGTGGTAGCCTGGACCACTTCGGGGTAAGTTCCGAAGACCAGGAACTCTTCCAGGCGCTTTCGCAGTTCATACCGGTTGTAGATGGAGAGTAGTTCTGCCTGGGCAATCGGATAGAGCGTCAGTGTGTGCTTGCGACCGGTGAGCGGCTCGCCGATCTGGCCAGCCAGTTCGAACGACGAGGAACCGGTCGCGATCACGCGGACGTTGGGAGCCTGGTCCACGATGATCTTCAGCCCCATGCCGACGTTAGGGATACCCTGCGCTTCGTCAATGGCCAACAGCTCGTAGCCTTCGACGTAGGCCAGGATCTGGTCAAAGTCCTGTGAACTCAAGACCTGCTGCGTGCGGATGTTGTCGCCTGAGTCGAGCTTATATCGCAGGGTAGTCTTCGCCAGGAAGTTCTGGAGGAGGGTCGTTTTCCCGACGCGGCGCGGGCCGTAGATGACCAGCACCTTGTTGGGTTGCAAGTAGACGTCCAGGGGTTCATACGCACGCTCAATCATACCACGAGTATACGACAACTCCGCAAATTTGTCAAAATTTGCGGAGTCTGATTCCGACAACTTGCTCTCCATCATTTAGACTCTGGGTATCCGGTACTCTCGGAGCAAGAGCCGTCAAGGCCTGGCAAGCCCGTCCACGAGCGCCTCGTAGGCCGGTTTTGGACGATACGACTGGTCGAAGATCAGTGCTGTTCCCCACCCTTCGAAGAAATAGGGGATCCAGGAATGGCGGTCGGTAAACCCCCATAACACAAACGCCTTGCAGTTCTGAGCCGACAGGCACACGCCGAGCATGTCGCGGTACACGCCGGCCTGGTCGGCAAGTTCTTCCTCTGTGGCAGGGTCCTTGATGCGCGCGTCCAGCTCTGTAATGTGAACCTGCAGGCCCAGTGCGGACAAACGATCCATGTTGGCGGTGACAGCCTGACGTGTTGGACACCCATCCAGGCTCACGTGCATCTGTAGACCCACGCCGTGGATGGGCACGCCGCGCTGCACAAGGTCCCGCACCAGCGCATAGATCGCGTCGGATTTGGGCTTCAGCCCTTCACCGCCGTAGTCGTTGTAGAATAACAACGCATCCGGGTCTGCCTCGTGCGCCCACTGGAAGGCCATGTCGAGGTATTCAGGCCCGATGCCTCGCAGCCAGATCGTGTTTCTCAGCGCCCCATTGTCGTTAACTGCTTCGTTGACGACGTCCCACGCAGCAACTCGTCCCCGATAGCGTCCGACGACCGTCATGATGTGATCCCGCAGAATTTGGATTAGCTCATCGCGCGTCCAGTTTCCCTCTGTCAGCCAGCCGGGCAGTTGAGAGTGCCATACCAGTGTATGGCCGCGCACCTGCATCCCGTGCTCTTCCGCAAAGTTGACAATCGCATCCGCAGCGCTGAAGTCGTAGCGATCGGGGCCTGGATGCACGGGCTCGAACTTCATCGCATTCTCGGGGGTCAGTATGCTGAACTCGCGTGCCAGCGTCTCGGCGTAGAGGGGCTCGCTCAGCAGGGGGTCCACCGCCACGGCTGCGCCGATCTGGATGCCGCGGGCCTGGGCTAACGAGCGCAGGGATAGTGGAGCCGTGGGTGTCAGTGACAACAGCACTCCTCCTTCCCACACTCGCAGTCGCACGCCTCGGCCACCGCGTCAATCTCGACCCGCCCTCCCAGCGGCAGCGCGGCCACCTGTACGGTCGAGCGGGCGGGCGGCTCCTGCGGGAAGAACTCGGCGTAGACGCCGTTCATGCGGGCGAATTCGCCGATGTCGGCCAGAAAGACGGTCGTCTTGACGACGTGCTTGAGACAGGAACCACCTGCCCTCAACACCGCCTCGATGTTCTTCAAGGCCTGGCGGGTCTGGCGCTCGACGTCCGGGCCGGCGAATTCCTTCGTGCCCGGCACGAGCCCCAACTGCCCGGCGGCGTAGATCATGTCCCCTATCCGCACCGCCTGCGAGTACGGCCCCACGGCCGCGGGGGCCTTGTCTGTAGCAATTACCTGTCTGTTCATGTGCGCCTCCTTAATTCTGAGATTGGATGTTGGTTGATCAAACTCGCCATTCGCCATTCGCCATTCACTACAATTCTCGCAGTACCTCCACCATTGCCTCCACTGCTGCCGCAAAGAGCCGCTCCATCACCGCGTCGGGGGCCTGGTATGGGCCGCCAAAAGAGCCATCCCCCAGCGCAGCTCGGAAACCGGCGGCAGCGGCAGTGCCGGGGATCTCTACTGGCGCTTTCTCCCCGTCTGGCACAGTGCCCACGCGGGTGAAGGAAAAGTTCTCCGACCAGTTGGCGTGGTTTTGAGGTAGTCCCGCCTCCTGGGCCACCGCTTCCACCGCCGGGTGGTGCCACCAGTGGAAGATGGAGATGCGAGCCTCTGGGTGTACGTTCCCCAGTTCCACCAGCAGCGGGCTCAAGAGGCCCGTGTTGCCGCCGTGGCCGTTGTTTACCAACACGCGGCGGAAGCCCTGTGCCAGCAGCCCTTCGATCACCTCCCGTACCACTGCCGCAAACGTCTCCGGCCGCAGGCTCAGCGTGCCTGGATAGGCAGTGAAGTAGGGAGAAATGCCAAAGGGGAGCGGCGGCGCGATCAGCACTCCTTCCCGCTGGCAGGCCTCGCGCGCCACTGCCAGCGGAATGCGGATGTCGGTGAGCAGGCTCAGGTAGCCGTGCTGCTCACATGCCCCGCTCACCACGACCACCCGGTCATCCCGCTCCAGATACCGCTCGACGTCCATCCAGCTCAAGTCTTCAAACAACATAGATCCTCCGCTCTGCCCCCTCTCCCTGCCAGGGAGAGGGCTAGGGTGAGGGTCCACCCCTCCGTAGCCAGAGAAGGTTGACCAGCCAGAACCGCCC
>Ga0315285_10008916_pt1 | contig 10275 bp, 4 predicted proteins | sample YL17G09_36_MG_FD_203698 | JGI IMG/M metagenome (GOLD analysis project Ga0315285, IMG submission 203698) | Sediment microbial communities from Yellowstone Lake, YNP, Wyoming, USA - YL17G09_36 | ecosystem: Environmental > Aquatic > Freshwater > Lake > Sediment | place: USA: Wyoming | collected... | reverse complement strand
GTATGCCCTTTTGCGATCAGTTCGGCCCGCAGCTCCACAAAGTTGTAGATCTCGCCGTTGTAGACCAGCCACAGCGACCCGTCCTCGTTGGCGAGGGGCTGGCGGGCATCGTCCGAGAGGTCGATGATCGCAAGGCGCCGGTGGGCGAGCCCGACCGGGCCGCTGACGTACATTCCCTTCCCGTCGGGGCCGCGGTGGGCGAGGCGCTCGGACATCTTCTCAAGGAGGGCTTGGTCCGGCAGCGTGCTGCCGTAACAGAACTGCCCTGCAATCCCGCACATTACCTATCAGGTGAGCATGCGAGGTTAAAAGGAAGTCGGGTGGAGGACGGGGTGGTGGTTGGCCGGCCCGGGAAGGGCGACCGGACATCAGGAACGCGTCCCAAAAAGATCCGGGAATCTTTTCTTAATTCACGGGACGGTGGTTCGCCCGGCGACCGGCGGTGCATTTTTCAGGGTAAAGGAATACGCAGCACAGGTATCCGTGACACCGGGGTCGTTTATTGCGCCGATTATGTCCCGGGCTGCACCGACACCTTTCCTGCGAATCTCTTCGCTGCTGTTGAACAGGACTATTGGCCCGCCCTTACCCCGTCCGATGATCTGTCCGGTCCTGTCATCACGGCCCACTTCGAACTGCCTGTTGTTCCCCGCATACTGGAACAGGACGACATTTTCACCCGGGGGAAGATCCGCCGATACGAAATCGCTTGAAAAGCCCCCGCCCATGGGAATTCTCATGTCAGAGACCTCAAAATGACCGTCGCCGAATTCCCAGACCCTGACTACCGGTACCTTGCCCCCATTTATATCTCGTAAGGTGAACACGCTTCCCCGGCCGAATGTCCCTGCATTCTTCTCCCTGCAGTGCACACCCTGCAGGAGCACCGGGGGAGACTGCCATACTTTTCCCTCCTGCGAGTCGATCAGTACCATCCTGTCATGGAAACTGACGGCCTGGTGCCAGGTCCGCGCCGAATCCGGAAGATCGGTATCGATCCGGGTCCAGGTATTCCCGTCCGCAGAGTACCATGCATCAACCCCAATCTTCTGTGTGTCTCCCCCGATGATCCACATGTCGTCACCAAAGACAAAGGCCCGGCTCAGCTCCCGCGGGGAAAATGCTGCACCGGGAGTAACTACCGTCCATGTTTTCCCGTCAGCCGAAGACCAGACATCGTTGAAGAATGTACCATTGCTCTCCCCCCCGACTACCCATATCCGGTCCTTGTAGACGAGCGCCTGGTGATACCTCCTGGGTGAAAAATCCGCATGTCCGGTCTCAAGGGTCCATGTTTTCCCGTCAGCCGAAGACCAGACATCATTGGTCGCCGGCGTCGGGTATCCGCCGATCACCCACATCCGGTTATCGTAGGCGAGTACCTGGTGGCCCCATCGCGGGGAGAAGGTGGCGTGTGGTGTTGCCTGCTCCCAACGAACCCCGTCAGCCGAAGACCATATGTCGTTTTTGTAACCGGTCCCGTCGGCATATCCGCCGATGATCCAGAGTTTCCCGTCAAAGACCAGAGCGGCTGAATCCCGCCGGGCCGGAAACGCCGCAGGATCGGCTGCCGTTCTCCAGCTGCTTCCGTCATCCGATACCCACACCGTGTTCCCGTCGATGGCCCACAGGGAGTTGTTGAACACCAGGAGCGAACGGCCGGTGAGTATCGAATTCGAGGGCAGATCCCCGATCACCTGCCAGTCCCTGCCGGCCACGAATTGCGGCAGGGACGGAGTACTCACCGGTGTACCGTGCGAACCCTGCTGCTGCAGGTACCAGCTGTCGTTCCTGACTCCTGACGCGTCCGATCCCCCGGTGACCCATACGGTGTTGTCAAAGACGGTGGACATGTGCATGGCCCGGGGGGAGAACGGTGCCGATGCCACCGCCTCCCTCCAGACAACCCCGTCCGCAGATGACCAGACATCGTTTTTGTAGCCGGTCGTCCGGGCATATCCCCCGATGACCCGTATCGTGTTGTCAAAGGCGGCGGATGAATGCATGGCCCGGGGGGAGAAGGCCGCCGACGCGGTTGCCTGTCCCCACGTGACCCCGTCAGAAGAATACCAGACATCGTTATAATACGTGTCCTTCACCGAACCGCTGACCGTCCTTGTGCCGTCCGGCAGGGTCTCATTTTTCGTGGTGATGATCTCCTCGCTCCATCCCCCGATCACCCACATCCTGTCGCTGAAGACGGCTGAAGTGTGGCGGGATCTCGGGGAGAATGCTGCCGATGCATTCGCTTCTGTCCAGATGATCCCGTCATCGGAATACCAGGCATCGTTCAGGTAATAGGTCTCCGAGTACCTGGTGATATTCCATGCGCCGATGGTAGTCCGCTCCACCCCGCGCCCGCCGATCACCCACATCCGGTCGTCAAACACGAAGGAGCTGTGTTCCGAGCGCAGGGGAAATGCTGCCGATGCATTCGCCTCGATCCAGGTGATCCCGTCCGCAGATGACCAGACATCTCCCGAAAAACCCGGGTACCCGCCCACGTAACCGCCGATCACCCACATCCGATCGCCGAAAACGAGTGCGGTGTGATCGGCCCGCGGGGAGAAGGCGGCTGATGCGGTTGCCTGCTGCCACGTAAACCCGTCATCGGAATACCAGACATCGTTCTTCAGTCCGCCACCCCACCCCCCGATCACCCAGACCTTCCCTTTGAAGGTGACCGAAGCATGGCGGTCCCGTGCCGGAAACGCCGGGGAGCCGGGCGCCTGCACCCAGACTTCTCCAAGCCCGGCCCCCTGAGTTTCAGGAACGGATAATACCACGACCGCCCGGGCAGGATACTCTGCCTGATCCACGTACGTATCGAAGGCCATTATCTCTGTCCCGTCCGCGTATACCACAGTGACGGCCACGCGATCCCTGCCTCCGGCAGTCCCGGGATACTTCCGGGTCTCACCGTCCTGGGGAGATCGCCACGATCCCTGTGGGAAGCCGTTGATCACCACGATCAGCTCCCTGGGGCGGGCTCCATCCAGGCCTCCGGGATAGGTAATCGAGATATCCGCGCCATGTTTCCCGGTGATCAGGGTCAGGGGCGGGTACTGCGGAGAATACCCGGCCGGTGCCATGCCCTGGAACGCGGCCACGATCACAACGCAGGAGAACAGGAGCATGACCACGCCACACGGGATCACAAACCATGTGCCGTCCCGGTACCTGAATTCCCGGGCCGGGATCCCGTTCTTCTGCATCCGGCGGGCGGTGTAGTAGGCTTCGCAGCCCCCGAACACCCAGACGGCAATGCCGGCAACAGGAAAGAGCACGGTCGCTGCCAGGAATGCCGCAAAATAAAAGATCCCGGTAAAAAATCTCCCGTTGTAGACCTGTCCGAGCCCCGGGAACGCCACCGACAGGACCGCACAGAGACGCGGGTCCTGCTCCTGCCGGGCAGGAGGTTGCGGGTGCTCCTCCGGTGCCGCAGGTACCGGATGTGTCGTCTTTGGCCAGGGGAGTCGTACGCTGCCGTCAGGCCCGGGTGCAAGGTTCCAGAACACGAGCACGAGTGCGGTGATGATTGACTGGGGGTACGAGACCATCGCCGCAAGGCCGGAAATAACCAGGCCGGCGAGCAGGAACAGCCCCATTTCACCGGCCCATCCTGCATCAAAGTAATACGGGAGCTGGATGAGGGTTGCGATGATATCTGCCGCAAAGAGGCTGAGCAGGGCTGCTGCGACAATGATATTCCTCCGGATCACGACCGGTGGTTCAAAGGGTAGCCGGACCACGGCCGGGGCACGGTCCTCTGCGCCGGCCCAGCGGTACAGTTTCCAGACAATCAGGCCGATGATGATGAGGTACAGGGTGCCGGGGAGCAGTGCCGCCTGCAGGTCGACCAGGACGGAGAACAGGAGGGCGGCTCCGGAAAGGGCGGCAGAACAGGCGGACACAAAGCGCTCCGGAGATACCGGCAGCAGGATAACAACGGAGAGGAGGATCATCTCAAAGAACATGGCGTAGAAGAACAGGACGAACCGCGACCGCTCCTGCGCGTCGCCCGGAGAGAACGAACCGCGGGTCACGGCGATGAACGGGATGGCGGTCAGCAGGTTCCACAGGCCGTGCTGCAGAAGCCCCCGCCGGGTAACGGGTGTTTTCCGGAACGCAAGGATCCCGGCACACAGGGCTGCAAACATCGAAAATACCACAAAAGCCGTAACACCGAGGACGAACGTGAACTGGACGAAAAAATCCCGGAAACGGACATCTGCCGGCGTCGTGGGATTGATCCAGAGGTCTTCGGTGAAGGCATCCGAAGGTGCCGTGATCGTGATCTTCGTATATTCAAGGCTGCCGGTGGCAGATTTCTGGTTGAAGAAGGGGACGAGCGCACCGTCCGGGTGGTAGCCTTCCTGGCGGTAGTACGCAACCCTCGTATTATTCCGGATCGGTCCGGGGATTTCGGGCATGACATGGCCGATGACGTAGATGATGGCGGGTATTTCGCTCTGGCCATAGACGCTGGTCGGCTTTAACGGATAGTAGATCCTCTTTGCCGGGAACCGGACAGAGACCCCGATGATTCCCGACTCCTCGTGGAAACGTTTCAGGTCGCTGATGCTGGTGACGACAAATGTGTAGTTATTGCCGACATACTCTCGAATGACGTCTTCGGATTCATCCGGGATCTTCATCCCCCGGGCAGCAAGGTACCTGTGCAGCCCGTCGGTCTGGTTTGCCGCGACCAGCTCCGACGTCAGCCCCATCGTTTCGACCGTCTCATGGATGGTGACGGAATCTGCGGCTGTTGTAGGATATCCTGCCGTTCCGGCAAGGAACAGGAACGGAAAGCCGGTCATCAGGCTCAGAGGAAACGAGACATAAGCAGCCATGGCGGCGGCAGTGCCGGTCACGGCCGCCGGATAGCTGCGATCGAGGTTCGTGCCGCCAAAATAAGGAAATCCCCGGATTACATCGAGTTCGACCTGCTCGGGATCCGCCGGGACCGGAACGATCCAAACCGCCGGGCCTTCGGGTACGTCTCTGCCTGCCGTGACTGCCAGCAGGAGGTGTTCCGTCCCGTTTTCATACCTGATCGCCGCCAGCTGCGAATGTTCCGGCTGGAGCTGCCACCTGTCCTGGTTCCATGCGACCAGCATGCCAGCTGCTGTTACGGCGGGGCAGAAGAGCAGGAGGATGATGAAAACCGGGAGGGCCTTTTTCATGTAGTTTTTCATTATAACGATACGTTGATATGTGTTTTGTGCCGGTCCGGTCCTGATGAGGTCCCTGCGCATGGCCACCGGCCGGGAGACAAAAAGAAAGGGGAGAACGGAACGGACCAAAAAAAAGCGGATGATAAGGATTTATCGAAGGAAATCCAATGTCCGGACGGTGGCGCATGAACGTTGGAACTGTTTTGTCAGAATCCATTGCATTTACCCGGGCAACTCTTTTTGAGAAATGGATCCGCTGGCTGATCCTGATCCTGCTCGCCCTGCCGTGGGTGGCCCTGTCGTTTGTGGTGGACGCAACAAAAATTATTGACGGCACCACCATCCGCTGGGACCTGGTCCCCTGGGGGCAGGTAGCCCCGCTCATTCTTGCCGGTATCGTGTGCTCGTTTTTCTATTCCGGTTATATCGTGCGGCTGCTCCGGGGGGGCGACACCCCGCCGGAGTTCGACAACTGGGCGGTGCTTGCCCTTGACGGGATCAAAATGGATGTTATCCTGCTCGTCTGGTTGTTGCCTGCCGTGATCCTTGTCCTCCTCCAGGTCCTGTTCTTCTTTGGCGGGTCACTGGCCGGGGGCTCACCGGGCGTTTCCCTGGGTGTGTTGTTCCTGATGCCGGTCCTGATGACGATCGAGCTGGCGGTCTTCCTGTTTGCCGTACTGTACGGGATCATCGGCATCATCCGGTTTGCCCGCACGGGCAGCATCCGTGAAGGGTTTGCCATCTCTGCAATCTGGGCGACCATCGGCCGGATCGGCTGGGGGAATTATATTGTCGCGCTGGTCGTTCTCGTGGTCATCGGTTTTGCCTTCTCGCTGGTCACCAGGCTCTTGTCCCTCATTCCCTTTGCCGGGCCGATCCTCCCCGCCTGCCTCGACCCGCTGCTGGTGGTGTTCCGGTGCCGGTTCATTTCGCACGTCTACGACTCTTCCGAGACTGTTCCGGCACCGGAACCGTCACCGGCACCGTCACCGGTTCCGGGTGCGACCGGTACGATCCCGCCCCCGGCCGCTGCACCGGCAAAGGATTATGTCAAATGGGGCCTGGTGCTGGTCGTGCTTATGGCGATCTGCATCATCCCGCTCTTCCTGGTGCTCAGCGCTACCGGTATCTTCGCTTTCCCCCCGATGACGATGGAGGAGCTGCAACAGGTGAAAAAAGATGATATCAGTGTCTACAGCAAGGAAGGCTATTTCGCCCGACCAGTATTCACCGGTGACGGGAACAAAATCATGTACCTTGCGACCACCCGGCCGGAGACAAAACCGCCAGGGCGGGAGTTTGGCAGTTCCGACTGGGAGAACGACATCTGGTTCATGGAGAGAGACGGTACAAACCAGAGCCGGGTCACCCGCGTGGGGGACATTCAGGTGTTCTATTATATCCCGGCCTCGGGTGCCATCGCCTACAGCCACTATGGGAATGGGACGACATCGGTGTACATCCTTACGAACGGATCATCGCAGCCGTCCCGGATCCCCGGGCCGCTGCCGTTCATGTACTTCTCATCGTGGAGCCCGGACGGGAAGCGGTTCGCCGCGACCGGCTACAACCTGTCGGACTATAACGGCTGGGGCATCATGACGGGCGGTTTCCGGGTCCCGCTGACCGATGCCGGGTGGAGCCGGCTGGTTCTCATGAACGCGGACGGGAGCAGCCCGCAGGAGGTTGCAAGGGTCCGGCCCGAGCAGTATTATTACGTTACCGAATCGTCATGGAGCCCGGACGGGAACAGGCTGGCCGTGCCGCTCTTTTCGTCCGGCGGGCCCGGCATCGGCGTGATCGATACCGCCACCGGGTCCACGTTGCAGGTCACACGGGACGTGGATAACTATCCCCGCTGGAGCCCAAATGGCGGCCGGATCGCGTTCATCCGCGGCGGGAACGTGTATGCGGTCAGCCCGGACGGCAGCGGGGAGCAGAGGCTTGTCTCTGACGGGACCGTTGATTCGCTCGCGTGGAGCCCGGACGGCTCGCGCCTCGCCTTTTCCGCGGAGTCGTATCTCGGGATCATCGATGCAGACGGGAGCGACCTCACCCGGATCTCGAATATCCGGCCCGGGCCGCTCTCGTGGAGCCCGGACGGGACAACCATCGCGTACGCCCCCGGCATGGGAGTACGGATCCGTATCATGCCCCTGACATCCGGGATTATAAAAATGGGGGAGTACATGACAAAGCAGATGGACCGGTTCTCCCAGGCCCAAAGGGCCTCCAGTACATAATTTTTTACAGGGGTTATCCCCCGCCTCAACAAGAATTTTCCCCTGCCTGCGAATCTCACAATTGCCTGTCAAATAGCAGGTGTGAGAGATACGAAGCATTCTCTTTAAAATTCCCGTACACCCTCACACGGTTTGGTGCCTTGAACGATCCATTAATGATCATACTGGTACCGGCAGGGACCTGACGGTAATTTGACTGCGGTTTCAGCCAGAACAGCTGTTCGCTCTGGTTGTCATCAGTTGCATAAACCTGTAAATTGGTGAATGCTTGCGCATCCGGCCCGCCCAGATAAGTGATATTGATATGATTCTCATCTGTTTTATTCACCAATACATTGACATCCCCTTTAATGGTAACTTTATTCCAGCCGGGATTTGTCATTTCAAGAAAATCCGGCAGTACTGCCGACAGAATAGATGGCCACAATACAATGAACGCCAGTCCGGTGAGAACGGCAATCGCTGCTATGGTCTTTGCATGGGGATGACCTGAATTTTCCGGCCGATGGATGACATACGTTGCTGCGATGATATCATGTAATCCCTGCTTATTTTTTGTAAATAGAATAAGGATGTATCCACTACAAAAAAGAAGGAAGGAAATGATCAATCCCAATCCCCGGACAAATGCCCTGATAACCGATATCCGGCTCCCTGCGATATCAGTAACCGATAATCCAAAGATCATTTTTCCGAATGTCCCCTGGTAGGAAGAACTTTCAAGAACAGTGACATAAAAACACTGGATAATCAGGAAGAATTCCATCAACACAAACAGCATGTTAAAAATGAAGGAAATGGAATTGTCAGAAACCAGGGGCCCGGACAATATGTTATTTAACATGGGAAACGGATGATACAAGAACGGAACGACAAAAACAAAAAACGCAAGAACAATCGCAAAAATTATTATTGAATCAAATATAAACGCCAAAAAGCGGGGAACAAATCCTGCATACGTCTCCACATTTTTGTCATCCGGTTCCATTTTCAATTCCTGTATCTTTGTTCTCTTTTATATAAAAATCGATGACGGTTAATTTGATCATAATTCACAGGTGGTTGTTACCGTTCCATCAGAATTCATCGATTGTGCAGCGAAGCAGAATCCTCGTAACGACAGGAAGAAACAACGTGACACTGGTTTAATTATCCATGCTCCCCATCATCTGATCGGTGAACCATGAATTTCAGCCAGGTTTTTTCTGAATCCGTTGCATTTACCCGGGCAACTCTTTTTGGGAAATGGACCCGCTGGCTGATCCTGATCCTGTTCGCCCTGCCGTGGCTGATCCTGTACTATGTGGTGGACGTAACCAAGATTATGTATGGCACCACCATCCGCTGGGACCTGGTCCCCTGGGGGCAGGTGGTCCCGCTCGTTCTTGCCGGTATCGTGTGCTCGTTGTTCTCCTCCGGCTATACCGTGCGGCTGCTCCGGGGGGGCGACACCCCGCCGGAGTTCGGCAACTGGGCGGTGCTTGCCCTGGACGGGATCAGGATGGATGTCATCCTGCTTATCTGGATGGCACCGGTCGTTACTCTCCTCCTCCTCCATTCCATGTTCTTCTATGGCTGGCCGCGGATAACGGGTTTACCGGGATTGTCCCCGGGGTTGTTGAACCTGAATCCGGTCCTGTTGATCATCGAGTTCGCGATCTTCGTTATTGCCTTCCTGTATGGGATCATCGGCATCATCCGGTTTGCCCGTACAGGAAGTATCCGCGAGGGATTTGCCATCTCTGCCATCGGTTCGGACATCGGCCGGATCGGCTGGGGGAACTATATCGTCGCACTGGTCATTCTCGCGGTCATCGTGTTTGTCTTCTCCATTGCCACCAGGCTCTTGTCCCTCATTCCCTATGCCGGGCCGATCCTCCCCGCCTGCCTCGACCCGCTGCTGGAGGTGTTCCGGTGCCGGTTCATCTCCCGCGTCTATGGCTCTGACACTTCCGTTCCGGTCGGCCTGCCGGGAAAATAAAAAACCGCGGAGGGCCAGAATCCTCAGGTGCGCAGAAACCAGCGGTAGCGCTTTGCCGTGGCTTCCGCCTCTTCTGCAGCAGCGGCCCTGCCGAGCTTGTGCAGGATTGCTGCCCGCGTTTCCCAGTAGGTGTAATCCCGCTCTGAACGCCGGATTGCCTCATCAATGTCATGGAGCCCTTCGGCATACTTTTCCTGGTTTACCCGGATCGCTGCCTTCACGGACCAGGGCACTGCATCGTCGGGATACGCCGAACAGGTCAGGTCGAATACCGCCAGTGCCTCGTCATACCGCATGAACCGCATCAGTGCCAGCCCTTTGTGCATCAGCGCATCGTAGTCATCAGGACGGATCGCCAGCGCCCGGTCAAACAACCGCAGGCTCTCTTTGATCCTGTTCATCTCAAGCAGGCAGCGCCCTTTTCCGGTGAGCATGCCGGGGTTCTGCGGTTCTTGTGCGAGCGCGGACTCAAAACACGCAAGGGCCGACGCCAGCAGTTCAGCGGATTGCGTTTTCGAGGACTGGTTCAGGATCGCAACCCCTTTCAGGTACAGCGCCTCGTTGTCGGACGGGTCCCGTGCAAGGATGTGGTTGAAACACCCCTCGGCACTGGTATCCTTGCGCCTCTTTAAGTACACGCGGCCGGCGTTATGGTAGCATACAATCGCGGCGTCGCGGTTGCCGTCCCTGTCCAGCAGCGCAGCCTTTGCTTCGAGCGCCTCGCCATAGGAGGGATCGTCGGCCAGGACCCGCCCGTAGAGCGTGAGCGCTTCGTCGTCCCGCCCCAGCTTCTCCAGCGTCCTGCCCCTGGCAACAAGCGTCCCCCCGTTGCCGACCAGCGAATGGGGGGCGCAGGCAAGCGAGCGGTCGT
>Ga0315285_10008910_pt1 | contig 10280 bp, 6 predicted proteins | sample YL17G09_36_MG_FD_203698 | JGI IMG/M metagenome (GOLD analysis project Ga0315285, IMG submission 203698) | Sediment microbial communities from Yellowstone Lake, YNP, Wyoming, USA - YL17G09_36 | ecosystem: Environmental > Aquatic > Freshwater > Lake > Sediment | place: USA: Wyoming | collected... | reverse complement strand
AATACATCGACAACCCGCCCGTCGAAACCACCCTGCCCGGCGGTGAGGAGGCGTGGCTGGGCATATTCACTCAGCCGCTCAACGACGATTTCGCCACGTACTGGGGGCTCGAAAAACGCGGCGGCCTGATCATCAGCAGCATTGTCACCGGGTCGCCGGCGGAAGCCGCAGGCCTTAAGCCCGGCGACGTGATCACGCAGTTTGACGGGACGCCGATCCGAGCCAAGCTGGACCGAGAAGTCATCGGGTTTACGAAACTGGTGCGCGAGTCCCAAATCGGGAAGGCGGTAAACATCAAAATCCTGCGTGATCTGCAGCCCATGGACTTCCAGATTACCCTGACGACCCGGCCAAAATCGGCCAGGGACGCCGGGGAGTACGTGGATGAAGTGCTCGGGGTGACCGTACGGGAATTGACAACCGACGTGCGGCTCCTGCTCAACCTGTCCGAGGACATCAAGGGCGTGATTGTCCGGCGGGTGAAGTCGGGCAGCGTGGCGGATCTCGCGCGGATGCGGCCCGGCATCATCATCATGAACCTCGGCGACCACCCCGTCGCGTCCATCGACGAGTTCAAGGCCGCCATCGAACAGATTGCCGCCGATAAGCCCGACGAAGTTTCCGCGTTTTGCCGTGCCGGGGCGGCGACGGGCTTCTTCCGGCTCGAACCGCGGTGGGAAGACAATGCCGGCAAGGAACCTGCCAAATGAGTTGGATACCCGCGAAAAGCGGGGACAGACACGCTTTTTTCAAACTGCCGAAAAAAGCGAGTCAGTCCCCGTTTTTCGCTTTGGCGACGGCGGTGGTTTTGGTTGGGGCGGCGTGCTCGCGACCGGATCCGGATCCGAACGGGCGGGCCCAGGCGCTGATCGAGGAAAGCCGGTGGGACGAAGCGGCCGATCTTCTGAAACGGCAACTGCTCGAGCAGCCGGATGATGTGGCGGCCCATTTTTACCTGGGCCGGTGTTATCTGAACGGCTCGATGTTTTATCCCGGTGCGGCCGCGGGCGAGTTCGAGACGGCCCTGCGGCTTTTTACCGAGACGGGGAGGCACAGCCCGATCAGCGAGTACAATGACCAGTACTTCGAGCTTCGCTGCCATCTCGAACTGGCGAAAGTGTATTTGCGAACGTACATCGAGTACGCGGACCGGGGCGCGCCAAGGTCGATTCTGCAACAGCCGATGCGGAGTTTAAAAAGCGCCGCGGAAGCCGCCGAAAAAATCGCGCCGGACTCACAAGACGTTCGGGACCTGAAGTCCGTGATCCAGTCGCTGTAAAATCCCGCGCACGCGGAAGAGGATCGGAAAACTCGTGCCGGAAACGATGGCGCAGTACGCAAAAAAAGCCTGCCACGCAGTCAAGGCCGAAGCCGAAACCCTTGGTTTTCGCTGGCGGGTCACGTTAATCGTCGCCACGGCCGTGGTGCTGCTGTTGCTGCCGTCATACCACAAAGGGCTATGGTTTTTCGACGGGTTGCGCTGGCTGGGCGGCGAGAACTTCGCCCGCCTGGCACGATCGCTTGGGATTAATGCGCGCCTCGTGCTCGACGTGGCCGTGCCGCTGGGAATCCTCGCCGCTACGAGACAACGCCCACGCGATTACGGCCTCGGGCTGGGCAAGGTCAAGACGGGGCTGGTGCTTTCACTCGTGTTCTACGCGGTGTATATCCCGTGTTTCTTCTTCCTCTTCTCGAACCCGGGCTTCCAGCAGTATTACGACGGCGTCACAAAACAGTACCAGACCTGGCAACAGTTCCTCGCGCACGAGCTCGTCATCGTGGCAGTCCTCTCGCTGCGCACGGAGTTCCTGTTCCGCGGATTCCTTCTGTTCGGCGTGAAACGGGAGTACGGCGCGTATGCGGGCATCCTGGTGCAGGTGATCCCGTACGTCCTGGTTCACGCCGGAAAGGCCGAGATGGAAGCGCTGGGTTCGTTGCCCGTAGGCCTCGCACTCGCCTGGCTCGCCGTAAAAACCAACTCGATCTGGTACGGCGCCTTCCTTCACGGCTCGATCGCACTCATGTTCAACGTTCTGATCTTCGCGCTGAACAAATGAAAGGCTGTAGACTGTAGGCCGTAGGTAGAACGGGGGCAATGGCGCAAACGCCGCTTTGTTTTGGCCGTATCTTAAATTTGCTTCTTGTAAATACGCCTGCGGCGTGTCTGGACGTGTTCGACGAGGCGCCATTCGGCTTTGACCTGCTCGTTGGATTCGAGTTCGGGATTGGACTCGCCTTCTTCGAACCCCCACGTGACGAGGGTGTTGTACATCTCGACGGCCATAATGAGGTCGACGCCGCGCCCTCGATATTCTTTGCGCACGCCCGCGAGGATGAAATCGACCAGCTTGGGCTTTCGCATCGCGAGCAACAGGTGGACCAGCCCGAACGGGAACAGCCGGCCGTTGGCTTTCTGCAGCGCCTTGGAGAGGTTGGGCATGGCGGCAAACACGCCGATGATCTTGTTTTCTTTGTTGACAACCAGTTTGACGAGGTCCGGGGGAATAACCGGGAAGTATTTTTTGACGTAATAGGCGCGCTGGTTCACGGTCAGGGGGACCACCCCGTAAAGGTCCGCGTACGTTTCTTCAAGAAGGTCGAGTATTTCATTGCCGCGGCTGAGCAAGTCTTTGCGGTTTCGGAATCGGACGATGGAGTAGCCTTTCCGCTGGCGGATACGCTCGGCCATCTCGATCAGGCGCGGCGGAAACGGGTTTTTGGAAAGGTTGTGTATCCGGTATTCCAACGCGTCCACTTCCTTGACAAACCCGTAACGTTCGACGAAATCGACGTAGTAGGGGTGGTTGTAATACGACGAGAAGGTGGGGATGGTATCGTAGCCTTCAACCAGCATGCCCCACTTGTCGAAGTCGTTGAAGCCTTGCGGGCCGGTGATGGTTTGCAGCCCGCGGCTCCGGCCCCAGTTCTCGACGGATTGCATGAGCGTTGCGGCGACCTCGTAGTCCTCGATAAAGTCAAACCAGCCGAACCGGACGTTTTTGGCGTTGTACTTTTCGTTGGCGATATGGCTGATGATGGCGGCAATCCGGCCAACGATTTGGCCGCCGCGGCGGGCGAGAAAAAGTCTGGCCTCGGCGTTTTCGAACACGGGGTTCTTCGGGGAGAACACGCCGATTTCTTCGTGGATCAGGGGGGGTACGTAATAGGATGAACCCGCATAGAGCGTCATCGGGAACAGCATGAACTGTTTCATGTCTTTTTTGGATTGTACTTCGGTGATGTCTACGGCCATCTCACTCCAGGTTCGCGGAAACGTCCGGTTCGGCAGATAGACAACAATATCCCTGCCTAAACTACCGTCGTGAACGAAAAAGGTTACAGGGAGACACGTCATGCGTAGGCGCGGTCGTCTCGCCCGCGCCGTCCAGCATACAGACCACGGAAAGCGCGGCTGGCCAGCCCAAAAGTCGAAGCCAGTGGTCTGGCCGGCGCGGGCGAGACGACCGCGCCTACGCGCCAGTTACGGTTATGCCGAGGCCAGTTGGCGGCGGATGTCTTCTACCCGGCCGATCTGGTCCAGCGCCTGCTGGACAACCGCCCGCTCGACGCTGAACCCGAACCCGCCCGCTTCCAACTCCTTGAGCAGTTGGCGTTTAAACCGTTTTCTGAGCCCGCGGCCGGAGGTGCGCACGAGCCATGTGAACAGCGCCAACTCGATAAACAGTATGGCGCCCAGCATGGACGCGCTCCGGCCGAGGAAACCGGCTTCCGGCAGCACGACCGCCGCATCGAGCACGAGATGGGCGTAATACTGGTAAATGGGCGCGCCGATGGTGAACACAAACGGGACAAACCACGCCAGGTCCAGCAGCGGTAGGACCCATCGCGTCAGGACTCTGGCGCGCCGGTTGATCCGGGCCTGGACGGGCGCCAGCGCCTCATCCAGCCGTTGGCGCAGTTCGGCGGCATACCGGGCGCACCATTCTGCGAACGGCGTTGTGGGGAATCCGGCGCGGGCGAGATAGGCGTTGACCTCGGCGTGCTCCTGCGAAAACCGCCCGGCCAGATGGCGCAGGTATGCATCGCTCTCGTCGGGGACGGACACGCCCGCGCCGGCCTCTTCCGCGGGGCGGTTGAACGTCCGCAACAGGCTCGAGAGCGACAGCCGGCCCACAATGCGTGACGGGGCCATCCGGATCCAGTGGAGCACGCGGAATAAGGCGCCCACGATGCCGAACGACCGCTCGCTGACGGCGTTGCCGACCGCCACGATCCAGACGTGCGGCTCGTTAAGCAGCCGGTCCTGGAGGTGAACCAAGGAAGCGTGGGCAACGGTTTGTTCGGCGTGGACGATGACCCCGCGCGCCGCCTCGAGGTTTTTCTTGCTGCCGTCGAGGCGCCGTTCGAGCGCGGTGAGCGTGTTCTTGAGGGCCCCGGCGATGTTGGCCTCTTTGATGCGGGCGCGTTCGGGCGGCAGTTTCTCGCGGATGTATTCCTCGAGCGCGGGAAACTCGAACTCGTTGCGGGCTTCGGCCCCCGTTTTGCGATCGAGTGCGCGCTGTGCGCTGACGCGGAAACAGCCGTCCACCAGGAAGTTCTCTTTCCGCAGCCAATCGAGCCAATCTTGGCGGATGTCGGCGTCCTGGTCGGCGAGCGTTTGGATGCAGACGATTTTCCGTTCGTCTTTGAGCGGCCGCAGGAGGGTCAGGCTCTGTTCGTTCTTATATTTCTGCTGGGTGCCGCAAAACAGGACCACGTCGGCCTTCTTCAGCAACTGCTGGACCCGGCCCGCGTGCTCGACCTTGACGCTGTCGGTGTCGGGCATGTCAATCAGTACGAGGTCGTCCAACACGGGGCTCTCGACGTACCGGGCCGGCCCAAACTCCTCGCTGGTCGCGGGGGGGTGGTATACGGTGGGCTCTTCGGTGGTTGGCCGGTGCTCGCCGGTCAGGGCGATGGGTGCGCCGGCGATGGCATTGAGCAGGGTGGACTTGCCCGTGCCCGTACCCCCGAACAGGACCGCGACCAGCGGCTGGGGGATCCGGTCGATCTGCCTGTCGAGCCAGTCGACGCGGTCGCGGAGGTCTGGCAGGGCGTTTTTGAGCGGCCGCCAGGGGGTATCTTCGGCGGCGAAGGCATCGAGGCAGCGCACGGTGTCGGCTAAAAGGCTTTGCGGCATAGGTCGTTCAATTCCTCCATGCGTGAGGCGTGGTTACGCAGGGCCTCGACGGTCGCGGCCAGCGCGCCGGCCGAGGGTTGGGTAAGGTGCTGTTCAATGGAATTGCGGAGCGCGTTGCGCTGGAGTGCCTGCCATTTGGTAACGAGGCCGGCCAGTTTGTCGCCCCACAGGTATGTGGCGCCGTGCATGATGATGTGCTCCATGACGGGCACGCCCAGCGACGCCAGAATCTCCGACAGCCCCAGCCCCGGCACCCACCCGTGCGTCGATAGCAACACCACCACGCCCGCCCACGATCCAAGCAGGCCCAAATGGTAAAACCGGCGCACGCTCCGCCGGAACGATTTGTCGGCCCAGCGGGACTCGAGTTCTTCATACGCGTAATCGCGGTACGCGCCGATGTAGTGTTCGGTGGTGAGGGTTTCGACGGCGACGGTGTGTGCAAGCTGCTGCGGGTCGATTTCGCGTAGCGCGGCCTCGAAATGATCGCCTGCCTCGGGCAGCCTGTCGCGGAAATGGTTGAGGGCGCGTGTGCTGTATGCGCTGTAAAGGCCGGTGACCAGTTCCTCGATCTTTTTGACCTGCTGCTTGTTGAAATCCTGTTCGGTGAACGCGTCTTCCACCTGGCGGATGAAAAGGCCTTTTACTTTGCGGAACAGCCATCCGGGCGTTTTGACGACTTTGGCCGTCACCGAGCCGAGCACCCGGTCGGGCGCACTCGCATGTTTCTGGATGAACTCGTAGACCACGGTGATAAACTCTCTGCCCGGCTTGGGCAGATACGCGTTGACGACCTCCCGGTTCAGCGCGGAGAGCTGGTCGAGGCCGCCGTCGAGGTCGTGTTCGAGCCGCCGCGCCCTCGAGAAAAACAGGCGGGCTTCTTCTGTAAATTTTTCCAGGTTCTCGGCAAGGATCCGGCGTTTCAGCTCGATGGCGTCCAGCGACTCGAGAAAGTTCATCAGCCCGATGCCGCTGCCGTCGAGCGCGACGGGTTGGCATAGCTGCAACCGTTGGCGAGGTTCGAGACGCGGGATGGCAAACGCCGGCATGTCGTCCTCGGGCGGTTCGCGCCCATCGAGGACGTAGTCGCGGAACTCCTCGAGTTGTCTGCGCGTGACGTGGTACTCGGCGTCGGCGTCTTCGGCCATGTTCATCAGCGGGATGATTCTGCGCCCGGATTTCAGGGCTTCCCGGAAAAACTCGACGACGGCCATGTCGGCGTATTTCTGGCTGGTGAGGATGCCAATCAGGACATCGCCGGCTTCCCGGATGCTCTTGGCGAGCTCCCAGTTGGTCCGTGTGATGGAATCGATGTCGGGCGTATCGAGCAGGACGAGCCGATCGGGCAGCGACTCGTCCCGAGCGACATACACCAGCATCCGCTCGCCGGCCGGGTTGGCGATGTCGGCTTCGAGGTTGTCGCCCGCCGGGGTGGGAATGAACGCGTCGGGCAGCAGCTTGCCTCGTTCAAGGCACTGCGCGTACCGGGTTGGCCCGGCGGTTACCAGCGGGTGTCTGGTGAACGCGCCATAGGGCGATACGGGGCTCAACGAGCGCCCCAGCAGGCAGTTGAACACGGTCGACTTGCCGGTGTTTGTCCCGCCGGCCACCGCCACGATCAGGCAGCCCTCGCCCGCCAGCCGCGGCGCCAGCTTGAACGTAAGTTGGCGCTCCCAATCCTCAAACGTGCGGAACAGCAGCGCCTCGAGTGCCGGGACAGCCGAAACCTCCCGCCGCAAACTACGGAGGTGTCCCTCGTATTCTTTCAGGATGTCGCCCAGCCGGTCCTGTTCCATGTATGAATTCTAAAGCGGCGGGTGAGGCAGTTCAATGTCCAGCCGTGTTTAATGCGGTCAATCTAACGGGCTGGTACGACGTTTGCCGCGGTGTTACCATAAACACCAACGCGGCTACGGAGGAATGGCAATGGTTGGATATATCCTGCTCACACTCGTTGGGGCAACAGATCCGGTTTCGCCCGCGCATGTCGTCCTGTCGCCGGACGGGTCCTCGATCACCTTTATAAGCTGGGATACGGAAAGCGGCGAGCGGCTCGAAACCAACTTGCTGAAAAACCCCGTGAAGGCCGTGATCGAATCCGGCGGGAAAACGGTGGCGGCGCCGGCCCGGTTTTCGGTGGAGGTTAGAGGAGACGGGTTTGATTTGACGGTGGCGATGCCGGCGATCCCGGCAAAAAGGAACGAGTCGCTCCGGCTTGTGTTTCCGTTCGACCCGGCCGTCACGCCTACGACCGTCCTTCCTGCAGGGTTCAACAAGCAGGACGGCCTGCTGTTTCCGGTGATTGTCAGTGCGCCTGATTTCGGGCAGATGCTCGTCACGTTGAGCGCCAAAAAGCCGGCAACGAGCCGGCTCCTGGGAAGCCGCAGAGTCAAGACGCTCGAATGGATCATCGATTTGCCGCGGATGCGCCACGACGCTTCAGTAACACTCCAATTCCGCGCGGTTCGCCTGCCCCAGCCTCGAGGCCTGCAGGACGAGGCGCGCTGGCGGCTTGCACGGCGTGGATGGTTTGACGCGTTCAACCTGACAAGCCGGTGGGGCGACCAGTCCGCCCGACACAGCGCGCCGGTGGGCATTCTGGGCAACAACGTGCTGAGCGATCCGGCCAGCGTGTCATTGTGGATGTACGCGGACATGGTGTTGTTCATGCCGAACCTGGCGGAGGGCGTCAAATCGAGCCTGTATCTGCGCCGGACGCTCGACCACTGGCTCGACAACCGGATGCTCGACAACGGCAACGTCATCGGCTACTGGGATTACGACACGTTCCTGGACTCGCTGCCGTCGATCCTGATCAGCGCGTGGGATTACATCGAGACATCAAACGACACGGCCTGGCTCGAGAAACGCATCGGCAAGCTTGAACAGATTGGGGCGTACGCCGTGAGCCGCGACGTCGACGGGGACGGGCTTATCGAAGCGGTACCGACCGGCAACCGGGGTACGCTGTTCAAGGAAAGCAGGAGCAGTTGCTGGTTTGACGCGGCCAATTTCGGTTGGAAAGACGCCTACACCAACGCGCTGATGTACCGGGCATTCTGCTGTCTTGGAGACCTCAACGCCAAGCTGGGCGACTCGAGTCGACAGGCGGCGTGGCTCGAGCGGGCGGCGAAGTTGAAGCAGGCGTACGCGCCCGCGTTGACGAATCCGAAGACGGGCTGGATCGCGATGTGGCGCAGCCAGGACGGCGAGCTCCACGATTACGCATCGCCCATCATCAACGGCTACGCGATCGAGTACGGGCTTGTTGACGCCGAAAAGGGGCGCGGGATACTCGAACGCCTTCACGCAAAGATGAAGGAAGCCGGGTTCTCGAACTTCCAGTTTGGCGTGCCGTGCTGGCTCGATCCCGTCACGCCGGATGATTACCTGCAGCCGGCGATCGGCGCCCCGCAACAGCCCGACGGGCTCGACACGTGGCAGATCTACATGAACGGCGCAATCACGGCCGGGCACGTTTATCATTTCCTGGCCGCGCATTACGCCGTGGGAACGGACGCCGGCATGAACGCCCAGGCCGACGCGATTCTCGACGCCATGCTCGCCACGCAAGACAAGGGCGGGTTTCAGAACGGCGTACAGGATCGGTATCCGAAAGGCATCGACTGGCGAAAGTGGAACGGCGAACCCTGCGGCTACGAAGGGTTCCTCGCCGACAACGCCCGGTTCCTCCTCGCCGTCCTGACGCGGGACCCGCAGTTCCGCGAACGCCTATACCGCCCCCTTCACGCGCCGTAGCGATTGCGCAGTGGTGGAGTAAAAAGATGAAACTGGCTTCTCTATTAAGTCTTATCCTGTTCATTTTGCCCGGCGGCGCCGGCGCCATGGACCTGGTGTGGACGCGGACGACCGGCCAGTTCCGGCCGGAGAGCGCCCCGGTCGTTGTTGAGGGAATGACGGAGGGGGAGGCGCTGCTCGTCTCCGTAAACGTGGGTGGCCAGGTGATGGCGTGGCGCCTCGACGGGACGGATTTCGGCGCCGGGCAGGACGGCACGGTTTACCAGCTTCCCAAAGGCCAGTGGACGTCGACGCTGGCGGTTGTGCACGCCGATTCGGGGCTGGTGCTGGTGTTCTGCAGCGTCGAAGGGCAGATTATCGCGGTCAACAAGGATTTCACGTCGGTTTGGGAGCACCGCCTCGAGGAGGGGACGTGGTGGTCGCGGGCAACGCCGCTCGTGTTGACGCAATCCGGCCAGGAGTTGTTGTGTTTCGGTGATAAATCCGGCGCCGTCACGTGCCTGCGGCCGGACGGCACCGTCGCGTGGCAGGTGAACCCCGGCGAAGGGCCGTGCCGCGCTCTGCTCGCTGCAGTCGACATGCCCAACGGGCCGGGCCTGCTCGCGCCGCTCGGCACGACGCTCTGCTGCCTCGGTGCAGACGGCTCCGTGAAATGGTCCCAGCGGTTTGCGGATATCCATCCCAATGGCCAGATGCTGGCCACGCCGGTGTTCGTCAAGCACGGGACGTCCGAAATCATCCTGTGCGGCGTCGACGATACGCTGTACGCTTTGAGCACGCAAGGCGAGATCCGCTGGCAGCAACAAGTATCGAGCACGCTGGACTCGACGATTGCGCTGATGCCGCGGGGCGATCTCAATCCGTTGATCCTTTGCCAGGGTTTGTGGGGCAACCTGCACGCGTTTGACTTGAGCGGACGGCCGGTGTGGACGCACCTGTTCCGCAGCAAGAGCCGGACACAGCCGCTGATAGCCGATTTCAACGGCGACGGGCAATTCGAGGCCGCCGTCACCGCGTACAACCAGCGTGTGTTTCTCGTTACCAGCGACGGCGAGCGGATCGATGAGGTCCGGCTGAGCGGGCTGATCTCGGCGCTGCCGACCCCGATCCATCTGAGCGCGGGCACGGATATGGTGGTCGTGACCGGGACGCTGCTCGCTCACCGCTTGCGCGCCGGAGATCCCCGCGCCATCTATGGCACCCCCGCCGAGACGGGCGCGGTGCGTGTCTCCGCCATGTGCAACGGTAATCAGGCATGCATTCTCGTGGACAATCCGGACGGCGCATTCTTGCGTGCAGCGGCCCGATGGACGGCGCAGAACGGCGCGGATGCCGTCGCCTCCGCCCTCACCGCGCGTTCCCGCTTTGAAATGCCGTTGCC
>Ga0315285_10008907_pt1 | contig 10282 bp, 6 predicted proteins | sample YL17G09_36_MG_FD_203698 | JGI IMG/M metagenome (GOLD analysis project Ga0315285, IMG submission 203698) | Sediment microbial communities from Yellowstone Lake, YNP, Wyoming, USA - YL17G09_36 | ecosystem: Environmental > Aquatic > Freshwater > Lake > Sediment | place: USA: Wyoming | collected... | reverse complement strand
GTGGATGGCGGCGAAACCGAGCAGGCCGTTGCCCAGCGTGAACATGCTCGGCAGGATGGAGATGGTGACCAGCAGCCGGCGCCTGGTGCGCTCCCGCCGGGCCAGGCGGCGCTTGATGCGGCGGGCGTGGCGCAGGGTCCGGATTTCCTCACCCGTCATCCGGTCCGGCCGGGGGGGCATCGAGGGCGTCTCGGTTTGCCGATGGTCAGGCATTGGCGGACTCCTTCGGTGCGGCAACCAGCACGGTCTGGCCGGCGACGGCAGGGTCGCCCACCGACACGCGGATATCGCCGACCAGCTCAGCCGGCACCCACAGTTCCAGCCGGGAGCCGAACTTTATCATACCCATCCGCTGCCCGCGATGCACCTGCTGACCGGGGGAAAGATCGGTGACGATCCGCCGGGCAACCAGCCCCGCCACCTGCCGAACAAGGACCGCGTGCTGCCGGCCGCCGTGGGTGACGCTCAGGCGAATGGTGGCGGATTCGTTTCGAAACGCGGCCTCGGGCTTTCGGACGTCCAGAAATACGCCGGGTTGGTGGTCGATAGACACTACCTGAGCGTCGCAGGGGACGCGGTTTACGTGTACGTTGAAGATGTTCATGAACACGCCGATCCGCGTGCCCTCGACGCCGAGTGCCTCGCCGGGGCCGACGGGGGTTATGTCGGCCACGATGCCGTCGGCGGAACTGACGAAGACGCCCGGCTCGTCTGGCACGAGGCGGTCCGGGTCGCGGAAGAACCACATCGCCCAGCCCCAGGCGGCCAGCACCGGCACTGCCGCCGGCGCCAGCCAGGGTGTGTACACCCAGGCCAGGGCGGCGATGGCGCCCAGCAGCCCCGCGAAGATAGCCGAACAGGCGATCCATTCCCGCCGGCCGCAGGTTGTGAGGGTCAAAGCCATAGTCGTGATGCCTTTGCAGCCGGCTAGGGAATGCTGTCCCTGTCCGGCACTGCCGGACCAAACCCTCACGGTATCGTCGCGGGGCGGGAAAGTCAAACACGCGGGCTTCGCCCGCTACTCATTGCGGATTGCGGATTGCGGATCGCGGATTGCGGATTGCGGCGCGGATTGCGGCGCGGGCCAATCGTACGCGGAGCGCCAGCCATAGGTCCCATAGGACCCATAGGACCTATCCGCGCCATCTGGGCATGCGGAGCATTTGTAGTGACGCCGTACGGCGTTCGCCTGCTCGCGGGGATTGCTTTTTTGGCCCCGCGCGGCGATATAAGTCGGGGCGTTTGGCAAAACGCCACGGCATACTTTATAAGAGCGGTCAAATATGGACCTTCGGCGCACCCGAAAGCATGACAACGTCACGGCCTGGGCTCCCAGGGATTGCTATCCCTGGGCTTCATGCTTCTCTTGTCTTTCTTCCTATTCCCTATCTACTAACTACTACTTCCTTCCGTTCCCTACTACCTACTACCTATTACCTACTACCTTCTTCTCAGAGCAGGTGCGTGCTTGAAGTTGATCCCACAAGTGGAGCCGGGCCATCGCGTGCTGTTCGCGTCGATGCTGGGCAGCTTTGCGCTGTTCGGGCTAAACATGACGGCGATCGGGGCGGTGTTGCCGCAGGTTATCCGCGAGTTCCAGTGGAGCTACACGACCACGGCCGTGGTGCTTTACGCCAGCGCCCTGGGCTATTTTCTGGCGACGTTCATCAGCGGCGTTCTGATTCAGCGGCTCGGGCCGCGAAAGGTGATCGTCGGCGGGCTGCTGGTTCAGGCGGTCGGGCTGGGTTTTTTCGGGCTGACTGGCTCGGTCGCGGTCAACGTGGCGCTGAGGCTGCTCATCGGGGCCGGGGCCGCGGGGACCGAAGTGGTGGTCAACTTCGGCGTGGTTCGGATGGAGCGTGGCGGGCAGAGCCGGCTGATGAACCTGATGCACGCCGCATTCGCAGCCGGGGCCGTCGTGTCGCCGCTGGTGGTCCTGCTGATTGCCGAGGCCGGCTCGACGTGGCAGATGATCTTCCGCCTGGGTTCGGCCCTGTCGCTTGCCATGGCGGCGGCGATGGCGGCCATGCCTTTCTCGCGGCTGGACGCTGCGGTCCAGGCCGGGCGTGAGCCTGCGAGTCTGGGCGAGGTGCTGCGAAACCCGCTGGTCGTGCTCGGCTCGCTGATCCTCATGGTGTACGTCGGCGTGGAGATCGGCGTGACGGACTGGGTGGCCGTGTACTGCGTGGAGACCATGTCCGCCGACCCGACGTATGCGGGGCTTCTGGTCTCGGCCTTCTGGGTGGGCCTGCTGGCCGGGAGGATCGGCGTCTCGGCGCTCTACCAGGGCACGCGGCAGGGCGGCCTGCTGCTGGCAATGGGCGTGACGTCGGCCGCGGCAATGGTCGCGGTGATGGTAACCCCGTCGGCCGTCGGCGTGGCGGTGGCGGTCTTCGTCGCCGGGCTGGGCTTCTCAGCCATTTACCCGGTGGTCATGGCGCTGATGGGCAGGCACGTCGGCACCGGGCAGTCCCTGGCCGTGGCAATAGCCAGCACCGGCGGCGGGGTGGGAGCGTTCGTGTTTCCCTTTGGTTTGACGGCCGTGCTCGACCAGATCGGCATCGCGCGCGGCTTTGCGCTCTACGCGGGCCTGACCGGTGTAATGCTGGCACTGGTGATAGCGGCGGTGGGGGTGGTCAAACGAATGGAAGCCCAGGGGCGGAGCGATTGATCACGCGGAGGAATTGCCCTTGCGGAGATCCGTTCCCAGGGATTGCTATCCCTGGGCTTCTGATTGCTCGTGTCTTCTCATATCCCTGGACTTCTGATTGTGTGATATCCGCGGATGTTCGGCGTTTCGGGTTACGGAGCATTCCCGTGCATTTGAAGCCCAGGGATAGCAATCCCTGGGAATCCTACTGACTGCTCAGGAACTCGTAGGCTCTTTGGAAGAACAGTCGGCCGTCGGCGCGGCGGACGTTGCCTCGGGTCCATTGGGGGTGGTGGGTAATGTCCGTGAATCGCTCGGGGTGGGGCATCAGGCCGAGGACTCTTCCGGAGCCGTCGCACAGGCCGGCCACGTCGTCGACGCTGCCGTTTGGGTTGATGGGGTACTGGCCGCTCGGCGGTGAGCTCGCGGTCGAACCGCTCTGGCCGGCGGGGTCGCAGTAGCGCAGGGCTAGCTGGTCGTTCTGGCGGAGCCTGGCGAGCACGGCGTCGTTGGCGGGCACGAACTTGCCTTCGCCGTGGGCGATGGGAAGGGCGACGATCTCGCCCTTGGGCAGGAAGACGCACTTGTCGCTGTCGGCGCGGAGGTGGATCCAGCGGTCCTGGAATCGGCCGTTGTCGTTCCACGCCAGCGTCGCGTCGCGCTGCATTGCGTCCGGCGCCACGTGGCCCCACGGCAGCAGGCCGGACTTGATGAGCACCTGGAAGCCGTTGCAGATTCCCAACACCAGCTTGCCGTCGGCGACGAACCGGTTGAGCGGCTCGGCCAGGCGGTGGATCATCTGGTTGGCGAGGATTTTCCCGGCCGCGACGTCGTCGCCGTAGCTAAAGCCGCCCGGTATCACCAGGAACTGGTACTCGGCCAGTTTGGCGGGGTTTTCCATGATTCGGAACACGTGGACCCGCTCGGCGGCGAAGCCCGCCTGTTCGAGCGCGAACTTGGCCTCGCGGTCGCAATTGGTTCCCGCGGCTCTCAAGACCAATGCCTTCGGTGTGGACATTTCTGTTTCCTGTCTGTGCTGCCTGATTGAAAATCTTCAACGCAATCGGGCGTTAGAAGAAGGTCATAGGTTCTAGCTCCTAGGTCTTAGGGTGGCAGAGCCTTGATCCGGCTCTTGCCATCAGCCAGGATCTTCCGCTGGCGCCCTAGGAGCTAAGAGCTAAGAGCTAAGAGCTAGGACCTAAGACCTTCTTTTCCGCTCTTCTTTCACCAGTCGAACGTCTTTTGCCAGGCCGCCTTGGCCTCGGCGGCGGGCAGGTCGATTACCGTGCCGGCCTGGCCCTTGATGACGATCCTGCCGGTGTCGGTGACCTTGCCTACTTCGCCGAACGGGCAATCTTTCACGATTCGCAGGAAGGCATCGTACTTTTGGGGCGCGACCTCGACGAGGAACCGTCCGGCCGACTCCGCGAACAGCCGCGCCTGGTCGCCGACGCTGTTGTCGGTTGTCGGCACGGCGGCCAGGTCTAGCTCGATGCCAAGCCCGCCGGAGAAGGCCATTTCGGCGGCCGCGACCGCCAGGCCGCCCTCGCTCAGGTCGTGGCAGCTCCGCACGGCGCCGGCCTCGATCGCCGCCTGGATGGCCCGCATGACCTTCAGGTTCGTCGGCACATCCACCGGCGGCACGTCGTTGCCTGTTTGTGCGCCCTGGACGAGCAGGTAGTGGCTGCCGCCGAGCTGTGGCGCGGTCCGGCCTAGCAGCAGCAGGAAGTTGCCCGCGGCCTTCGCGTCGGCGGTGATGCAGCGCGAGACATCGTCGATCACGCTGATGGCGGAGATCAGCAGCGTCGCGGGGATCGCGATGGTCTGGCCGTCCTGGGTCTGGAACTCGTTGTTGAGCGAGTCCTTGCCGGAGATGAACGGCGTGCCGTAGCCCAGTGCGGCGTCGCGGCAGCCCTTGGCGGACTGAACGAACGTGCCCATTCGGTCGGGCTTGTTGCAGTTGCCCCAGCAGAAGTTATCGAGGATGGCCGTGCGGTCGAGGTTGGCCCCGACGGACACGGCGTTTCGCAGGGCCTCATCGACGGCGTGCAGGGCGCTCTGGTAGGGGTCCAGGTCGCCGAGGCGCGGATTCATTCCGCACGAGATCACCACGCCCTTTCGGCTGGCCAGCACGGGGCGGATGACCGCCGCGTCGCCAGGGCCGTCCTCGCCGACGCCCACCAGCGGCTTGATCGCGCTGCCGCCCTGGACCTCGTGGTCGTACTGGCGGATGATCCATTCCTTGCTGGCAACGTTTGCGGCTGAGAGAATAGCCAGCAGGGTGTCGTTGTAGCTCTTGCGGGCACGTGGCGCGGGGCTGGGGCGCTCGGTCTTTTCATACACGGCCGGCTTGGTCGGGCGCGGGCAACCCTCGTGCAGCAGGTTCATCTCCAGCTCGCCGACGACCTGGCCCGCGTAGAACAGCCGCAGCATGCGGTTCTCGGCGCCGTACGTGCCGATGACGGTCGCCTCGACGCCCTCATCGCTGAATATCTTGAGTATCCGCTCGACGTTTTGGGGCGGCACGGCCAGGACCATGCGTTCCTGCGCCTCGGAGATCCACATCTCGGCGTAGGTCAGGCCGGCGTACTTGAGCGGGATGCGGTCGAGGTGGACTTCGGCGCCAATTGTCTCGCCCATCTCGCCGACGGCGCTGGACAGCCCGCCTGCCCCGCAGTCGGTGATGCACGAGTAGAGCCCCAGGTCGCGGGCCTGGACGATCGTGTCGAGCATCTTCTTCTCGGTGATGGCGTTGCCGATCTGCACGGCGTGGGAGAACTCCGTCTCGTGCTGGTGCGTCAGCTCGCCGCTGCTGAACGTCGCGCCGTGGATGCCGTCGCGCCCCGTCCGCCCGCCGACGCAGACGATCGCGTCGCCCGCGTTTGGCCGGCGCTTGCGGCACTTGTCGATCGGCAGCAGGCCCACAGTCCCGCAGAAGACCAGCGGGTTGCCCAGGTACTTCTCATCAAAGTACACCGCGCCGTTGACCGTCGGAATGCCCATGCGGTTGCCGTAGTCGCGAACGCCGCCGACCACGCCGCGCATCACCCGCCGCGGGTGAAGCACGCCCTTGGGCACCGCATCGAGCGGCATGTCCGGCAGGCCGAAGCAGAATACGTCCGTGTTGGCAACCGGCTCGGCCCCCAGGCCCGTGCCCATCGGGTCGCGGACGACCCCGCCGATTCCCGTGGCCGCGCCGCCGTAAGGTTCGATCGCCGACGGGTGATTGTGCGTCTCGACCTTGAAGCACACAGCGTGGGCCTCGTCGAACTCGATCACGCCGGCGTTGTCCTCGAAGACGCTCAGGCACCACGGCTTGGCCAGGTCCTTCGTCGCCTTGAAGACCGTTGACTTTATCAGGTTCTCGAACCGCTCGACCTCGTTGCCGGAATTGTCCCGCACGACCACGTCGCTGCGGAACGTCTTGTGGACGCAATGCTCCGACCATGTCTGGGCGATCATCTCCAGTTCGACGTCGCGCGGCTCCCGGCCGATGCGGCGGAAGTAATCCCGAATCGCCTTCATCTCCGTGATGTTGAGGAACATCTCGTTGTCGGCCGAGAGCTTGACAAGGGCCTCGTCGTCGAACTGGCGGATGGGAACCTCGATGATCTTCAGCTCGTAGCTTTGGCCGTGGACTTCCGGCGGGCTGTGCGCGGCGTAGTGGATGTCCTCGATGACGGGGTTGGCAAGCAAGCGGCGCGCGATGACCTCGCGGGTTGCGGCGTCGACGGCGCCGCCAAGCTCGTACCGCCGGCCGGTGCGGACGGACGTGACCGCCAGCCCCATGTCGCGGATGGCCTGCTCCGTCGATGCGGCCACCGGGTCCATCACGCCGCCCTTGAGATGCACCTCGATGACGGCCTGCCCGCCTTCGGCCTGCCCGGCATCGGTCTGGCCTGTGGCCTCGCCGTTGGCGCCGCCCGCGGCTTGGAAGGCGGCCTCGCCGTTGGCGCCGCCGCCGCCTTCGCCTTCGTCGATGCGGTACTGCTCGATCACCGGGTCGGCCAGGAGGTCCTCTGCCGCCTGGCGGGCCTGCTCGGCCGAGAGGTCCCCGGCCAGGAAAAACAGCCTCGCCGAACGGACCGAGCTTACGGCCTCGATGCCGAGTTCGCAAATCTGCGCGAGCACACCTTCGGCATGCGGGTCGCCGAAGCCTTCTTTGGATCGGATGTCGATGCGATGAATCATTGTTCTGGCTTTTGTCCTTGTTCGCCGCGTCGGTCCTGGCGCCGGATGCCGAGCATTCTAACGGGAGGTCGTGCGCGGGGCAACGATGGATTAGAATGGGCAGTGTTAAGCGAAGTGGGACTGATGGTCTTCTTAGGAAAGAGCTGCAGCGATGGGCTTTCTTTGCTCCGCAGGGCAATAGTATCGCACAAACTGCTCATCTCTGGTTGTAACGCTCTTTAGCCGTGCCAAGACCTCGGAGATTTCCTGCACCTTTCCCTGTTGTCTGATCAGGATAGGTTGCGAAGCTTCTTTGTCTGACCAACGATAAGGCTTATAAGGCTCCACCCCGCCCTTATCTTCCAAAAGGTAACAACGCGGCGCAAGAGCGAAGTTGCCGCCTGCTCTTGCGAGGATTCCCACCGCCTTCGAGATCTTGTCACTTCCGGAAAACCCCGTCATTGCCTCCGTCAGGGGAATGGCCTTGAACCCACGTCGCGCCAAGAACCTTCGGCACAAGTCGGCCAGCACCGGGTCTCGGGCGTTCTTCCAGAGTTCAATTTGCGAAAAGACATGGTACTCCTGCAAGCGGACATACTCCTCCACGGTCGGCTCATAATCGTTCCTGAAGAATGGCGCCACAGGGGGCAGCAAAGGTTTCCTTCCAGTTGTGGCCAAGTCTTTCGCCCGGTTCCAGATGGCGTCCAGCAACTTCTCGTAACCCCTGGTGCAGGAATGGAAGTAGACGCTCTGGTACATGTAATACCGGGCGAATACATACTGTTCCAGGGCATACTTGGTCTTGTCCGGCCATACCGGCTGTTTGTTGGGAACTCTTTGGCCTTTCTGCTTTGTCGCATCCTCCAGAGCCATCGTATGAATCAAGCGGTAATAGTCGTACTTGCCGTAGCCCACACCCGTGAAATGGCTGTCCCTCATCAGGTAATCCATCCGGTCCACGTCCAGTTGGCTGGAGATGAGCGACTTTTGCCAAGATGGGGCTCCGCCTTGTTCCTTTTCGAGGAGTGCGGCGACTCGCTTCACCAGTCCTTTCTTCTTGAGGACCTGATTCACGCCGCTACCCTCATCCAGGATAATCCGGTGGGACCAGTCTTCGTGTTTGCCTCCCCACTTAGACTCCAACAAGTGCGAAAATGGCCCATGCCCAACGTCATGCACCACCGCGACGGCTAGCAGAGCGTCGCGGTCCTCCCGTTTCAGCGTTACGCATTTCTCTTCTTTAAGGTGCCAGAGGACTTCCTTCATCAGATGCATGACGCCGAGCGAATGGGAGAACCGCGTGTGAGTGGCTCCGGGATAGACCAGGTAGCTGACGCCGAGCTGATGGATATAGCGAAGCCGTTGCATCTCGGGCGTGTCCAGCAGGTCCAATAGCCAGCGGTCATCCCCATCGATGGAAATGTAATCGTAAACGGGATCCCGGATTATCTTCTGATCCATGTCCCGCCCCTTCGTGTCAGCCCCTTGGTGGGGCGAATCGCTCGGCGATCTTCTCGGCGTCGTCCAAAACACTGGCGTTCGGCCTAACATGCTTGAACTCGGCGGTCATGGCTCTCGCCTCCCCCGAGGCACGGTTTCTGACAAAGCGATAGAATGCCACCGTGGAAGCCAACTCCAGCGTCCAAAGCGGCACTTTCATTAAACCTTCGAATCGGTCGATGAACGCAGAAACCTTTTTGCATGCTCCCGTGCCTTCAGGGCTTGCTTCATAATCGGACAGCATGGCTGCCCCTTTCGGCGTGATCCGGTAGGAGTAGCTAGCGCCCATTGGATTGGGAATTTCCGTTTCCGCCAGGATTTTCGACTGGGTCAGAAGGTCGGTCGCCTCCGCAACGTCACGAGAGAAGGGGCCGTAGTAATGAAGGCAATACTCTGCCTTCATGTCCAAGCCGGCTAACTGGAGCAGGAACACGCACTTATGCAGGCGCTTGCGACAATCGACTTCTTTCACCGAGGCGATCAGCTTTGTAAGAGCGTATGTGTCCATGCGGGCGTCCTTTCCTTACCTGACTTGCCTGGGGGCAATCAATCCACCAATCCACTCGTCCCGAACTTATTCCTAACATGAAGTTCGGAGAAGTCAAGTGAGCCCTGGAAACGTCATGCACCAAGAATTCCATGCTACCCTATATGGGGTAGAACACGCCATGCCGACCACTATATATTGGGCCATGCTTGGCGTAAACTTTTTTATTTTTTTCTTCCGAACTGCCGATAGGCGCCTGGCCGCGAGGCGCTCCCCGCTCACACGAGGTACTTCTCGTCGATTTGGGCGAACGGGGCGATCTCCTTGGCCATGGCCGCGTATCCATCCCGGCCCATGAGGGCGAAGGTGGCCTTCTTGCCTAGCTCGACGGCGGGCTGGTCGTAGGCGTTGATGTTCAGCAGTTCGCCGGCCAGGCTGGTGGTGAACTCGTAGAGGTAGATGAACTCACCGACCGTGTGCGGCGAGATCTCGTCAAAGCGGATTGTCACGCTGGGCCGCTTCGAGCAGGCCAGGGCGTACTCGGTGGCGGTCTTCTCGGCGTTGAGCAGTTTGCCGAGGTCGGCATTGCGGAGGTAGGCCAGGCCGGGCGAGTCGCCGAAGGCGTCCGGCACCGCCAACTCGCGGGGGTGCCTGGCGACTTCCAGGAAGACCGTCAGCTTGTCGTTTGGCCCCTCGCGGTAGAGTTGGACCTGGCTGTGCTGGTCGGTTGTGCCAAGGGCCTTTATCGGCGTCGGCCCGGCGAAGACCTCCTTGCCGTCGCGGTCGTGCTGCTTGCCGAGCGACTCGGCCCAGAGTTGGCGGTACCAGTCGGCCAGCATGTACAGGCGGTTGGAGTAGGGCATCATCACGTGCATGATCTTGCCCTTGGCGGCCGCCAGGTGCGTGATGGCGGCCAGGACGGCGGCGGGGTTCTTGCGCCACGTCGGGTTTTCGGTGCGTTTGCGCATGGCCTCGGCGCCGGCAAGCAGTTGGTCGATGTCGATTCCGCACATGGCCGCGCTGAACAGACCGACGGGCGAGAGCACGCTGAAGCGCCCACCCACGTCGCCGGGGACCTCGAGCGTGGCGTAGCCGTCGGTCTTGGCGATGTCGTGCAGCGTGCCTTTCCTGGCGTCGGTGATCGCGACGATCCGCGAGGCGAAGCTCGCGCCGAGCTTCTCCTTGAGGGCCTGGCGGAAGATCATGAACTGGCTGGCTGTCTCGGCCGTCTCGCCGGACTTGCTTATCACGTTGACGCACGTGGTGGCGAGGCGCGGGCCGATGAAGTCCAGCACGTCGCCGACCAGGGCGGGATCCACGTTGTCCAGCACGAACAGCCGCGGACCGCCGCGCTTGGCGTCGGGCAGCAGGTTGTACGTCGATGGGTTAAGCGCGGCCTGGAGGGCGATGTTGCCAAGAGCGCTTCCGCCGATGCCCAGCACGATCAGGTCCGTCGTGGCCGGGCGGAACTTGTT
>Ga0315285_10008905_pt1 | contig 10283 bp, 8 predicted proteins | sample YL17G09_36_MG_FD_203698 | JGI IMG/M metagenome (GOLD analysis project Ga0315285, IMG submission 203698) | Sediment microbial communities from Yellowstone Lake, YNP, Wyoming, USA - YL17G09_36 | ecosystem: Environmental > Aquatic > Freshwater > Lake > Sediment | place: USA: Wyoming | collected... | reverse complement strand
TTCTGCGTGGCTGGTCAAAGGCGATAAAGCGAATGCGGAGATCCTCGTTCATTCAGTTATATCTCCGGGGGAGTGGGCGAGATTCTTCAAAAAAGCACTGCCTAAAGGATACTCGTGGAAGAAATGCGTTCCAGATAAGTCATTCAAACCTCCGGTCTACCAAGGCGATGACGGTGGACCACAACTACTTCACGCAGTCTGGGACGGTAGAGGCTTGGACATCACGTGTACTCATCCAGGCATTCATGAGTTCAAGTTGCGGTCTGGACCAGGAAAGCCATTCCGCCTAACACGCCTGAACTACAGGAATTGCGCTGCTTGGCTACCTGAACAACTTGGCCACAAGATATGGGGCCAGGATCCGCCACCCAGGCATCTGGAATGGAGCAAACCTTCAGAAAAGGAATGGCTCCCCCTCCCCATCAACTACGAAGACTTTGGATGCACAGGCCAAGACAGCTCGTCGTTAGTTGATCGGCTGTATTTCATCTATGCAGGGCACTGCATTCCCACTCCAGGGCCCAAGGGAATTCCTAATGGTAAAGGGAAAGAGCCGACTGATGACGAATTGGAGCTGACCCGTTCCGATCATCAAGGCAAGCTAGATGAGCTTGTGCTTAAATGGCGTAGTGTCGCTGCAAGAATGAAACGGGCGTCTGGCAAGAACACCGAACTCTTGCGTACGAGACTGTATAGAACGATAGAGGAGATTCAGCGGGAGGCGGAACTCAAGCCTGAGATGTGGCCCAAGCATCATGTTACTTTTGTTCGTGAGTTGATGTATGCATGTCTAGCTCAAAGTTGATCGACCTCGGACGCTCATATCAGAATAGGGCTTACAGGTACGCTCGTAACGAACTCGTCTCTCGAAAGGATAAAGGTCCAACTGGCGGGATCATTCTGGCCGATGGCGTGGGTTTGGGCAAAACGTATGAAGCGCTCGCGACCGTGGCGACGATATTGACTCAGCGCCAGCATGGGAAGGAGAAGAAGAGGCGATCGCAATACCACATTCTCGTTCTCGTACCTCCAAGACTCTTGACGAAATGGCTTGACGAACTCATTCTTCCTGATCGCTTCCCACGCTATCTGGAGGATTGGAACACCCCGGCGACACGCGCGGTGCGAGATACTTTTCGGAATGTTGCAGTGATTCGGGGAATGGGCAGTCTGTATGAGCACAAGGGGAAATTGCGAAACAGACATAATCAGCTTCCGCCGGGATTATATCTTACAAAATCAACAATCATCAAGAAGCAAAGAAACAAGGCTTCGCAGCTCAGGAGAACCCCGTGGGATGCCATCATTATTGATGAAGCGCACCACTTGAAGCATCCGCTGGATAATAAGGAGACACAGGATCTGCTTGCCCATAATGATGCCGCAACTCTCCTGCTCACCGCAACTCCGTTCCAGCTGTCGCCCAGTGAACTAGGCGGAATCCTCGAGGCCACATTCGGTGGATATGGTATATCGGGAGATGTTGGGAAGGCGAGAAGCAAGGCTGCTGACTTGTACTACGATGACAATTTCGTCGAATATCGAGAAGCCCTGCAAAGGCTTTTCAGGGAGCCAACTCCAGCAGATAAGAGGATTGCCAAGAGGCTCAAGGAACCTGTCAGCAAACTCCTTCGGCATCGTATCATCAGAAACCGAAAGGTCGAGCAGCGGATGTACTATCTGGTCGATGAGACTGGGAAGCCGACTCGAGTTGGGGCAGATCTATTTCGCAGTTCCGAAGTTGATATCTGTAAAACCTTGGAGCAAGGAAACGCGATTTCGCTTGATGAACAATCAGAACTCGCGTATTTGAGAGTCCGAGCACTATTGTCCAGATTGGCAAGTGGTCCGCGAAAGACCTTTCTGGCGACAAGTCTCCGCCAACTGCTTTCTACCTATGGCCAATTCCGAAAGACTAAGGTCGGAAGGTCTGAAGACCTTCCTCAATTGCCCTCGGAAAACAAACATCCAAAACTCGTCTCGGTGACTCGATTGGCAAGAGGGATATTCAAAGACGAGAAATCAAATCTGAAAAGTGACAACTGGATTAGGAAGGCGCTTGTATTCACAACCTATGTGGGAGCAGAGCCAGGGGAAGCGACGTCTAAGATTCTCGGAGAAAGGGCTCATGGCAGTGCAGCTCGATTGAAACGTGAGCTCGAGCGCGAAATGAAGAGAATCTTCCCTCGTAAGAAGAGAAGAAAGGAACGGGGGGCCATTCTCAAGGCTCTTCTCAAAGTCATCGAGGAACACGGATCGGCCCTGGTCGACGACGAGAAACCGCGATTGCAGAACGTGCTGAGGGGTTTTGCTGGCCGACCCGTCACACTATTGCTGCTTTCCCCAAAGAATCGTCCCGGGGCATTGAAGAAGGAAATGGGAGTCTTGAGGGGTGACCTTGAGGCGTTGAGTGAACAGAGAGAAATGCAGAATAATGAAAGTGACGAAGAATACTCCGAGGAAATGGACCGCAGACGGAATGAAAGAAGTCGTGCACTGTTCGAAACCATTCTGCACCGTTATTCAAATCGCGATCTTGTTGCTCGATATGATGGAGCAACAAAGACGGAAGAGCGTGACCGCCATCTTCGTGGATTCAACACACCTTTCGCCCCGCTTGTGCTGATTGCTAGCTCGGTTGGTCAGGAAGGCATCGATCTTCAGAAGTACTGTGCGCATGTCATTCACTACGACCTTGAATGGAACCCTGCCAAACTGGAACAGCGAGAGGGACGGGTAGATCGTCATGGCCGAATCTTGAAAGGCCCAATCAATGTTTATCTGCTAATATGCAAAGGCACGTATGACGAAAGGATGCTTCATGTCATGGTGAACAGATTTCGATGGCATCATGTGCTACTTGGCAACAGAAGGTATCTAGACGAGGTTCCTGGCCTGACGGCAGAAACACAAGCTCCTCCGGATTTGATGAATCTTGCCCTAGATCTGGCTCCACGCTAAAAGCAGCCGAGGTGGACAAGACGGAGCGGCATAGGATCTGCCCAGACGCTACTCCGACGGCTCCCAGTACGGATCCCCCGGCTTCCTCTTGCACGGCGGGACGAGGCCGTTCTTTTCCCAGATGATGTCGTACCTGTGGTCGTGTATCTCTGGCGGGATTTCCACACCGAACGCAGCCAGCGACGTCTGCCTCGTTTTCCCCGCCTTCTTCAACTCCTCGCGCCACTCCATGACCTTCTCGCCACTCCCTTCCCCTTCCTCGTTCTCGCCCATCACAGCACTACCGAGGGTTGCGTGATCCAGATCCTCCTTCTGCCTCTATGCACCTTCGTCCCTTCAAATGGGAGAAGATGTCGGAGTTCAGGAATAGTGTGAAGTGGCGAAGGTTAGACGTGTTCCGTTCAGCGCCCTTTGCTTTCAGTGTAATCCTCGAGTCTCCGTGTCTGCGTGATCTTGTCGATGTCTTCTCGAATACGCGTTTTCGATCTTACATAGTCTAGAAGGGATTCATCGGCGAGCTTCATTCTCACCATGCCAGTCTCGAGTGCCTGTCTTTCTGCATTGAACAGGTGCACGGATTCAGGAGTCGGGTTCTTCAGCACTGAACTTAATCTAATGGCTCCTTCTTCGCGCTCACTGTTGACCCGGCGGGGAAAGACTCCAGATTGATAGTATCCGTAGTCTCTACGGGCGAAGAGCCGCCTAGCCTTGCCGGACTCCGCAGCTAGCCGTTCCCACACTTCGGGGGGCATTTTCCGACGGATGTGCTTCGGCCCCATGCTATCTACCCCTGACACAAGGGCTAAGAAGTCTCGCGCTGGGCCAGCATCGACTTTGCGTCGGAATGCTCCCGGGCCCACATTGAGCCCATGGATGAGAAAATTCTTGCCCGATGCGGCTTGGAGCCGACTAGCCGCCAGGCGAACCGTCGGATAGAGGATTCCAGCATGGTGACCATTGAATTCGATAATGAGATCCTTGATATCTCTCTTGATGTAGAAGTCAATAACCTTCAGGAGGTCACGGCGAGCGAATGTTGGAAGATAGCCGAGAACTGCGACTCCGTTTGCGCTTTCCATGGCGTCCAAGAACGATTTCGCATATGCCAAGAACGAATCTACGTCGGTAGGGATTACGGCAGGAAGCGAGGTTGCATCGACAAAGGGTGCCGCCGAGAGATTGGCGAGATATTCGGCCTCGCTCGGATTCGGGCAGTAGCCTTTCTCACGGAAAGCGAAAATGAGCAGAATCAACTGGTTTGCATTTGGCAATTGGCTGACGCGACGGAATAATCCCCGAGTAAAGAAAGCCTGTTTTCTGGCGTCGCCGTCTATGTCGTTGAGGAAATCCGGGGTGAGTTCCCGGTAGACTTCGACCATGCCCTCTGTGTTTGAATGCAAATTGGCAAGCGCCTCTGAGAGCCCCGTCGTCGTCAAAGAAAGAGCTCGCCGCGGCGTATCGGTTGACTTTGATCCGTAACGCACATGGCGAAGCGTTACTCCCAAATCAGAGTCCTCTTCTCTTGCAGAGATGTCCAAGACCTTGATTGAATCGCCTCCTCCATTTTCACCTAATCCAGTGGCGGCCTTAAATAGGCTGGAGGTAATAAAGATATAGACATCGGGGAATGGAAATGGCCGACGACGCCTTACACATCGAGAACGAGGTTCTTGCACTAGCGTACGCGCCGGGCAAGTCGGGCAGAGTCGGGGAGCCATTGGGTGGCAAGGTAGCTCTGCAGAAGGTTCTGTATCATCTGCGACGGTCGCTGCCTCACCATATTCCGTCTGCGGACATGCCGCACTTCTATGGTCCTTTTGATGAGCAAGTCGAGTTTGCAGCGGAGCAGCTTGAGAGTTCAGGCTATCTCGAAATCGAGGAAGTTGGAAGAATAGCGCTGACCGAACGCGGGATGAAGGAAGCAAAGGAAGTCTGGGAACGAGAGTTGCCTCTGAGGGAAAAAGAGGCTCTACAGAGGCTGAAAGAATTCTTTTCAGATTTATCGGTGGATGAAATTCTTGCTATCACCTACGCACAATACCCAGAGTCTGCGACCGATTCTCTTGTCGCAGATAGGATACAAAGGATCGGGAAACGTCTCGCAATTGGTCTTGTGCAACGAGGCAAGATAAGCGTTGATCTTGGTGCGAAAATATCAGGGATGGGTCTGAAGGATTTCCTTCTGGAGCTTTCGCGACGGAACATCCCTGTAGTGGAGCGCGACAGTCAATGACACGGGTAGGTTGTGGATGGGACTTGTATTCGACGCATCGAGTCTTATCATATTAGACTCAGTGGGTCTTCTAGGGAAGATATGCGCTACCGACCTTCAACTGATAGTACCGAAAGTTGTTTCCGTCCGAGAGGTGAACTCCGAATATTTCTCAAAGAAAGTACTGGACGGTCGTTTCCAAGTATTGGAGCCGCCGACTGACCTCTTTCCCTTCGATTTGCGTCCTGGCCTTGGCGACGGTGAGATTGCCGTGATTGCACTTGTTCTCAAAGAGCCACAGCACTGGGCAGTGCTAGACGACTTTCGTGGTCGCAATGTGGCGCGTCTACTCAATGTGAGATTCCTAGGAACTGCAAGACTCGTGAAATACCTTATTGACAAAGGTATGCTGGGAAATGTAAGCGTGCCCGGGATTCTCTACGAAATGAAGAATGCAGGATTCCATATCGATGAAGAGACTATTCTGCGTGTGATGAAAGAACCGATTCTGGACCTCGGATGAACGGTCTTGTTGTGTGCCGAGGCCAAGTCAAGGAGGAAAAGGTCGCGAGGGGCGAGGTAGCAATGGCAGTGCTCCCACCGCCTTCAACTCTGAAACCACCACCGTCTGGTCCTTCCCCGACCGCGGCGACTGGGCCACGCACGTCGGCAACTACCGCGGCAACTGGTCCCCCTACATCCCCCCCAACCTGATCCTCCGCTACACCAAGCCGGGCGACGTCGTCCTGGATCAGATGGCCGGCTCAGGCACTACCCTCGTCGAGTGCAAGCTCCTCGGCCGCAACTGCATCGGGGTCGACGTCAACCGAGACGCGCTCATGGTCTCCTTCGACCGCCTCGGCTTCCCCTACCGCCCCCTCGACGAGGACTACGTCAAGCCGAGCATAGACCTCTTCCAGGGAGACGCGAGGGACCTGGACCTGATCAAGGACGACTCCATCGACCTGGTGGCGACCCACCCGCCATACGCGGGAATCATCAAGTACACGGGGGAACGGGTGCTCGGAGACCTGAGCAGCCTGAAGCTGGAGCCCTTCCTAGCCGCCATGCGCCAGGTCGCGGCGGAGTCGTACAGGGTCCTGAAGCCGGGGAAGCACTGCGCGATACTGATAGGGGACACGAGGAAGCACAAGCACCACATCCCGATTTCCGTGAGGGTGCTGGAGCAGTTCCTGGATGTCGGCTTCATACTGAGAGAGGACATCATCAAGATACAGCACAAGATGAAGTCCACACGAGAGAAGTGGCGGGGGACGAAGTACGACTTCTACCTCTTGGCGCATGAGCACCTGTACGTGTTCAGAAAGCCTGCCAAGGATGAGAAGATGTCGGAGTTCAAGAACAGCGCGAGGTGGCGGTAGACAGAGATGACTCACGAACCAGTTCCGAGCCGCTTCGTAGGCAGGCCGCGCCTGGCAATCGTCCAGCGTGAACACATTTAATACTGGCGGGACCATCTCTGCATGCTTGTGAGAGATAGGGGCGAGAAGAGTGTGAAAGGGAGGATGGAGGCCGCGCTGGTCGCTTGCCTTCTGATTGATCTTCTTTTTGCCGTCATCGCGACCGTCCCCGTGAAAGCGGGCGCGGCAACTCTCTTTGTGGGAGGCACGGGCCCGGGGAACTATACGACGATACAGTCGGCCGTCGATGCGGCTGTTTTCGGAGGCACCGTCCTCGTGTTCAACGGGACGTATTACGAGAATGTCCGCATACAGAAGACTCTCTCTTTGATCGGACAGGATGCGGACGGCGTCGTGATCAACGGAGGGCAGGAGGGAGACGTCATATCCGTGACTGCCGACTGGGTGAACGTCTCGGGGTTCACGGTGACGGGCACGGGTGGCATCTACGACGGCATAGAGGTCTTGTCGACGAATTGCCACGTCTTCGGCAACAGGGCGCTGGACATCATCGGCGGCATCGGCGTGTCCGGCTCAGGGAACTTCATCGAGAACAACACGCTTTCTCGCAACGACTACGGCGGAATCTCAATGACCGGCAGCAACAACCTCATCATGAACAACAACCTTTCCGACGGCGACGGACTTCACATCTTTGATTCAACGGGCAATGTCATCACCGGCAACGTGATGACGGGAACCGGGATATTCCTTGAGGGCTTTGAATTGGAGGATTGGAACACTCACACGATTGACACGTCCAACACCGTCAACGGCAAGCCTGTCTACTACTGGAAGAACGCGGATGGCGGCACGATCCCCGCAGAGGCGGGTCAGGTCATCCTCGCCAACTCGATGAACGTTCACGTGGAGGGCCTGAACACGAGCGATGCGTCCGTCGGGATTGAACTCGGGTTCTCATCATACAACGTGATTGCGGGCAACAACGTCTCGAACAATCGTCACGGCATCGCCCTGACCCATTCCCACGATAATCTCATCACGGACAACCTGCTCTACTCAAACGAGGAGGTCGGCATAGACTGGCTTCTGTCCTATGGGGACACGGTCTCCAACAACACGATCTCGGACAGCCTCTTCGGGATGGTCATCCACGTCACCAGCAGTCTCACGATGACCGGCAACACGATGATCAGGACAGGGATGATGCTGGACGGGTGGGCGGTCCGCCAGTGGAACAGCCATGAGATCGACGCCTCCAACACCGTGAACGGCCGGCCCGTGTGCTATTGGAAGGACAGACAGGGCGGGACGACTCCGCCCGGTGCCGGACAGGTGATCCTCGCGAACTCCACCAGGGTCTCCGTGAGCGGCCATTACGTCAAGAAAGCCTCCGTGGGGATCCAGCTCGGTTTCTCTTCCAACAACACGGTCACCAACAGCACCTTCTCCGACAACTACTACGGTGCCATGCTGGAAGATTCCAGAGACAATACGTTCTACCACAACAACTTCATTGACAACGAGGAACAGCTCTACCTTGCTGGAGGAAACACGTGGGACAACGGCTACCCCGAAGGGGGCAACTACTGGTCCGACTACAGGGGATCTGACCACAAGAGTGGACCGAACCAGGACATAGGCGGTAGCGACGGGATTGGGGACACCCCCTATCCCGAAAGCTACCCATACGACCATTATCCGCTGATCTACCCGTTCGGACTGCCGTCACCGCCAAGGGACCTTCAGGCAGCCCCGGGGCGGAACCAGATAGTCCTGACATGGGTTGTCCCCATCTCGGACGGGAGTTCGCCAATCACCAGCTACACCGTCTACAGGGGTTCGACAAGCGGCGGCGAGACGCTGCTGGTGACCTTGGGCAATGTCCTCATATACACCGACACGGGGCTGACGAACGGACAGACATACTATTACAAGGTCACGGCATCGAATGGCATCGGGGAAGGTCCCGACTCGATCGAGGTGAGCGCCGAGCCGATATCTGAAAATCCAGACGACGGGAAATCGATCCTCGAGGAGACGTGGTTCTGGCTCGTCATCGCAGTCGTGGTCATCGTCATTGTGGCGGGTTCGGTTCTCATCTTGCGAAAGAGGAGGGGAAAATTAGAGGCGGAAGAGCCGGCGGAGAAAGAAGAGGAAGAGGCCGGAAAGCAAGAGACGCGGGAGTGAAGACTTCTATCTCCCAGCGCACGAGCACATATGCTTGTTCAGGGAGTCCCCCGCTGGAGAGAAGATGTCGGAGTTCAGGAACAGCGTGAAATGGCGGTAGTTATCCTTTCGTGTACTCCGCGTAGTTAAGTATATCAGCCCAGGATGTTATCTAGATAACGTAGGTAGTCCCCAACCAGGCGCTATCTACCAACGCCACATAATAATCTGCGTTTAACCTTCTTGTTTTTCCTCTTTGATTGATTCCCGCTTGAGGCGGCGACGAAGTTCCCTCGCGCTCATCACCTCAACCTCGTAGGCGTCCTCGTATGCGCTGGCAACGCGCCGGGATTGCTCCCCCATATACACCAGTACGTCTCCGTCGCGGATTTTGTCCGTGTCGGTGTATCTGTCGAAGAATTGGACACATCCGTCCCGTTCGAAGGCCAGCTGAGTGGCGGCGACGTAGGGGGCGGTCCGCTGCAGTACATCATGGAATCTCCGTGGTTTTGGCGGAGGCAATGATTCCAGCGGGAGTTCTGTTTGCGCGAAGTCCAAAGGCCCGGGAGCGGCGAGCTCTATCTTCTCGATTTCGTCGGCGAGAAAGAATATCACCGGGCGCTTGAGGTACGGCCCTACGTCGATCAGGTTCTCACTATACCACGCGATTTTTGAGAGGACGTTCGGGTCTAGATAACGAACGTCCACGTCGAACTGATATTGATTCCATGCGGACTTCACGCTTTCGGGAATAAGCTTCCTCTTCTCGAATTCCTCTGCTTGCCATAGCTTCACATCAGTAAGAAACGCAACCATGTCAGCTGCGGCTATGAATGGATTGCACTCGTCCCCCCGGGAGTAGACCTGGGGTTTGGTCCTACTTGTCAAGTCAGTCCATGCTGTTGTGACCTTCCCTCTGAAGCCATCCACAAGCGCCGCGTACTCAGAGGCGTTTCTCTTCCCGAAGAAACTCCACGCCGTCATATAAGAGAATGAGGGAGCCACATCGCGAAGAAACTTCGGGGTCGGAATCTCCTTGCGTGGCGTCCGCTGCCCCCCTACCTCGACTGTTGGATATTGATCCAGGGGCAGGCTTATCCAACTGAAGAAAGCCAGCTCGATGTATTCTTGAACTTCCTGGATGATCTTGTCGCACAAAGGGATGGCGGCTTTGAGAGGCAGATGAGATCTGACGGGATACGATGAGAGCACTGGACGATCCATGGACAACGAAAACTCGGCGGCCCATCTGGAACAAGCTTTGACGAATGCATTCCTGAAAAGGTCCTCATGCTTGAAGGTGAGGCCAACGCCAAGCGGGGTGAAATAGCCCTTGTATTCCCTGACAGTACCGAGCGCCGGCGGCTCGGCAGGTTTGCGGACGATCTTGCCGCGGTTGAAATCCTTCGAATCGAAAGCAACGATGCGCAACGGAAAGAGGATGGAGGGATCGGATTAACTAGTGTAGCGTATCATAATTCGATACGCTTATAATCCGGGGATTCTTTCCGGTCGTCATGCGAGTGGCACCGACCGTCACGATTCCCGAGACCGACCGC
>Ga0315285_10008904_pt1 | contig 10283 bp, 6 predicted proteins | sample YL17G09_36_MG_FD_203698 | JGI IMG/M metagenome (GOLD analysis project Ga0315285, IMG submission 203698) | Sediment microbial communities from Yellowstone Lake, YNP, Wyoming, USA - YL17G09_36 | ecosystem: Environmental > Aquatic > Freshwater > Lake > Sediment | place: USA: Wyoming | collected... | reverse complement strand
GCCGCGGCAGCGTCTGCCGCGAGTGCCTGATGATCCAGGATCCGGCGGCTTCACCCCGTCGGGGGCGGCGCGGATTGGGGGCCTTCGACCTTGTAGGCGATGAAGAGCGGGTTCCCGTCCCGGGCGTCGACCACGGTGACCGGCCCCCGGGGTAGCTCTGCTCCACGAACTGCAGCTCCTGCTGCCGCTCCGGCAGGAAGATGAAAACAGTTGGTCCAACCAGTTGCCAGTCCGGGGGCGCGGCCAGGGGATCGTTGACGTCCTGCCCCGTGGCCTCGGGGGCGAGGAAGCGGATCGTTTCGTGCGTGAAATAGCCCATGCGCGGCGGTCCGAAGAAGTAGACTTGCTGGCCCGGTCCCTGGGAGGTGACATAGAAGGCCACCCCGGTGGCGGTCTCGATGTTCAAGTCCCCGAACCTCCGGTTGGCCGAGTACTCGCCGAAGTAGAAGGCCACATCCTTGGCCATGGCGATGACCAGGACGAGCGCCATGGCGACCGAGAGCAAGCGTCGCCAGCGCGGCCAAAGCTTCGACAGCCACTGGGCGCTTTGCACAAGCGGCAGGGTCACCAGGATGGCGACCGCGGGCGCTGAGAACAGGTAGCGCTGGGAGATCGGGGTGCTTTCGCTCAGGGCTCCGGCTTCTCGGCCGAAGGCGACCCGGAGGACTCCGCTCCCGAGGAGTCGGGGCATTTGTGCTTGCGAGGACTGAGGGGGGCGCTCATCAGCAGCATGAGGCCTGTCGTGAGCGTAGCCCAAAGCGAGAATCCAGGGAGTGGAAAGTGCACTCGTCCTTTACCTCTGAAGATCGGCGATTCCAGCCGGATCAGCGTTCCAAGGCGGGAGCAGTAGCCGGGGTCCCACGCCCAAAGTGCAAGGGAGACGAGCTTGCACGAGGCTGCCACTCACTCCTGAGCCCGCCTCAGAGCGGTCCAGGCTCGCAGTCGTCTCGATCAGGCCACTGGCAGGAGACTGCCGGCATGACTCAAGGAACCCTATCTTGTGTATAGTATCCGTGGGTTGAACAGAAAATGCAGCTCGCTCCGCACGGTTGGGTTCCATAAGCCAGCTCTCTTGATGCCAAGATTTGCCCCAAGGGCCGCCTGTTCCTGGGCGGCCGCCGATCCAGCCGGAAAGGCTCCCTTCCGAATCGTTAGCTGCCGGCTGCGCGCGTACAGAGTCCTTCCAACCCAGGTGGCACCCACATCACGAATCGGAGATCGGCCTCAGGTGTCTCCCTCACGACACACGACACCCTTCCAAGCTGTTGCAGATATGTCTTGACCGGTTCCTGCAGTGATTCGTCCATCGATGGTTGGAGGATGACAACGGTGTCTTCTTCCAAGATCCTCGCAATTGCCCAATCGGGCAAGTGCGGATTCTCGGCTGCCGCTACTGCGCGCATTAATTGCGCCTGCGAATCAGGCACTCCGTATACCATTTGCAGTCTTCTTATGCCATCAATCCCCCAGCTCTCATCGGTGATGAAGAGATACGTGTTTGAGGACGATGGATTCTCCCTCGAGTCGTACTGAAGCATTCGCAAGAACAGGACCTCCATGGATGGACTGCCTCTCATACGCTGCGGGAAGAGCCGAAGAGCCTGGTACAGGTTTACCGCGACGACCGCGATGAGCACTAGGCCGGTGATCCTCTTGGCAGTCCATTTCCATGAGAAACCTTCCTTGGCCTGATCGGCTGCCCAATCCAAGCCCAGAGCACCAAAGAGGGCAAACCAGGGGAGCATCAAGAACATCCGGGTTGCGGGGGGGAAGGGTCGATCATGGGTCGTCCCTATGAAGATGCATTCGACCACGAAGGCGATTCCCAAGAAAGAGGCAAATCGCTCCTTCCGCAAGCATCCCAAGACAAGGGCAATCCCGATGGGAACGAAGACCGCGGTCAGAGGATCCATGTAAGAGGAAACGACGAAGTGCGTCTCTTCGTGAATGTAGACATAGGAAATCAACGCATACAGCAGGTTCGAGGCAAAATGGTAGAAGGTGTTCTTGCCAGCCTCGAGGATTTCCGGATTGTAGAAGACGGTTCCGGCGATCTTTGCCTGCCAATATGCGGGCTGAAAGAACAGCGGCAGGAGCAACAAGGAGAGACTGGCCAGCGCCAGCGACCAAAGGCGAACGGCACTGCGGGAGGTCGGCGGCACATAGAACAATATGAGCAGAATGGGCAAAGGTAGAACGTACAAGGCGGCGGGATAGACGTAGAAACAGGCAGCCATGGCTAGGCCGAGTCCTGTGAATGCAAGCGGGCGCCGGGTGCGTGCAGCGTTTCCGCCAGCCCACAAGACAACTGCCATCACGAACAGTGCCTGGAGGTTGTCGTAGCCGATCTTGCCGAAGTTCATGAGGTAGTGGGAGGCCGCGAGCAGCACAGAAGAGACCAGGGCAACCCTTTCAGATAGAAATGTCTTGAAGAAGAGGAAGAAGAAGCCAATAGACATAGCACCCAGATAGACACTGCTAAGTCGCCAACCGAAGTTATCACTCCCGAAAAGCATCATCGACATGGCCTGAAGAAGCGACGAGAAATACGGGTGCGTGCCGTACACCCAGGTCCCCCGGAATAGGTCCTTCGCGATCTGGAGTATGTTCGGATGCCCGGCGATGTATCTTGCTTCATCAAAGAAGATGTACTCATCGCCGATTATTGAATACCGCCAAGAATCGATCCTGAAAGAGTAGAGAGTGATGGCAAACAAGATCACCCAGACGACCGGGCTGATCTCTCGCCGGTTGTAGTATAGGACACCCAAACCAACGGCGAGAAGAAGGGCATATGCCCACTCGAATTGCCCGGTCGAGTAGTAATCTTGGAGGAAGAGGATCAGGGCCAGCTGGGCAAAACCCGCACTCAGCAACCATCGCGCATTGCGGCGGACAGCTGCTTCAATGCATCCCGGGGGCATGTCTTCCAGGACGCGCCCGAGAAGGTAGGCTACAGCCACCAACAGGATGTCCCAACTGGGCAGACGGTCAACGAAAAAGCCGGTAACAGCGATTGCCAGGTAGCCGACCCCGGCTGCCCTTTGGAGCCACCGCCCTGTCTGCTGCGTTCGATGTGGTATGGACGCAGGCATGTTCTCAGTGGCTTGGAGGATCGCTGGCTTCGGCTCGAGGTCCCTTGGGCGCCGGCGGACCACGACCGATAGGAAAATGAGCAGAATGGCCAGGCAGACAAAGGTGGCCACAAAGTAGGAAGGAAGAGGGGTTTGGGAGAGGAAGCTGCTTCGCACCCAAGTCGAGCCGAGTAGAGACCGGATCTCCTCGTAGCCGAACCACCGATCCAGCACGACCAGCGCGGGCGGGATCGCTCCAAGGAGCACTGCTAAGCCAGCGACTAGGCCCTTCCGCAGCAAAGCCCGGCGAGAGGCCGCGGGGAGGACAGGTGCTTCGGTCTGTCTACCTTCGAGGCCCTGAACCTGCTGTTCAAGTTCCTGAAGTCGCCGCTTGAGAGCGATGTTCTGTGAGAGCAGATGGTCTGTCAGGAAGGCGGATTCGGGTTCTCCCGATGCCGGCGAAGGATCTTCTCCGGTTCTTGCCTGTAGGGGATTTCCGCTCGGCATAGCTTGGCGTCTGCGAAACAGTAGAAGTAGCCGGGTCACAACCGCGAGAGTCGCTGAGCCGATCAACGAAGCGACCAGGCAGGATTGTTTGGGCGATGCCGAGGGCTTTTTCATGCTTTAGACACCAGCTTCTCGTCAACAGGAGCGCGTTTCGTGCCAGTCCGTGTGCACTTGAACCCGCATGCCAAGCCGTCCATCATCCATCCTGGTTCGAGCGACGGAGGCTGGGATGCGCAATGGCCGAGGCTCTCTCGGGAACCTCGAGCAGAGGTGGAAAAGCTCTGCCGCCTCTGTGGCCCAGCCTGGGGCTCAGGGTCCTCCGGCATTCAGGTGCCAGAAGCCGAATGCAAGACCGCTGCCTGAGGATGGACCGCGCCGCACCATGCTCACTGTGCTCAGGCAACCTTCCTATAATCCGAATTCGTCCTACTATCGTGCTGCAATTTCCGTGCTAGCTTCCTGTTGAAGCGGCACCAAAGAACCGATCCGCCGAGTCGGTTCTGAATGCCTCTTGCCACATTATGCACCTCTTAACGCCACAAGCAGAATAGGCTTCAGGTGTGAGAGTGCCATAAGGTTGTCTACGACTTGAGTCCTGACCCGGGGCCGGCACAAACCAGACGGGGACGCTCAGATCTTGCGGCCGTCCTCGTCTGCCTCGCCCGTCCTTGAGCATCTTGGTGACGCGGCCAGTCTGGGAGCCCGAGCCAGACAGAGGGGCCCTACGCGAACATCGGGGAAATGTCATCTGGACCTTCCGGATCTCAATGAAGGGCGCCAAGGGTTGCCGGGGTCAGCGGAAGGAGCCACTTGGCCAATTGACCATCTTCATTCGGGGGACTGAAGACCAGTTACTGGATCCATGTCTAGAAGCTGCTTGGTCCGCGCTCTCCCCTGACTGCTGACTCTAATCTACCTTAACCCCAACTCTAGTCTGGAGATCACCAAGCGCTGGATCTCACTCGTGCCCTCGTAGATCTCGGTGATCTTGGCGTCGCGGAAGTAGCGCTCGACCGGCAGCTCCCTGGAATAGCCCATGCCGCCGTGGATCTGAACCGCGGCGTGGGTGCAGAACATCGCCGTCTCGGAGGCGAAGAGTTTCGCCATGCAGGCTTCGAGGGTGAACCGCTGCCCGGTCGTCTTCGAGCGCTCCTTGCCGAGTGCCGCCTGGTAGATTAGGAGCCGGCTGGCTTCAATGCGGGTCTTCATGTCGGCGAGCTTGAAGGAGATTCCCTGAAACTGGCCGATGGCCTGGCCGAAGGCCTGGCGCTCGCGGGCGTAAAGCAGGCTGGCCTCGTAGGCGGCCTCGGAAAGACCGAGGGCCTGGCAGGCGATCCCGATCCGGCCGGCGTCCAGAACGGCCATGGCGACCTTGAAGCCCTCACCTTCCTGACCCAGCCGGTTCGCCCCCGGGCAATGGTAGTCCTCGAAAACGATCTCGCTGGTGGCGGAGGCCCGGATGCCGAGCTTGGGCTCCTTCTTGCCCACGGTGAATCCCGGCTTATGGGTTTCGATGATGAACGACGTGATGCCCTGGTGCTTCTTCTCGGGCTCGGTCATGGCGAAGACGACGATGTAGCTGGCCACCGGCGCGCTGGTGACCCAGGACTTGCGTCCGTTCAGGATGTAGCTGTCCCCGTCGCGCACGGCCCGGGAGCGCATCGTTCCGGCATCGGAGCCGGACATCGGCTCGGTGAGCGAGTAGGCACCGATCGCCTGGCCGGAGGCCACGGCCCTGAGATACTTCTGCTTCTGCTCTTCCGTTCCGAAGCGGTTGATCCCGTAGCAGAAGAGCGAGTTGTTGACCGACATGATGGTGCCGTGGGCGGCATCCGCCTTGCAGATCTCCTCCAAGGCCAGGACGTAGGCCAGCGTGTCCATCCCCGCGCCGCCGTACTCCTCCGGGATCTCAATCCCCATCAGGCCAAGCTCACCCATCTTGCGCACGGTCTCGGAGGGGAACTCGCCGGTCTCGTCGAAGTGGGCGGCGACGGGCGCGATCTCCTTTTGGGCGAAGTCCCGGGCGGTCTGACGGATCATCTCTTGTTCGGAAGAGAGCGTGAGGTTGGGGCCGGGAATGACGGTGCTGGAAGGTGCCATGGGGTCCTCCAGAAGAGAGAGCTCGACGGCGCGCATTATAGCATGCAGGCTTTGACCGCGCCCCCTCCAGCGTGTACAATGACCCCGGCCCCTGGAGGCATGTGTGCCCGATTCGACTCCCGACCTGGCGCCGGAATCCATCTCCCCCGAGATCTTCAATCACCTGGTCGACCTGGCGGCGCTCGAGCTAAGCGCACTGGAAGGTGAGTACCTTCGCCGTCAGCTGAACGGGCAGCTCAAGGCTGTGCGCGAGCTCGAGGCCATCGACATCGGGGACATCCCCATCACCTCCCATGGCGTTCCCTATGCGCCGGCCATCAGCCCGCCACCACGGCCCGACGAGATCCGGCCCTTTTCCGAGCCGGATGCGATCCTGGCCCAGGCGCCAGAGGTTGACGGTCGCTACATCGTTGTCCCTGACATCCCTCACGAGGACCTCGAGTGAACCCGGCCGCCTGCGACCAGCCAGCTCACGAGCTCGTCCGGAGGCTCAAGCAGGGGGAGGTCACGGCCGTCGAGATTCTGGAGTCAACGCTCTCCCGGATCGAGGCCGTCGAGGGCCGCCATCCCACGACCGCGCCCTACCAGGCGGATCCAACGGATCAGCAGACGATCCATGCCTACATCACCCTGACCGCGGACCGGGCGCGGGCACAGGCCGAGGCCGTCGATCGGGCGCTGGCAGCAAGCAAGGACCCGGGACCGTTGGCTGGAGTGCCCCTGGCCGTCAAGGACATCTTCTGCGTCCGGGGCACGCCATCTACGGCCGGCTCGCGCATCCTGGAGAACTTCGTCGCTCCCTACACCGCCACCCCGGTCGAGCGGCTGGAGGCCGCAGGTGCGATTACCCTGGGGAAGGTCAACCTGGATGAGTTCACCTTCGGCTCGTCCAATGAGTCCTCGGCCTTCCTCCCACCGCCGGGCAATCCGTGGGATCCACGCCGCGTGCCCGGCGGCTCGTCGGGGGCCAGCGCTGCAGCCGTGGCCGCAGGGGAGGCGACGATCTCCCTCGGCACCGACACGGCCGGCTCGATCCGCCAGCCGGCGGCCTTCTGCGGGGTCGTCGGCCTCAAGCCGACGTACGGCCGCGTGTCTCGCTACGGGCTGATCGCCTTTGCCTCCTCGCTGGACTGCCCCGGCCCGGTGACCCGCGATGTGACCGATGCCGCGACCATGCTTGGCGTCATCGCCGGGGCCGATGCCCACGACGCCACAGCTGCCTGCGTGGCGGTTCCCGACTACACGGCCGGGTTGGAGGAAGGCGTCAGGGGCCTCCGCATCGGCCTCTCGCCCGACTACTTCCGCTTGAAATACCCTGACCCCGTCAGCGGTGAGCTGCGAGAGCAGGCAATCCGGCCCGAGGTCGAGGCGGCCGTACGCCGGGCGGCGGAGGTTCTGGCGCGGGCCGGGGCAGAGATCGTCGACGACGTTCCCATGCCCAACACCCGCTTTGGCGTCCCGGCCTACTTCGTGCTCTCCCGGGTCGAGGCCGCCTCCAACCTGCACCGCTACGATGGGGTGAAGTACGGCTACCGCTACCCGGTTCCGGTGGACGATCTGCGGGAGCTCTACCGCAAGACCCGGGGCGGTGGGTTCGGGCTGCAGCCCAAGCTCCGCATCCTGATGGGTATGTACGTCTCGGCCGAGCAGTACGAGAAGGGCTACTACCAGCGGGCGCTGCGCGTGCGAACGCTGATCCGCCGCGACTTCGAGGCGATCTTCGATCCCGCGGGCAGCTACCGGCTCGACTGCCTGCTGGCTGCCACGACGCCGACGACCGCCTTCGAGATCGGCGCCGTGTATGGCGATTCGGTGTTGATGCAGTACGCCGACCTGCTGACCGTCCCGGCCGACCATGCCGGAATCCCCGCCCTCTCGATTCCGGGCGGACTGGATGGCCAGGGTCTGCCCATCGGGATCCAGTTCCAGGGTCCGGACTTCTCGGAGGCGATGTTGCTCCGAGTGGGCCGGGCGTATGAGATGGCCACCGAGGCTGAGGTCTGGCGAAAGGCGCGGCCGAAGATCATAGGCAGGTAGACGCAGGCCGAATAGGCCGCGGACGCCCTGCAGATCGGCGGTATGCGCCTGCAACCGGTCGGCTGGCCTCTCTGCCTGATGACCACGGACCCCCGTCGCGTCCGTGAGGAGAGAAGGAGAGTGCTCGTTGAAGTCCTCTCGCTCCAAGTGCTGGTTCAGGGCATGGCGCCGGTTTGCGACCCCTGCTGCGATCCTATGGGCGTTCGTGCTGGCCAGTTCGCTTCTGGGGTTGACCGGGTTCAACCGCTACGGCGAGAGCTGGGACGAGCAGGTGGATTTCCAGTACGGGGAGGATGCGGTCGCCTACTACGACGCACCCGCATCGTACTGGGAGGAGTACGGCAACCTCAGATACTACGGCCCGGCATACCTGGCTGCGGCACACACGGCCTCGGCCTATCTCCGTCCGCTGTTCGCTGGCTGGGACACAACCGACGTCCGGCACCTCCTCAATCACCTGACCTTCCAGGTGGCTACGCTGGCCCTCTACTTCCTGTGCCGCATGTTCGTCGGGCCGAGGGCATCCCTGATTGGAGCATTGCTCTTCGCCTCGCAGCCCCTGCTCTTCGGGCATTCTTTCATCAATCAAAAAGACGTCCCGTTCATGGCAGCGTTTCTGGTGGCTGCTGCGCTGGGCATGAGGCTGGCGGATCCCCCATCGGACTGCCCCGTTGGCCTGCCCGGAAGCCTCCGCCGCGACTGGAAGACAGCCTCCAGGCGCAAGCGGGCGCTCTTCATCGCCCTTGCGCTCGGCGCAGGCGCTGTCTGCCTTGAACTCCTGGTGCTCATGAGGGTGGCGCTCCCCACGCTCCAGCGGACCGTTGCAGCCGCCTATTACGGCGAGTCGTTCTCTGTCCTCAATCGGTGGTTCGCTCAGCTCGCGCAGGAAGCCCACCGTCTGCCGGTGGACGCGTATGTCCAGAAGGCGACGACACTCTATATGGGATTCCGCTGGGGGCTGGTGCTGTTCAGTCTGGCCGCGGTGGGGGTCGCGGGGAGCTTGGTGTTCCGCTCAGCCCGCGCGCTCTCGATGATCCCGTTCGCTTCCTCGCTGCTGTGGGGCATCTCCGGGGGAGCGGCAGCGGGCCTGGCGGCCTCGATCCGCGGTCCCGGCGCGGCCGTCGCCGCGCTGGTCATCCTGGTGGTGCTCCTCAAGCGCCGCTGGGAGCGGGTGCCGGCGCTCGGAGTCTTCCTGGCGGTGGCGGCGGCCACCTGCTACGCCACCTGGCCGGCCCTGCACGGAGCGCCTCTCCAGCGCTTCTGGGAGAGCCTGACCGTCCTGAGTCGCTACCCGTGGAGCAGCGGGATCGTCTACGCCGGAGCGATCTACCAGCCGCAGGACCTCCCCTGGCATTACCTGCCCGGGTTGATGGTCATTCAGTTTACCTTGCCAGCGGTCATCCTGGCGATCGCCGGCGGGGGGATCGCCGTCCGCCTTGCCCTGGGCGGAGGCGGGCGGCGGGCTGAGATTGCCGCTCTGCTGGTCTGGTTCGCGGCGCCGCTCGTGGCGGCCGGGCTGGCCGGCTCGACGGTCTACGGCAATTTCCGCCAATTCCTATTCGCCACTCCTCCGCTGTTCGTGTTCGCCGGCATTGCCTTGGAGGCGCTGGCCGCGAGGATTCGCTCCGCGGCTGTCGTGGCCCTGATCGCCGCCGCCGCTCTTCTGCCTGGCATCCTCGGGATCGTCCGGCTCCATCCCTATGAATACGTCTACTACAATGCTCTGGTGGGAGGGGTAGAAGGCGCCTTCCGCTCGTATGAGATGGACTATTGGTGTACCTCGTATCGTGAGGCGATGGCCTGGATCAATCAGGCGGCGCCAGTGGACGCCGAGGTGGCGGCGGCGCCGCCCCAACATGTCGCCCAGCGCTACGCCCGCCCCGATCTCCGGGTCTTCTATGCCCAAAGCCCGGAGGACCTTGGCGGCCGACAGCCGGTCTACGGCCTGGGCTGCGGGCGGGGCAACAACGACCTGGGGTTCTTCCAAGAGTACACCGTGGCGCATGAGGTCGCCATCCAGGGCGCACGCCTGGCCGTGATCCGCGACTTCGAGCAGCCGGACCCTCACGGCCAGGACTGATCGCGGATCCGTCCAACAGGTGGGCAATTGAAGAGGTTGAAACCCGATGCCAACCTACGAACCCGTCATCGGTCTCGAACAGGCATGCAGAAGATCAGTCGCGCGACGCTGCGAGGCCTGGCAGCCGCCCTCCTCTTGATCCCGGGGCTAGTAGGCATACTCACGCTGCACCCGTACGAGTACATCTTCTATAACTCGCTCATCGGAGGCGTGCGGGGCATTCAGAAACTTCGAGCTGGACTACTGGGCGACCTCGTATCGTGAAGCCATGGAGATCATCAACTCCGCGGCTCCGCCCGGGGCAGTGATCGTCGCAGACGTCCCGGTTCATCTAGCTGCGGCCTCAGCCCGCAATGACTTGGTCGTAGTCGGGACCGGATCGGAGGCTACTTTGGATACCCTTCGACCAGACTTTGGACTGGCAAGCACACGTGCGAACTGTGACCAGGACTTCTACCCGGAGTATGAATTCACCTGGGAAGTCC
>Ga0315285_10008902_pt1 | contig 10285 bp, 19 predicted proteins | sample YL17G09_36_MG_FD_203698 | JGI IMG/M metagenome (GOLD analysis project Ga0315285, IMG submission 203698) | Sediment microbial communities from Yellowstone Lake, YNP, Wyoming, USA - YL17G09_36 | ecosystem: Environmental > Aquatic > Freshwater > Lake > Sediment | place: USA: Wyoming | collected... | reverse complement strand
CAGCCTTTGTAAACTCAGCCGCCCGTTGTACCGCAAATGAATTACGCTTGCTGTGAAACCCGCATCGCTGGTCAGGATCATTTCTCATAGCCAGGGCGCGGCAAGGCGACCCATCGACTTTAGTGGCTGTGCATCGCATCTTCAAGCTCCTCCAGGGCGTTCATGACGGCCAGCATTAATTTGGTTTGGACGACTACGTCCTTGATATGGACAATGCTCCCATAGAGCACTCGGTTCAGGCGCTCGATGTCCGCTTTCCTCGTACTATCCTGTTTTGGCTCTGGAACCATGATTCTTACCACGTACACCGATTGTAACCCACGTTCTCGGTGGGGGTAGGTCCATATAGTGGGTCTTTCACGTATTTGTGTTAGCCATGGTGTCCACGGATTTCGGGAACCGTTGCGCCATTTCTCGTTTCGTCTTCTCAATAGCTTCATCGAGGAGTTGCTTTTCGATGTTCTTGATTTCCTTTTTCGAACGTTCAGTCTTGACCATCTCCAGCTTCTTGATGGTTTTGAAATAGTCGCCATCCTTCTCCTTGTGCTCCACCAGCCGCCACTCAAGCCGGGCGATGAACGCCCACTCGCGGTCGTGGATGTCGACCGGAATCAGCTTGGGAATGCCTCGGTAGCACCACCAAAACGTTCCAGCAACGCTGAAAGATTCGGTCTCCACGCCATCGACGTTCAGGGCTTCAAGGCAGAGGCTGTCACCATACGGCCACTTCCACGTGTGGTTCTCGTCGAAGGCGATCTTATCGTCGTCTTTGAACGTCAACTTATACCACCTCGCATAGGTCGTCCTCGGATCAAAGGACTCAACAAACCTGCTCTCACCCGGTGGCACAATGCACAGGATTTTACCGCCCTCATGAATGTGGATATTCCCCTTGCGCCTGTTTTTGAACTCGGTCTCGTAATACGTCCGTTCCATCCTCGTCCCTCCTAGACCATCTTGTATGCGTCAGCCGCATAGCACGCAACAGCGGCTTCGTCGCCCACCGGGGCCGGCACCGTTGGCTCGAAGTGGGATTCTCCGGGCAAAAGATGGACGCACTTCGTCCCTGCCGCAAGCGTTATCGCCTCCTCAATGGCCGTGTCGTTTTCGTATAAAGTTCCGTTCGCCTGTTTTGTGATTTTCACGATTTCCTCCCTAGATAAGAATTCCGGAATTCAAGGTAGCTTCCTTTGAACCCGGCTTTCAAAGCGCCTGCATAGAGCGTAGTTAATTTGGCATCATCGCCTTTGGCATTTATGCCATCCATGTAGTCCTTTAAGCTCCCCTTAAAGCCCGCCTTGAGGGCCATCGCATAACGGCCTTCGATATTCTCTGTGATAATGGCAGGATTGAGTTCTTCAGATTCGAAGACGTTCGCCGAACTGATATGAGCATCGAAAGATGGCGAAAGGACCACATCGATCCCCTCCAAAACCCAATCGCTCTGCACGAGGTTATCTTTGATTGACCCTCGCCCGCGCATCGACACACCCAAGCTTCCACCACCCTCTATTACAGCCTGCAAGTTACGACCACGATCAGTCTTTAGAATCGCCGCTTCAGCGATCCCGTCCTTGTCTTTCATTGAGAGCTTTGTAAGCCTGTGCGAGATATCGTTTACTCCCAGCTGTGCTGTATGGTCAGCGCTCCCATAAAGGCTTTCACCTGCGGTTATCTTGCCCATTGCCTCAGAGATACCTTTGCTAAAAACGGCTAGGGGATAAGTTCGCTTGTTTTTATTCTCCTTGTCTGCTGTCCCAAAAACGAACCTCATGTTCATTCCGCCCTTACCCTCCCAAAGCGTTATCTTTTCGGTCTGGGATTCTTCCAAAATCGCCAGTATCAAATCCATTTGTTCACTCCCTAAACCATCATTATGATTCATAATGATGGTTTTCTTGTGCCCTCCACCAGCTTACTCACCGGTAGAGGCACCTCAGCAAGGGGGCGAGCAGGACAGACCGGAAAGCTATTGAGGAAAAAAACGGAAAGCCCACCCGTCCCCCGCCTTGGTTTATCCAAACGAGAAAGAAAAGTAAAAGGACCGAAGATGCGTCGGCCCTTCAAAAAAGTTAAGAGGTCAGACATGTTCGATATCCAGTAGTTTTTCTAGCTCCGCCGCTATTTCTTCAAGCTCTGATTCTGTCCGGTCAGTAAAGACGTCCCTGAGCTTCCATGAGAAGGCTGAATAGCCAGAGTGTAAAGAGTGCTCCCCACGCTCCCGGACCTCCCGAACTTCCATCCGGCAATAGATTGCCATTGGATCGTCCGCTTCAAGCGCACAGAGTCTTGGGATGCCACGTGGTAGTATGGTTTCTAGTCCGCCGATGATGCGACGCTCGCAGGATTGGCCCTCTACGTTAATAGCGGTCAGGAGCCACTTCCCTTCAGGCTTGGGCCAGGTGGGGTTCTCTTCCAACTTGATCTCTCCGCCCTCTACAAAGGTAATGGCAGTCCAGCGGGAATACATGCTCTCCGGATTCCAAGACTCCACGCAAAGCTCCTGCCCTGGGGTAAGGAAGGCTAAGGTGCTTCCATTTCTATCAAAAAGAATCGCGACCTCTTTCACCTGTTCGTTACGAATTTTTGTTTTGTATGTTAGATCCATTCGTTCACTCCTTTAAGAATATTGCCAGCAGGATTCTTTTGATAAGATATCTGCCCCGTCTTTCTTTCCTGTAGGTCGTCCGAGTTTGCGTTAATACTGAAGTACCTCATCGTCACCGTAAGGTTCTTGAGTCGCATCCAATCCTGAACCTCAACCGGGCCTCCACCACCACGTACTATCCGCATGGCTGTCGTATGGCGTAGGCAGTCAATCGAGTACCTCTTACTCAGCCCTGCCCGATCTCGAAGGCGGTTGAACAAGAACTGTAAGGCAAGTTTTGTTATGTGATCGCCCGGCTTCATCCCTGGGAACAGCCAGAGACTTTTTTTAGGGAGCGTTCGCACGTGCCCTCTTAACTGCTTACTAAGGGAAACAGGCAAGTCGTAAACCTTCTTGAGCCCTCCTTTTTTGCCTTGGACTGTTATGACCGAGAGGTTGACATCTGAGATCCTTAACTCTACAAGCTCCGACACCCGCAACCCTAGGAAAAGCATCAGATCAAACTGAAGACGCGTCGTCCGATTTCTTTTTGTCTCCTGCCGGAAGCGATGGAGCTCTTCATCCGAGAGGCTTAGAAGTTTCTCGCTTTTCGGTCGCCCTCGTGCCCTTCTTAAAATCTCAGTCTGCATTTTTGCTCCTTCTTTTGCGTTCATAGTAATGGTAGTTATTTTTCATCCGTAATTACCCTAATTCATATAAAAATATAAAAAAACTAGCTCTTTTTCTCTGTTAACCCTAACGGAATAAACGAATTAGGAAGGCAAAAAGTATTTTTAATTTTCTTTTTTTAGGAGTTCCAATACCGCTATCGCTCCTTCTGGGTCAATGGGCTCATCTAAATCCCCTCTTCGCCCTTGTGTAACGAGTGTACGCACACTTTCTCACCGGAGAAAGGATAAGGGGGGGGAGGGGGGAGGGGGTCTTTCTCATCCTCTCTGCTTATAGAATTGTTCATGCTCCCTGGCCTCCCGGCCAAATCCCCATACCGCCACTTGCTTCCATGCGGCCTTCTCGTTCGCCCGATAGAGCTTAGGTGGTGAACCTACTGGGTTATGACCGAGGCATATATGAGCAAGTTCATGGGCGATAGAACAAACAATGATGCCAAAACCCTTCGTTTCCAGTTCTGGGCTGAGATATAAAACCTTCGCATAACGTTCTCTGAGTTTTGCTTTTCCTTCGAGCAGAGGTCCTTCATAAGAGAGCGGAAAAGGAAACACGCCGGCCAGGAATCCATCGCCCGGGATAAACCAATGAAATGAGTCTGCCTTCTCTTCCAACGTTGCCACGGCGTCGTTAGGTAATCTGAGGGCCACTTCAATGATCGCCTCATAACGCCTATCGTCCGGGCCAACATGCAAACTCCCTGGTATCCATGTAAGCTCCAGAACTTCTGCCTCCGTCCGTTTATTTTTCTTCATCTCCCCCTCCTCAATTTCAACGCCTCATCCATCCTGGCGCTCCTCTGTAGTATACACCTCCCCTAAGTCTTAGATACCGGGTCATAGGAACCTCGCCGCCCGTACGGCCATCCGCTTCTCTACTTCTACTGTTGCATGGTCGTCGATATAAGTTTGGGTGCTCTTGATGTCTCGGTGACGGAGCCATCCTTGTACGGTGGCTAGGTCCTCACCCGCACGGATCATCTCCTGAGCGGCCGTATGTCGCAGGTCGTGGATGCTTCGTGGCATCCCCACCCCGGCCTTTTGGCAGAGGAATCGGAACTCAGCCTGGGCCGCGTCTCGTGACATGTGCCCCGAACGTGGGAGCTTGCTGGATGGAAACACCCAGGGGTTCTCATCCGCGCCATAAAGCATGACCCGTTGTTTCAGCCAGCCGATGAGCTTCTTCTCGATTTGTTCGGGCAGGTCATACGCCCGGAACCGTCCGCCCTTCATGGCTCTGATTGTGACCTGGTGGGCCGGCAGGTTGAAGTCCTCCACCCGCAGGTTGACCACCTCCGCCACCCTCATCGCAAAAAAGTAGACGAGCGAGAAGAGCAGGTCGTACTTCTTCTTAGCCTTCTGAGCCGCCTTCATGAATCGTTCCAATTCATCCCCGGTCATGTACCGGCGGCGGAGAATCTTTGTTCCGTTGGGCCGTCCTCGCCCTCGCTTAGTTTCGTCTGTCATTTAGTCCTCCTTCCAGCATAGGGCAGGTCTTGCCGCTTAATAGGCCAGGCCATGTTTCCGAGTAAGCGAATCTCGGCTTCGGAGAACTCGCCCCACTCTTCCTCAGAGCCCTGAACCAACCCAAACCAAATCGTATCGTCCACGACTGAGCCATCGCCCAGGACGCTCCCAGAGCCATCGGCAACCCTGCGTTCCTCCACCTTTTCCACGGCGAACCAGTACCAGCCGCTGAAGGACTCCCAGCCCTTCAGGACTTTGTATTGCCCGGCATGAAGCTCACCGTTCTCGGTATGGAGGGCCGTGCAGTCAACGGGTTTAGAAGACATCGAAGTACCTCATACAGGTTTGAAGAAGGTGGTCGTAATTCCCACTGGTAGCTTCGTGCATGAACTCGTCGATCTTCTCCGGGGGCCATTCAGCTTTCTTTGCGGCTCTCCTTGCCAGACCCAGGACGTTGAAGGCGTTGCCATCAGCGCCTACTAATCTCAACCGGGGGAGTACTTCTTTCATCTTACCCCTCGTCGGTGTAACCACCGTTCTTGACGACCGGAGCCAGGATCGCATGAGTCTTCTTCGTCTCTATCGTGCCCTTACCCTTTGCTTGGGGAACTACCAGGTCCTTCAGGAAGGGCTTGTCAGCGGCCACTGCATCGATGACCACTTGCTCGCCCGACTTGCGCAACCCGGCGAGCATCAAGACTTCGTCCACCCATTTGTTGTGCATCCCGGGAAGTACCCTGTTTAAGGCCGCTCCCGACTTCTTCCCCTTCAGATCGGCCCAAGCCTTCAGGATCGTTGTGCTGTTCTGCTTGATGAAGCTACGACGCTCCGCCCTTCGATCAACCGTTGGCTTGGCCTCCGCTTTGGTCGTCGGCTTACCGGTGGGCTTACCGTTCAACATGGTAGCCACCTTCATGGCCAACGCCTTTGCCTCAGTCACCTTGACGAGCTTCTCGGTGCCCTTCCCACCGTTGACCTTCTTGGTCATGTTACTCTCCTTGGCCTGCCCGCCTTTGCGGTCGGGGCTTGCGGCCCTTTCAATAGACTTAATCCATCGACATGGTAGGAATTGATCGTAAAAAAGGGGTGAGCATTGCCTGTCTGTTCACGCAATTGTTGTACTATCAATCACTTATCCTAATTAATAAATAAAGGATTAATGTATAAAAATCAATACCTCATCTAAAAATAGTTGCATTCTCCCCATATGGCTGGGTTCTTATGGGAGGGCCTCACCGCTGTAAAATTGGAAGGAATAATTATATAAGGATAAAAGGAGGGATTCTGGGATTGGTCAAACGCTGACGGATAGGTGGCGAGGGTCCACCCCCTAGGTATTGACCCTCTCGAGTTTTTGTGTCTACGCTCGTTACACAGGGTCGTCGAGGATGGTCTAGGCTCCTAATGGCGCTTTATGGGTAGGGGGAGGTGGTTCGACGGTTTGTTTGGGTTTAAGGTGCTTTTTACGGCTACCGGCGACTGAGGCGTTTCCCACCTACCCCATATGGCTTACTTCGTTCCTGTTGCTCCGCCCTCTCTACTTCTCTAGCTCGTGCTTCTGGTATCCATATAGAACGAGTATATGAAGGCATATACAACGATTATTACAAGCGACATAGGAACGAGTATATGTTTTAGCCCTGACTTTACCTGATTCTTTTACGCCCGCTCGTTCACATCCGAAACTTTCTTTCTCTTGCTGAAGGATTTCCAACTGCCTCTTTGCTAGTGCTGGGAGTTACTTCTCTACTATCTGCTTTTTTTCTTCCACCCCTCGGCCACGCTTATGTAGCTTGATAATCCAATTTCCCCCAAACCAAACAACGTTAATTATCCCTACTAGAAGGGCTGGTCGCCACATATCACCAATCGTTTGCAGTTGTCTGCTGAAAATAAAAGAAGCAAGAAATATCGAGATAATGGGAACAAATTGCGGTCGGTTAAAAAAGGTAAAAGCCAAATCAGGCCATGTTCTGCCGATAGGTTCCTGACTCCTGACAAGCCTAAGTCTGGCCTCCGAAGCAACTGCGTCTTCGTCATAATCACTTTGTTCTGAGGGAACATCAGTCTGCATTTTCGACCACGGCGTATAATCCTCCGTTAGAACTAGTGAACGTGGGGGGGCCGTCTGCTCCTCTGTACCTGGGATGTCCTCTATTTCCTCATGGGGACGCCGCTTTACAGGCATTTTTAGAGTCCTAGTCCCCCAGCAATTCGTTCGGCCTTTTTCCATATAAGATCAACTGCAGTATGAAGCAATTGTGGAACATCTTTATGTGATAGTCCCGTAGTCCTGTAATAATCTATATCTAAGAACAACCCACACTTCTCAAAATAGGACGAACTGAATTGAAAGTAGCGAGAGGCCTCATTTTTATGAATCGGGCCACCGATTATACGGACATCGAAATCCGCTTCTTTTAGGATAACAGTGAACATCAAATCTTGCTCACTCCCGTCGAATAAGGTCCTCGCATTCACAGCAAAGATGTCTTCATACATTACCTTGTTAATCTCATCGAATTTCTTTGACGACGGAATAAAGAATTTTGTTCTTGCACCAAATCTTATCGGATCGGGAAGTGTGTATTGTTGATTCCTTAAGAGTAATTTCCAAAAGGCGGTGGCTTTGTCTAGAAAGTAATTCCTGCTTTCTGGATTGAAAACGACATAGCCTGCGCTCTTAAATCCAATAAACGCTCCATCCTTCACAATCTTTAGGGGATCATCTCGAAAAGTTACATAGTTAGCATCTATGCTCCAATGAGGGAAAAACTGCTCTTGTTTGATATAGTCCGCAATATACCCCCGAACATCTAAGAATATACCTAAAGGTTTATACCGGACCTCGAGGGTATGTTCGGCAAGCATGACTTTATCACGGTCTTTATTGCTCATTCTAAGCTCCTGGAATTAATCATCCCCGCCATATCCTAAATTTATATTCCCACTCATTTTAATGGTCCTATTTATTTTTTACAATCCCCCTCTAACTGAGACTCCCACGCCTCCTCAACCCCACCGCTAGTCTAGATCCTAAGATCGGCTCCGCTTCTAAATCAGAGCCACATCATTTCTGTTCGTTGTACTTGGGTTGGGTTCGGGAAATGATGTTCTGCTCCTTCTTCTGTGCATCATGGATGGATGGAACCTGTTCGATGTGGACCTTTGCACCAGGGATTTTGCCTTTGTCTAGATGTTCCTGAATCCGATCCTGCACCCGGCCCCGCTTCGCAACGCCTACGTAATTCGTTTTGCCCGCCGGTGTCAGAATCTTATATACCACAGGTTTGTCGTTCGGAAGTTTGGCGGTACCGGTTTTGTTGAACCTCACAGTCTTAGTTACCATCTCTTTTCTCCTCAAAGGTAAGAATCTTTTTGCCTGGTTTCATTTAAACCCCGTTGTCTGTATTTGTCAATCTCTTTCCACCCACTGAGACTCCCACACCCTCTCAAACGTCTATCTCTACGAGGCGCGTTCTTCGGTCATCAACGGCATCCCCTTGATAAATCGGGGCCATGCCTATACGGGCCCCTGGCTTCCCTTGACGCCTCATTACCTTACTTCTTCGTAAGCTTGTTGGCATCTACAAAGTATCCAGCGGCCTGTAATTCTTCAACAATCTTATATTGCCATCTCCCGGCATCATCGTACGGTGTGTACAAAACTCCTGCATAGTCCGAGGGAAATTCGAAATTCTTATGTTCATTGTGAATGACGAGAACCCTCTCCTGATCTAGTTTGCCGATGAAGAAGCCAAGTTCAAGAATGACGTTTTGGCGGGCCCTGGGCCTAAACTCTGATCCTTCTTCTAAGGAACGCCCTTCGTCGTCTGGCGATAGAAGGACAATCGCAAAACCTACATCGGCATAGGCTTTGAATTTTTGGATGATAGTCCGGCTTTTATCGGGTTGTTCATGGAGTATTATTGTCTTAAGCCCTAGTTTCTCAAGGGTTCTGGCGACACTTTCCTTCATCTCTTTATCATGCCCATGGACTATAAATATCTTGTCTGATAATTCGGCCCTTTTGGGAATTTCGTCACCGAACAATTCTAGTTTCTCGAGTGCAAGCTCGAGAGGATCCGTTACCTTACTCACGGCCAATTTCCAGTTTTCGCCTATTATATTTTGAATAGGAAACTCCCAGGAGGGAAGATCAATTTCTATATTCAAAAGCGAACCCGCAAACTCCTTCACTGCGGGAATATTCATTAGTATCATGCGGGCTTTTTTTCTTAGCTTGTCAAAAGCCCTCTTATCATTAAGGGGAAGCTTCTGAGCTTGCTCGATCAACGTCCCGATTAATTCTTTTTGCTTCTCTAAGTTTTCTGTCATATGGTTCCCCCGGCACCGGCCTTTATTCAAAACGGAACATCATCCTCGGGAGTCGGCGGCCCCTTTGCTTCTAAGGACACGCAAACTGGCCAGAACTTATCTCGCAGGGCATAGCGCTCTACTCCATCACTTCTGGCTTCCATTCAACAATGGGCCTTTTTGCCTTCCACCTTGCTTCACCACTCAATTCTGGTCTAAACTTATTGTCCGTCATTAATTCAAAAGCTCCCTTTTTACAAACCATAACCCACAATCTCGGCATAAAACGGGAGAATATTTTTATGAAACGCTTATAATGCTTTTTAGTCCAGAAAATAATTACTTCCTCATTTTCTCCTAAAGGTCTTTCTTTGAAAGCCGCCCATAAATGTAAGAAATCCACTTTGTGGCAAATGAAACCCTCGATGTGATGAGGTATCTTTCCGCATTCGAGGGTAACTGAGGCGTATGGCATAGCTCTGCCAAGCGTACGAACCTTCCCGTTCTGTATTACAGCGATCGGAGTAAACTCAGTTACTCTGCAAGCTTCACTATCAATAAGACTCCAATCACTATCTTTAAGCATTGTCTGTTGCATTAATTGTCCTTATTGTTTTCTGCTTCTCATAATGAACTTACCTACTTTAATTGCATCTGCCCTTCTTCATGTCCTCCCTCTTCATCGGGAGGTTATCGGCTTTATTTTTACTAAATGGGCACACATCACAATTTACACAAGAATCTTTACCACTTACAGGGCAATACCGCCCTGTGCCTCCGCCAATGAATGTGATGAGTCCATACCCGATAGGACAATTAACATCGTAATTTGACATTAAACACCTCCTTGACTGACTTGCCCTCATTCTAATCCTGATTATTCCCCACGTCAATTCCCGCCTTCCCCTCTCCCCGCGCCTCTGCTGGCCGTTCTATAGCTGACCTAAAGCGATCTGGCTAACATCGGGCTTGACATCCATTGTCAACTGAGGTTCAATATTCTCATCAAAATCAAGGAGGGGTAAATGAAACGCATTGCTTTTGCAGTCTGCGTGGTTGTCCTGGTTTTGGCAGTCGCCGCCTGGGCACAGACGCCGGCCCAGCCAAAGAGCGGGGGCGTGGAGCAGGAGTTGATAAAACTAGAGAATGAGTGGGGCGAGGCTCTCGTCAAACGCGACACGGCATCATTCGACAGGATATTAGCGGATGACTACATAGGCATAAATGA
>Ga0315285_10008895_pt1 | contig 10288 bp, 5 predicted proteins | sample YL17G09_36_MG_FD_203698 | JGI IMG/M metagenome (GOLD analysis project Ga0315285, IMG submission 203698) | Sediment microbial communities from Yellowstone Lake, YNP, Wyoming, USA - YL17G09_36 | ecosystem: Environmental > Aquatic > Freshwater > Lake > Sediment | place: USA: Wyoming | collected... | reverse complement strand
AAAATCATTTTCCAGTCGCGCAAAAAGCCGAGTATTGTCTAAGGAAACCGGAATGACTTCGCCTTTAATACCCAGGATGTTTCCAGCTTCTTTCACTGCTTGATTAAAGTCTCCAGTTAAGCCTTCTAAAGCCGTGAGAAACAAATTACCAAAATTATGTCCTTTTAATCCCTCACCATTTTTAAAACGATATTGAAATAATTTAGCTAAAAAAGGCGAGGAGGAAGAAAGAGCTACTAAAGCTCTTCTAATATCACCCGGTGGCAAGATACCAAATTCTTCTCTTAAAATTCCTGAAGAACCGCCATCATCAGCTATCGTGACAATGGCGCTAAGGTGGTAGGAATATTCTTTTAAACCGCTAAGAACAGTAAATACTCCTGTGCCTCCGCCAATAATAACAATTTTTTTCATTAAGATTTAATGACAAAATTTATTAACTTGTTTTCAACAAAAATTATTTTCTTGACTTTGTGTTTATCTAAATATTTTTTTATTAAGGGGATGGTTAATTTTTGAGCCTTATTTTGAGAAACTCCTTTTTTGATTTTGATTGTTCCTCTGGTTTTACCATTTACTTGAATAATGATAGTAGCATCCTTGTCTTCAATTAATCTTTTATTATAACTAGGCCATTGATTTTGAGAAACTAAATTGCGATGACGCAAAAAATTATGCCATAGTTCTTCACTTAAATGGGGGGCGAGAGGAGAAAGCAATAAAATTAAAGTGTCAAAATGCTTATTTCGAGCAAAGCGAGAAAAAAGGTTCTGCCGAGCAGAACGGGGCAGGTTCTTATCATCTAAATATTCGGCGGGTATTTCAGTAATCTTATTAACGTATTCCATTAAACTGCTAATGGCAGTATTAAAATGGAAATTTTCAATATCTTCTGTCACCTTTTTGATAACCCGATGACGATGTCGTTCTAATTCCTCTAAATCATTTTTTAGTTTTGTCTTGGCTTCTGGCGTCATCTTCAAACCATTCTTTTTGCCCTCTTTAGAATTAACTATCAAATCCCATACTCGATTCAAAAAGCGATAAATTCCAATAATGCCTTGCGAATTCCAGGGTTTAGAAAAAAATAATGGCCCGATAAACATTTCGTACATCCTTAAACTATCAGCCCCGTATTGTTTAATGATATTATCAGGATTGACGACATTACCTCTGGATTTAGACATTTTTTCGCCATCTTCGCCTAAAATAATACCCTGATTGACTAACTTATGAAATGGTTCTGGAGTGGAAACAATTCCTAAGTCATAGAGAAATTTATGCCAAAATCTGGCATACAAAAGATGTAAGACGGCGTGTTCCACGCCTCCAATATAAATATTAACCGGCAACCACTTTTTTTCTTTCTTCGCGTCAATTAAAGATTTTTTATTTTTAGGATCAAGATAACGAAGGTAATACCAAGAAGAACCAGCCCATTGAGGCATAGTATTGGTTTCTCTTATTGCCGGGCCGCCACATTTGGGACATTTTACTTTCACCCAAGAAGAAATATCAGCTAAAGGAGATTCATTTTCGCCAGTGGGTTCATATTTTTTAATCACTGGCAATTTTAAAGGTAGGTCTTTGTCGTCAAGAGGAACATTTCCGCATTTCTCGCATTTAATAATAGGAATGGGTTCCCCCCAATATCTTTGTCGAGAAAAAATCCAATCTCGCAGTTTATAATTAATAATCTTTTTCCCATTAACATACAAAGTAATTTTTTCTCGAGCCATTTGAGAAGTAATGCCATCGAAAGGTCCGGAATTCACCAAAATACCTTCTCCAATATAAGGTTCGTCAAGTGCTAAGTGAGGTTTGCCATCGGGAGAAATAATCTCCTTGATCATGAGATGAAATTCTTTGGCAAAATTAAAATCTCTTTCATCATGGCCAGGCACAGCCATAATAGCGCCAGTGCCATAATTTATGAGAATATAATCAGAAACCCAAATAGGAACTCTTTCTTTATTGGCCGGGTTAATGGCATAGGTACCAGTAAAAACTCCGGTTTTTTCATTAATATCTTTTTGTTTCTCAAAATCAGATTTTTTTAAGGCCTCTTCAATATATTTTTTTACTTCTGGCTGGTAATTAGAGGAAGTAATTTCGGTAATTAAAGGATGTTCTGGCGCTAAAACTAAATAGGTAGCTCCAAAAATAGTATCTGGCCGAGTGGTAAAAACTTTAATATATTTATCAGCATCTGCAACTTTAAAATTAATTTCTACTCCTTCAGAGCGGCCAATCCAATTTCTCTGCATGGTTTTAACCCTGTCTGGCCAATCCAATGAATCTAAATCTTTAAGCAATCTATCAGCATAAGCGGTAATCCGTAAGACCCATTGTTTTAGTTTTTTCCTTTCCACTTCTGTGCCACAACGTTCGCATTTTCCTTCTTCTACCTCTTCGTCGGCTAAAACCGTTTTACACGAAGGGCACCAATTAACATATATTTCTTCTTCATAAGCTAATCCTTTTTTAAAAAGTTGTAAGAATATCCATTGGGTCCATCTATAATAATTCGGATTAGTGGTATTAATTTCCCTTGGCCAATCATAACTAAAACCAAGGGCTTTTAATTGCTCTTTAAAGTGCTTGATATTTTTTGGCACGATGTCCTGGGGCGGTTTTTTGGTTTTTAAAGCATAATTTTCTGCTGGCAAACCAAAAGCATCCCAACCCATAGGATGAAGTATCTCATAGCCTTGCATTCGATAATAACGGGACAAAATATCAGAAGCAGTATAGCCTTCCACGTGACCAACGTGTAATCCTTCACCGGATGGATAAGGAAACATATCTAAAATATAGAGATGTTTCTTTTTAGGCAAATCTTTAGCATGCCAAACCCTATAATTATTCTGTGCCCAAATTTTTTGCCATTTCTTTTCAATTTTTTGAGGAGTATATTTCATATTGTTTAATAGTCATTGCGAGGAGGAGCGTATATTTCTGTCATTGCGAGGAGGCCGAAGGCCGACGTGGCAATCTTATAGATTGCTTCGCTTCGCTCGCAATGACAGTAAAAAAATGTTCTAATTCCATTGTTCCTAAATCCCCTTTCCCTCTTTTTCTGACAGCAATCTTTTTATTTTTTTCTTCTTTATCGCCTACAACTAAGATATAGGGGATTTTTTGCATTTCCGCTTCTCTAATTCTTTTAGATAAAGTTTCTCCATTAGCATTTATTTCTACCCGCCAATCTTTATCTTCTAATTCTTTCTGTATTTTTTGGGCATAGGGAAGATTCTTTTCTAAAACAGGTAAAACTTTGATTTGCACTGGCGCTAGCCAGAAAGGAAATTCTCCGGCGTAATGTTCGATTAAAACAGCCATAAATCTCTCAATACTGCCCAAGAGCGCCCGATGAATCATAATTGGTTGTTGCTTTTTGCCTTTTTTGTCAATATAAAACATTTCAAATCTTTCTGGTAAATTAAAATCCACTTGAATAGTAGTACATTGCCAAGACCGGCCAAGAGCATCTTTTATTTTAATATCAATTTTCGGTCCATAAAATACCCCACCACCTTTATCAATCTGATATTCTATTTTTTCTTTTTTTAAAGCCGCTACTAAAGCCTTGGTGGATTTTTGCCAATTTGATAATTTGCCCACATATTTATCGGGACGAGTGGAAAGATAAACGTCAAAATTTTTAAAACCAAAATGTTTTAAAATATTTAAAGACAAAGTTAGTAATTGATGCAATTCGTCGGATAATTGTTCAAGAGTACACCAAATATGAGCATCGTCTTGAGTAAAACCTCTCACTCGCGCTAAGCCATGTAAAGTACCGGATCTTTCATAGCGATAGACGGTTCCTAACTCGGTATAACGCAAGGGTAAATCTTTATAACTTCTAATTTGATTTTGGTAAATTAAAATATGAAAAGGGCAATTCATGGGTTTCAGCTGATAATCATCTTTCTCTTCTTGGTTAATTTCTTTTAAATGCATCGGAGGGAACATGCTGTCTTTATAAAACCCAGTATGTCCAGAGGTTTCCCAAAGCTTAAGTTGGGCAATATGAGGAGTATTCACTAACTGATAGCCATTTTTCAAGTATTCATTGAGGGCATAGTTTTCTATAATTCTTTTTAAAATCGCTCCTTTGGGATGCCACAAAATCAAACCCGGGCCTAGATTATTATCAATATGAAATAAATCTAATTTTTGACCTAAAATGCGATGATCTCTTCTCTCTGCTTCTTCTAGTTGATATAAGTAATCTTTTAATTCTTTTTCCGTACTAAAAGCAATGCCAGTAATTCTTTGAAGCATTTGGTTCTTTTCATTTCCACGCCAATAAGCACCGGAAACTTTCGCCAACTTAAAACTCATGGGCAAATCTTTAGTATTCTGAACGTGAGGACCTCGACACAGATCAATAAATTCACCAGTTTGATAAATGGTGGCGGTTTTAGATGGCTTAATTTTTAATTTTAAATTTTTAATTTTTAATTTTTCATTTTGCTCTGTCGTGCCATATTTTTCTAAATCCTTAAGCAACTCTAATTTATATTTTTGGCCCAATTTTTGAAAAATCTCTTTAGCTTCTTTAAGAGTTATTGTCTGCTTTTTAAAAGCTAAGCCTTCTTTGATAATCTGGCGCATTTCTTTCTCGATTTTAGGTAAATCTTCAAGCGGAAGACCTAATTTTCCTAATTTCTCGATAGAAACGTCATAATAAAAACCATCTTCAATAGTTGGTCCCACGCCAAAAAGAACCTTGCCATAAAGTCTTTGCAACGCTAAAGCCATGACATGGGCCAAAGAATGGCGAAAAGTATCCAAAGAATACCCTTTTTTCTTTTGAGGCATAAATTTATATTTATCCTATTTAACTACAAATTATAAAAAAAATCAATCCTCACTCCTTAAGGCAAATTATGCTTCCATCGGCCTAATTTCTTCTATTTTCTCGCCGATAATTTGATACTCTCCGTTCCTTTTATCCATTCTTCCTTCTACTAAAACAACTTTGTCTTCAGAAAGACTCTCCATATAATTAGCTAAAACCGTTGGATACAAAACTACATCAATGGAATGCTCATAATCGGAGATTTGAGTAAAAACCATCGGCTTATTAGTTTTGGTTCTCACCCTTTGAATTCTAGAGACAAAACCGCACACTTTGATTCGTTTTCCTAACTGGGAAGCACCTAATTGGCTCACAGTTAAAGCTATTTTCCCCAAAATCCCTTTGTAATCATCTAAAGGATGACCGGTTAAATAAATACCCAAATATTCCCTTTCCCAAATCAATCTTTTTGTTTTATCGAGAGGAAAGTTCTCTCCCAAACGAGATAAAATATCATTTGAATCTTCCTTAAATAATCCCATTTGAAAGTTATTATGATTATTGACACTGTAGCTCCATTCTAAAATTTTATCTAAATTATCGGCCATTAATTCTCTGGAGCCAAAGCAATCCAAGGCCCCTGATTTAATTAAACTTTCTAAGGTTTTTCTATTTAAGACTTGGCGAGGAATTCTTTTAAAGAAATTGATTAGATTTGTGAATTGACCATTTTGTTGTCTTTCTATTTGAATCATTTCAGCCACCCCAGTACCCACGTTTTTTATTGCTGACAAACCAAAAATAATATTGCTAGTTTCTTTATCAGTGCCAAATTCAACAAAAGATTGATTGACTGAGGGCGGAATAACTTTTATCCCCATTCTTTCGCATTCTTTAATTTCAATGGCTACTCGATCAAGATTACCAAAGTCTGATGTTAAAAGCGCGGCCATAAAAGCACTGGGATAATGAGCCTTAAGCCAAGCAGTCTGGTAAGTAATTCTGGCGTAAGAACTGCTGTGTCCTTTATTAAAACCGTAACGGGCAAAAGGCTCCACCCATTCCCAAATCCTTTCGCCAATTTCTTTTCTAATTCCTCTCTCAGTCATCCCTTTAATCATTTTTTCTTTTTGAGAAGAAAGCAAAGATTTTATCTTTTTCCCAACAGCCTTTCTTAAAACATCGGCTTCTGCCATAGAAAAACCAGCCAAATCATGAGCAATTTTCATTAATTGTTCCTGATACACACAAATTCCGTAAGTTTTTTCCAGAATTGGTTTCAAATCTGGATGAAAATACGTAATTTTTTCTTCGCCGTGTTTTCTCCTGATGAATTGAGGAATTAATTCCATTGGTCCTGGCCGATAAAGAGCAAGCATAGCGATAATATCTTCGAAACAGTTCGGTTTCAAATCCTTAATATAGTGTTTCATACCTTCGGATTCAACTTGAAAAACACCAACCGTTTCTCCTTTAGAAAGAAGATCGTAAACTTTTTTATCATTAAAATCTAAAGAATCGAGGTCTATTTCTTGATTGTAAACCTTTTTAATAATACGTAAGGTGTTTTTAATCATCGTCAAATTAACTAAACCCAGGATATCTATTTTTAAAAGACCGATGGCTTCTAAAGCATGCATTTCATATTGGGTTTCAATTTCTTTTTCGCTCCTTGAAGAATGCTGCAAGGGGACAAAATTAACTATGGGTTCTGGAGTAATGACCACACCGGCAGCATGAGTAGAGGCGTGCCTTGCTACCCCTTCTAATCTTTGAGCAATATCTATCACTTCTCTCGCTTCGCTATTGGTTTCATAAATTTCTCTGAATTCTGAGATTGTTTTTAAAGCTTCTTTAAGGGGTAGGTTTTGGGGAATTAACTTGGCAATTTGATCGCCTAGAGAATAAGAATGGCCTAAGGCGCGGTTAACATCTCGTACGGCTAATCTAGACTGCATAATCCCAAAGGTTAAAACCTGAGCTACGTGATCCTGACCATATTTCTCACTAATATAAGCAATGATTTCTTGCCTTCTATCATCAGCTACATCCAAATCTATATCTGGCGGCTCGAGCCTTTCAGGATTTAAAAATCTTTCGAAATATAAATCGTATTTCATCGGATCAATATGGGTAATACCTAAAACAAAAGCTACTAAAGATCCGGCAGCTGAGCCTCGAGTATTAGTCAGAATGTTATTTTCTTTAGCAAAGCGAATGATATCATAAATAATCAGAAAATAATCAGCAAAATCAGTCTTTTGAATCACTTCTAATTCATGGTCCAAACGGGCTTTGGCTTCTTTATCATTTTTGTCATAAAATTGGGAAAAACTCTCTCGACTAAGTCTTTCTAGGTATTCAAAGGGTAATTCTCCGGTAGGAGTTTGGAATTTTGGAAAAATTAATTTGCCCAATGCAATATCCAAATTACAAGCATCAACAATTCTTTTAATATTTTCAAATAATTCTGGGTGATTTTGAAAATTATTAATAACTTCTTCCGGCTCTTTTAAATGTAATTCAGCATGAACCATCGTCAACCTATCCTCACTTTCTGCATCAGAACCAGTTTGCACTGCTAATAACACTTCGTGGACTCTTTTGTCTTCCTTAAGGGGGTAATGACTGTCACAAGTAACCACTGCTAAGGTCTTTGTTTCTTCGGAGAGTTTTAAGAGATCTTCGTTAGTTTTATTTTGTTCCTCTAATTCTGGATGATCTTGCAATTCTAAATAAAAATTCTCTTTGCCGAAAATATCTTGATACTCTTTGACTAATTCTTTAGCCTTGGCAAAATTTTTTGCTAATAAAGCTTGAGGGATTTCTCCTCTTAAGCAACCAGATAAGGCTATTAATCCTTCGGAATATTTTCTTAAAGTTTCTTTATCAACTCTTGGCTTATAATAAAAACCTTCTAGTTCGCCAATGGTTACTAGTTTAATTAAATTGTGATAGCCAGTTTGATTTTTTACTAAAAGTATTAGATGATAGAATTTAGCATCCACCTTTGCTACTTTGTCATTTCGTGAACGAGGGGCTAAATATACCTCGCAACCAATAATCGGTTTGATTCCCCTTTCTTTAGCTTTAGTATAAAATTCGATTGCCCCATAAAGAACCCCGTGATCGGTTAAAGCAAGCGCGTCTAAACCCATCTTTTTGGTCAAATCCAAGAGTTCATCAATTTTACTCATGCCATCAAGCAAGGAATAATGACTATGAACATGAAGATGGGCAAAATACATAAAAATTAATAAGGTTAAACCCATTTTAGCACAAAAAATTAAAAAGGCAAAAATGAATCTCAAAATTGAAAAATATTTTTGGAAAAAAGGCTATAAAATTATTGTCGGTCTTGATGAAGCTGGTCGAGGACCCTTAGCCGGACCAGTAACTGCAGCTGCGGTTATGATAAATCCAAAAGTCAAAAGTCAAAAGTCAAAATTTCAAGTCAAAAATCAAAACTTAAGAACAATTTTAAGAAACGCAAGGGATTCTAAAAAACTTTCTGCCAAACAGCGTGAAAAATTATTTAAATTGATAAAACAATCCTCTTTTTTAAGATTTTCTTATTGTTCAGTTAATGAAACAGTAATTGATAAAATTAATATTGAGAAAGCTTCTTTTCTCGCGATGAAAAAATGTATTAAAAAATTAGAAAAAAATTATCATCTGAAACCCGATTTATTATTAATCGATGGTAACCGAATTATTGATAAAAAATTACCCTATCAACAAAAAGCTATTATTAAAGGTGATGATAAAATTTTATCAATTGCTTTGGCTTCGATTGTTGCTAAAGTTATTCGTGATAAAAAAATGATAACTTTAGCAAAAAAATATCCTCATTATTATTTTGAAATTCATAAAGGTTATCCAACTAAACTTCATAGAAAATTATTAAAAAAATACGGCCCGTGTAAAATACATCGCAAAACATATAAACCGCTATTAAAATATAAGCAATAAATTTCTATGTATTTCGCAAAGCATATTTCTATGAATTTCTGAAATATATTGAGATACATAGAAATACGTTGAAATACATTGTAAGAAAAAATCTATGAAGGAGTTACTGGTAATTCTTGGTCCAACTGCTAGTGGTAAATCTGATTTAGCTATTAAAATTGCTCAGCTTTTTAATGGAGAAATTATTTCTGCTGATTCCCGTCAAGTTTATCGAGGAATGGATTTAGGCACCGGTAAAGTTAAAAAAGATACTGAATACAGAATACTGAATACTGAATACTATTCTGAGGGTATCCGTCACCATCTCTTGGACGTAGCTGATCCAAATGAATATTTTTCTGTGGCTCAATATCAAAAATTAGTTCTCAAAGCCATTAAAGATGTTCAAAGAAGAGATAAATTGCCAATTCTTTGCGGCGGTACCGGTCTTTATCTTTCCGCGATAATAGAAGGCTGGCAATTCCCTAATGTCCCTCCCAATGCAAAACTTAGACAAGAACTAGAAGGGTTAAACACTGAGCAATTATCTCAAAAATTAAGAGAATTAGATCCAAAACGGGCAACAACTATTGATAAAAATAATAGAAGAAGATTAATAAGGGCTTTGGAAATTATTTATCAAGACAAAACTGTATCACCTTTAAAGAAAAAACCGCTTCAAGCAAAAATTTTAATCCTTGGTATTAAAAAGGATAAAGAAGAATTAAAAAAATTAATAAAATTACGATTAGAAAAAAGATTAAGTGATGGGATGATTGAAGAAGTTAAAAAATTAAAAGACAATGGTGTTCCTTCGAAACGCCTTGAAGATTTTGGTTTAGAATACCGTTGGCTCAATCGCTATTTAGAAAATCAAATCACTCTCTTGGAAATGAAAGAAGGACTCTATCGAGATATTTGCCATTATGCTAAACGCCAAATGACTTGGTTTAAAAAAATACCCAATGTTCATTGGATAACTAATGATACTGATAATAAAGAGGTAATAAAATTAACCAGTGATTTTCTCTCGAATTAATTTTTCCAATTCTTTCGGATCAGCAGCGCCTTTTAGTTGTGCCATTGCCTGTCCTACTAAAAATTGAAGAACATTCTCTTTGCCTTTTTTGTAATCCTCAATAGCTTTGGAGTTATTTTTTATTACTTTATTAATAGTTGGAATTAAAATACTCCCATCGCTAATTTTTTCTAAACCCTTTGTTTTAATTATTTGTTCAGCCTCTTGATTGGTAAGAATAATTTCTAATAAAATATCTTTTGCCACTCGAGAAGAAATTTTTTCTAAGACTAATTCATTAATCAGCTGAGAGAAATTTTGAGGAGAAATTTTAATATCTTCCCATTTTAAATTCTTTTTTTCTATAATGCCCAAAATATCAGTAGTCAAATAGTTATATGCTAATGGAGTACCACTTTCCCTATACTCTGGATCTAGTTTTGTAACAGTATCTTCAAAAAACAAAAAAGCTTTATCATCCTGCAACAATAAATTCGCCCCTGCAGATG
>Ga0315285_10008893_pt1 | contig 10289 bp, 11 predicted proteins | sample YL17G09_36_MG_FD_203698 | JGI IMG/M metagenome (GOLD analysis project Ga0315285, IMG submission 203698) | Sediment microbial communities from Yellowstone Lake, YNP, Wyoming, USA - YL17G09_36 | ecosystem: Environmental > Aquatic > Freshwater > Lake > Sediment | place: USA: Wyoming | collected... | reverse complement strand
AGCGAAACCTTTATCCCATTCAAAATTGTCCAACAGCGACCAATAAATGTAGCCTAAGCAATTGACCCCCTGATCCATGGCATCCTTGAGCTTCTTTAGGTGCTCTGCGATAAAATCCCATCTTAAGAAATCATTCCCGGTGCAGATTCCGTTCTCCAAAATAAATACGGGCAGTTTGTATTTCTTTAATCTTATGAGCAGATCAAAGAGCCCTTGCGGGTATATATCCCAGCCCATGGAATTTTTTCTTAATGGGTGATGATTTTTCTTGCAGGTATCCAGCATGAGGCTCTTAAATGACCAACTTTCGGCATCCACCAACTGCCGCGTATAGTAATTAACCCCAATAAAATCCAGCGAATTGCAGCGGATTAATCTTTCAAGAAAACTGAAATTAAACTGCCTATCCCTCAAGAAAACTGCTAATCTGTTCTTTAGAGAGGGCTGGCAGGGTACAAACGCCTGCATATTCTGGGCAATGCTTACATAACAGGGTGCAAGGTTTTTCTTCTTATAAATCTCGTGTATAATCCGGTGCGCCTTTACATGCGCAATAGCTAAATTATCTTTAACGCGCCTGGCCTTAGAATAAGATTTCTCCTGCGGCGGCCAATCACCCAGAATATAAGAATAATACATGTAAACCATGGGCTCATTGATAGTCACCCAAAAGCGCACCTTATCAGCCAGGGTATCTACGACCTTCTGCGCAAAGCGCAAAAAATATTTATCTGCGTCTCTCCCGGCCCAGCCGCCTAATTTCGCAAACCATATAGGATTGGTGAAGTGATGCAGGGAAACAATCGGCTCTATATTACGTTCTTTTAAGGAGAGTATTACCTCCTGATAATGCTCCAGTTCTTTCTGAGAGAATTCCCCCTCTTGAGGCTCAATGCGGCTCCATTCAATGGAAAGCCGGTGCGCGTTGTGGTTCAGCTCTCTAGCCAAATCAAAATCCTGCCTGTAGAGCTCATAATGGCGAGAGGCTTGTCCTGAGGGCTGTACACCTGAGCTTTTCTCCCACTCCCACCAGTCGGCATTCCTGTTATTGCCCTCCACCTGATAGGCGGAGGTGGCAGCACCCCAAAAGAAGTTATGTGGAAATTGTATCATTATCGGACACATAACCCCACACCCAGAAATTTCTGGGTGTGGGGTAAGTTCGGCCATATAACTTATGTTCGCTATCGCTCCATAAGTTATGGCCTCACTTATTATAACATCATAAAATGAAAAATCCCAACAACTTTTGTTGGGATTTTTAAAAAAATTGGCCGATAAAGGTTCTTGGTGCGTCTTGATTCACAATAGCTGCTTAATTCCCCTTATCTTCGGCAACCCAGCCACCATATCATCTCTACGTGCCTAGCTACTCTTTCTTGCCTCACCTCTTTTAGAGTACGGCTTTGCAAGATGATTTAGGTCTGCGGCTTTGCGCCCCTATCTTTCGATAGGTTTACCTTTATCGGCACTATAAGTATACAACAAAATTACCCACTTTTCAAGAAAGAGCTACCTTTTTTTGCTCGGCGCAGCCGGAGTTGGCGGCGGAGGCGGATTAAGGTATTTGCTCAAGACGCCCCAAGTCTTGGGGCCGACCTTGCCGTCAGCCTCCAGTCCATTTGCCTTCTGGAACTCTTCAATTGCCTTCTTGGACATCGGCCCGATTTTGCCGTCTATCGCTGCGGTATAAAAACCGGCGTTCTTGAGCGCAGTCTGGATCTCAACAGCAGTGGGTTTATAGGGCCCTGCCGGAGGCAGTGGCTCTAATTTTGCCACCTGGGTGGGTGCCACCTGCGCTGCGGGCGCGGCGGTTGGCGCAGTGACACTCATGGTGCTTAGCGCCTCCATTGATATCGGCTCCATTAATTCCTCTTCCGTCTTCTCTTTTTTTGCGCAGCCAAACATATAAGCGCTAAAAGAAACAACTGCGATAATAAGTAAAACTTTTTTCATTGCTCCTCTCCTTTCTTAAAGATTATTTTAACAGAATCTTTAAAAAAATCAAATAAAAAATTTTATAGCCTTCTAATATCAGGATAAACTATGTTTATAATTATAAAAAATGCGCTGCAGATTACACCACTTATCATCACTGTCGCAGATACGCCCAGCCCTTGTGCTAGGCCTCCGGCGATCAGGCTGCCAAAAGGCATGATGCCGGCAAAAGTAATCATAAATACACCCATCACCCTGCCGCGGAATATGTCAGGGACCCTTGCCTGTAATATAGTATTGATAAGAGCGATGGCGCTAACACTTGTGCCGCCTAAGAGGACTAAAACAAGAAGCGATAATAAATACACCTTTGACAATGAAAATAATATCAGGCAAAGAGAATATATTATGGAGGAGAAAATCAGAAATTTGCCCTTATATTGAAAATCCCCCAGATGCGCCAGGATTAATGCTCCGATCAGAGCGCCGATGCCCGCGCAAGACATGAGCAAACCCAGACCCTTAACTCCTACTTTTAAAATGTCATTGGCAAAAATCGGCATAAGTATTACGTAGGAGAGGCCGAACAAACTCACCATACCAACCATAGTAATCAATATCAATATGAGGGGGTGATTTTTTACAAAAATAAGACCTTCCTTCAAATCCTTAATCAGCGGCTTGCTGCTTTGGCGCTTTTGGCTGTTATCTACCCTGATTAAGAAGAGGGCGATTATTACCGCCAGAAAACTTATCCCGTTTATGTAGAAACAACCGCTCATCCCGATGACAGCGACTAGGATTCCGGCCAGGGCAGGCCCGATTATACGGCTGGAACTGAAGGCTACGGAATTAAGGGCGATCGCGTTAGGCAGGTGTGCCTTGCCCACCAGCTCCACCACCACTGCCTGCCTGCTCGGCGCATCAAAGGCCATTACTGCGCCGTTAAAAAGAGCAATGAGCATTATCTGGAAAGGTGTAATTATTTTGAGCTGTGTCAGGACCGCCAAAAGAAAGGCTAAGCACATAAAAGCGCTTTGGGTGGCGATAAGGATCTTTCTTTTATTAATCCTGTCAGCCAAAACCCCTCCGAATAGAGAAAGAAGAAATATGGGCATAGAGCCCAAAAACCCGACAAGCCCGAGCAAAAAAGCAGAATTGGTCAGCTGAAATACCAGCCAGCTCTGGGCCGTGGTCTGGATCCAGGTGCCGATAAGCGACACGAACATTCCCACCCAATAGATCCTGAAGTTTCTTACCTTTAGGGCATGGAACATAATAAGGTGTTTTCAATAAACTTTCTTATTTCTTTTACAATTCTTTCCAGTTGATTCTTTAAAGTCCCAGAGAGAGATTCTCCATATGATGAATCTCGAATCTGTATGCCAGCTACATATATTTTAGTTTTTAGTTTCAGTTTTTTTGCCAGTTCGAATAAGTCTTTCAGATTCAACTCATGCGTAGAAACATTAGGTCTATCTGGATTGAGCTCAATATCCTCTAATTTAAAAATTTTGAGCTCTCCGGCAGCCAATGATGCATCAACTCCATCAATAAGCAATGCCGCATCATAGTCTTTGAGCCGGTTCAGCAAATCAAAACTGGCAACACCAAAATTTAGGTAATCTATTTCTTTTTGTTTATAAAATTTAAGGAGAGATTCTAGAACCACTATTCCAATTCCGTCATCTCTCCTTAAGGTATTGCCAATGCCAATAACAGCTATCTTTTCTGGTGTCAAAGTAAACTATATCCTAAGATTCCGCAGCACATTGCTGCGGAATCAAGTAAAGTTTTCATTAATGAAAACTTTACTTGACAAATTTTATATCCAAGATGTGGGTGGCGCAGGAGATGCAAGGGTCATATGCGCGGGCAAGCATCTCTAAATCAAGGGTAATCTCCTCTTGGGTCTTTTTGCCGAGCAACTCGGGCACGAGCTTGCGCATATCTTCCTCTAAGTTCGCCATATTCTGATTTGTAGGAATTACACAGTTTGCCTGGGTAATGTGGCTGGTTTCATCTATGGAGTACTCGTGGAATAAAGAACCTCTGGGAACCTCCACGCAACCGACACCGGTATTTGCCTTATATTTAATCTTGTCAATTTCACTTCTTTTTGGCCAGCTTGAAACAACTATTCTTTCCTCATCAAGGCCATGCTTTAAGATCTTCTCCATTATGACAATGGATTCCTCCAGGCAGTGCACCCATTCCACAAGCTGCGCTACTGTATTTAGGTAAGGATTGTGGCAGGGAGCAACCAAGCCCAGCTCCTTGGCGACTTGCTTTGCCTTCTTATTGAGTTTATCAGAATTATTGTTAAATCTGGAGAGCGCGCCTACAGCATAAGGCTTACCATTAATGGTAGCTATCTTTGCCCGCGAATAATCAAGCACTTTCTCGCTAAAGAGCTTTTTGTAGTCCCTGATTTTGGTCTTGGCTTTGCCGTTTACTACCAGATCTCCATCGTACATCGCATATTCCTCGTCAGAAGCAAGAGACATATACTGGGTCGGACGCTGAAATTCGGGAAATTTAAGTTTCTTCATTAACTTAACAGTTGCTTCGCCGTCTTTACGCGCCTCAAGCATCAACTTGTATAATTTTTCTAAGTTTTCTCTTTGAGGAAGTTGGGTGAGCCCACCAATGACATAACTTATAGGATGGATGTGCCGGCCAGCAAGCACCTCACCTGCATAATCACTCATTTTTTTCATTCTTAGCGCCATCTCAATCACTGGACGGTGAGTCTTAATCAGCGGAACAATACTTTTTACGCCCAGAAGATCGGGTGCCACCAGAATATAGATATGCAGGATATGGCTATCCATCTGTTCAGTGTATAGAAGAAGTTTCCTTAGCATAATTGTTTCATCAGATGGCTTTATCCCTAAAGCATCCTCTCCTGCTTTTATGCTTGCCAGACTATGGCCGCAGGCGCAGATACCGCAGATGCGGCTAGTCAGATGCTGCGCTTCCCAGATGGACCTTGCCACCAGCATTGACTCAAAAAAGCGCGGAGATTCAATTACCTGAAATTCGCATTTAGTAAGTTTTCCTTCTTTTACATCCACCACGATATTACCGTGGCCCTCTACCCTGGTCAGGTAATGCACATCAACCTTGACATTTTTAGAATCAACCTTTTTTGAACTCTTGGTCATATTTGTCTCCCATTGAATCATTGTATAGAGTAAAACGCTGTAAAATATCTTCTAGTTTAAGCCCGTATTTCAATAAAATATCTTTTGCTGCATCTACAGCAGGGTTCTCAACCAGGCCCCGGCAACCATAGCACCTATTCCCATTATTTACGCACCAGGAATTGCACCCTGCCCGGGTGACCGGACCCATGCACTCCTGATCCTTTTCATAAAGACAGACGTTTTCATTTATCTTGCACTCTGAACAGACTGCATAATTAGGGACAACATAGGGCCTGCCCATCACCACGCATTTAATCACATTTAATATCTCTGGAATATAAACCGGGCAGCCATTGATAAAGTAATCAACCTGAACTACTTTATGTACGGGCATGGCCGGGATGGTGTTTATGGTGTCAGCTTTTTCCGCGTAAACTCTCTGTTTTGCCAAATCTAAGGATGCCCGATTTTTTACCCCATTAACTCCGCCAATGGTGGCGCAGGCGCCCAGCGAAATCAGGACCTTTGCCTTTTCCCTGATCTTCTTTATGCGATTAACATCGTTATCTGTGGAGATACTGCCTTCTATAAAGGCGATATCGTAATCCTCGCTCTCCTCGGACATAATCTCGCGGAATCTAACTATGTCCACAAGCTGCGTTAAATCAAGCAGGGTCTGGCCCATATTGGCAAACTGCAGCTGGCAACCCTCACAATCGGTAAAGTCAAAAAAGGCAACTTTTGGTTTAGGCTGCTTTTTCATGACACTCTCCTTTAAAATTCTTCAAATCTGCGTAGGTAAATACCGGACCTTTCTGGCAGACATAAACTCCCTCAATCTGGCAATGCCCGCATTTTCCCAAACCGCAGCGCATCCTTCGCTCAAGTGAAACAATAATTTGATGATCCGGAATATTCTTCTTAAGTAATTCCTTAATCACAAATCTGTACATTATCGGCGGGCCCACCACCACCGCGTATATCCTGGCAGGAATGATATCTACCCCGGGAATCAATGAAGTAATGAGTCCCACATTACCCCTCCACTCCTCGTCAGCAGTATCAACTGTGCAGTTTATCTTAATTTCTGATCTCTTCATCCATTCTTTGGTTTCTTCTTTAAAAAGGAGTTCTTTGGGAGTTTTGCATCCCAAAAGTATCTGAACGCGGCCAAAATCATTTTTGTTATGCATAATATATCTAATTAATGAGCGTAGCGGCACTATACCCAGACCACCAGCAACTATCAATATATCGTAACCGAACATATGGTCTATAGGAAAACCAATTCCGAATGGCCCGCGAATACCCACGATATCGCCCTTTTTCAATTGATGTAATTTATTGGTAAAGATTCCTACATTTCTTACCGTCAGATCAAAGAAACCCCTGTCAGTAGGAGATGAGCAAATGGATATGGGCGCCTCGGTGAAACCGTAAATTGAAATCATAACAAACTGACCGGGGTCGTGACTGAGATTTATCTTTCCTTCCAGTTCAAAGCGCAAAAACTTTTCTTTCTCCGTAAGCATACGGGCCTCTATTATCTTTGCCTTCATGGGCAGATACGGAGAGGTCTTCATCTTTTCTAAAAGTATCTCTCTATCAATCATCTTATTTCTCCTGTCCGCTTAAAAGCGAATTCACTGTCTCAACAAGGTTTATCCCTGACATGCAGGTGCGGGTGCATCGACCGCAGCCAGTACAGAAATAGCGGTTAAATTTATCCACTGAATATTTAAATTTTCGATAATACCTGTGCCTTTGCCTGCCATCTCTGCCTTTTCGGAAATCTTCGCCTCCTGCTACCTTGGCAAAGTCATCCATCTGACAGGAATTCCAGATGCGGTATCTTGTGCCCTGATTAAAATCTAATTCCAGATCATCTGCTACGTCAAAACAATAGCAGGTCGGACACACGGCAGTGCAGTTGCCGCAAGCCACACAACGCCTGCCTACATCCTGCCAAACCGGTAAATTGAAATGCTTATCAAATGCCTCATAAACTTGAGGAAGTGACCCAATAAACTCTTCCTTGAATACCTTCTTTTTCGCCTCTCTTACCAGCTCCAGGGCCCCCATATCAGATTCATCCGCCTCTTTGATGTAATCTAAATTGATAACTAATTTTTCACCCTTCTCTGAATTTATGTGCAAGATGAACTTCTCGCCGATATCCACCATCATTAAATCATAGCCGCCTCTTGGCACGTGATTGCCCATGGAGGTACAGTTGGCATGTTCATCGCAGTACTCAAGGCACTCTATTCCGATAATAATCATCTTATCTTTTCTATTCAGGTAGTTGGGATCTTCAGGGCTTTCCCTAAAGATAACATCCATACACTGGATACCGGCGATATCGCAGGTATGCACGGCAAAAAGTATGAACTCTTCAAATTTCTTGAAGGCCTTGGCTGTCTTAAACGGCTCAATGCTAAATTTAAATAATTTTTCTTTCTGCGGAAAATAATATTTTTTGGGTGGCAGAATAGTAGGAATATAATTCAGGCATACTTCATTTATGTCTCTAACCGGCCTGAAAATAAAAAGATTTTCTTTTTTTTTGGGGGCATAGAGCCTGGCTCTTTTCATCAAATGATGGAGCCATCGATTAAGGTCTTCTTTTTTTATAACCGCATATTTCACTTTTAACCTCCGATTTACCGTGCTGCCAAAAAGGCGGGATTATTCAAAGTCTAATCTGGTAATTTCTAATTCAGGGCCAAAGGGGATTTTTTTGATCTCTATATTGAGGGATTCCCATCTTGTGCCTTGCGAGGCAACTTTGTAATGAGCCCTAAAGTGTTCTTCGCTTGTGCCGCCAAACTCAGAAAGCGATAAGTAGATTTTCTTTATTTTCCTAGAAGATTGTTTTTCTTCCTTATCGAGATATTGAAAAATATTTCCTAAAAGGTGGGTTTCGTGCATTGGTTCGAGCAAAAATTTCAAATTTATGCCTTATAGAATACTATCTTTTTATTTTTTGTCAAGAGCAATGAGATTTTTGTTTAGGGAACGGGTTTTGTGAGCCTTTCTTTAACCAGATCGCTGACCAGCTTTCCGTCCGCCTGGCCGGCAATCTTAGCAGTAACCTCTTTCATTACGAGGCTCATCTCTTTCATGCTGCTGGCTCCTGTTGCAGCGATAGCTTCTTCGATTATCTTCTTAATCTCCTCGTTAGACAACTCCGGAGGCAAATATTTTTTTAGAATCTCCAGTTCCTTGGTCTCCTTATCGGCCATATCCTGCCGGCCCCCTTTAGTGAACTGCTCAATGGAATCCTGGCGCTGTTTAATCTGCTTTTTTATCACGGAGATGACTTCGCTGTCATCAAGCTTACTCTTTTTCTTGGCCACCGCCAGATTCATCATATCCGCGCGCAGGAAGCTTAACACTGAACTCTTTAGACCATCCCTGCTCTTCATCGCTTCTTTATATTCGTTTAGGATCCTTTCTTCCAAAGACATTTATCCCCCCTCCTAAAATAAAATGTGCTTTCTAAACTTGGCGATTCTTTGCTCCAAATCTTTGACACAGAGGCGCGCGGTCCGGTTTAACCCAAACCCCTCAACATTAAAAGATGCCGCTATCGTGCCGTAGACTATTGCTTTCTTTATATTCAACTCATTTATTTTTTTGGCACGGGCTAAATAACCCATAAAGCCGCCGGCAAAAGTATCTCCGGCTCCCGTAGGATCAATCACCTTATCCGTCGGAAACGCGGGCAGAGAAAATATTAGTCTTGAGCTGTAAAAAAGCACTCCATGTTCGCCCTTCTTGATTAAAATCATTTCCGGACCCAAAGAATGAAGTCTTCTAGCAGCCTTGATTAAATTGTGTTCTCCTGATAAAGCCCGCGCCTCCTGATCATTGGCTACATAGATGTTCACCCTCTTGAAAAGCTTAAGCAGCGCTGGCCGCTTATTTTTTATCCAGTAATTCATGCTGTCCAGCCCCACAAATGCTGGCGAGCGCATTCTCTTTAATAAATGCATCTGGATCTCAGGGTCAACATTTGCCAGAAATATATATTTTATATCCCTCTGCTCCTCTGAGATATATGGCCTGAATGCGGAAAGTACGCCTAACTCGGTATTCAGGGTGAGCGCGGAATTTAAGTCGCCTCTATATTCACCCTCCCACTTAAAAGTCTTGCCATCAACTTTCACCAGCGAGGTAAGAACAATGCCTTTTTTGCGCAGGAAATCAATGTATTTCTGGGGAAAATCCCTTCCTACAATTGCCACAAGATTTACGGGCGTAAAGAGCCGTGCTGACATGGCAAAATGTACAGCTGAGCCGCCCAGCATATGCCTTCTTGTGCCAAATGGCGTCTTTACCGTATCCAGCGCGACTGTACCCAAAACAATTATGCTCATCTGATAAATAGTAAGGTAAGTATTGCGATAGCTATACAATAATATCCAAAATAATGCAATTTAGCTCTCTTTAGAATTATCTTGAAGATCCACAAGGACAAAATACCGGTTAAAAAACTAAAAATAAAACCAACAGCAAAATTACCGATATTATTTTTAAGCGCAAAATTAATTTCCTTTGCCTCCAGGATTGCTGCACCTAGAACCGCCGGAATGGAGGCAAGAAAAGAAAACCTGAAAGCTGTCTCTCGGTCGATCTTTCTGAATAACAGCGTCGAGACAGTTATCCCGGAACGCGAAATCCCGGGAACAATAGCAGCCCCTTGAGCAAGACCAAGGATAACCGCATCTTTAAAATTTAGACTGCTTCTCAAGGCGCTCATAAATTTTTTGGTCAAGATAAGGATAACGCCAGTAACCATTAGCGCAAAAGCCACGGGCTTGACTGAAGAAAAAAGGCTCTCAAAGAAATCTTTTCCAGATAAGCCTATCACTCCTGTGATTGCGGTCACTACAATTATCAAAGAGAGTGTTTTTATATCGCGGCCAAGCTTTAATATGTCTTTAAAAAAGAAGATAATCAGGGCAAGGCAGGTGCCAAGATGTAAAACTACAGACAAGGCTACTTCTTCACCGGTTGAGCCAAAGAGCTTCTGCATAATCACAAGGTGGCCGGAGCTGCTCACAGGCAGGAATTCAGTAAAGCCTTGAATTATCCCTAACAAAATATATTTAAACATAGCCAAATTCCTATACTGCGAGTTTTAAAACCTCTTCTCTCAACTGTCGGGCGATGGCTTCATAACTTTGAGGAGAAACT
>Ga0315285_10008892_pt1 | contig 10290 bp, 8 predicted proteins | sample YL17G09_36_MG_FD_203698 | JGI IMG/M metagenome (GOLD analysis project Ga0315285, IMG submission 203698) | Sediment microbial communities from Yellowstone Lake, YNP, Wyoming, USA - YL17G09_36 | ecosystem: Environmental > Aquatic > Freshwater > Lake > Sediment | place: USA: Wyoming | collected... | reverse complement strand
AAGTGGTATTCAACTATATGATAGCGAGTTTTTATTAAATAAAACAGATTATTTTCTTTAAAAATAAAAATTGTAAACATAAGCATTTAAATATTAAAAGCGCATACAGCGTTACTCTTATCTAACAGGTGAAATATGGGCAAAGGACTAAATGCTGCAAGAAAACTCAAAAAAGGTAAACAAAAACTGCGTTGGAGTGATAGATACTATAAAAGAAGAGTTCTACACTTAAAACAAAAAGCAGATCCTCTTGGAGGAACAGCGCAAGCTAGAGGTATTGTTTTAGAAAAAGTAGGAATAGAAGCAAAACAGCCTAACTCTGCTATTCGTAAATGTGTAAAAGTACAACTTATCAAAAACGGTAGGCAAATCACAGCATTTGCACCGGGTAATAATGCTATTAGTTTTATTGATGAACACGATGAAGTAATGGTAGAAGGTATTGGTGGTAGAATGGGGAGAAGTTACGGTGACATCCCTGGTGTTCGATTCAAAGTAATAAAAGTAAATGATGTATCACTAAATGAAATGATTAAAGGAAAAATTGAGAAGCCAATGAGACGATAAACATGACTACTAAAAAAACTGAAAAAATGAGTAACAATTTTTTTCCTATGCTTGCAAAATATGATATGAGTAGCCTTAAAATAGAGGATAATGGAATTAAAAGATACATTAATCTAGATACTGAGAACATATATCTTGGCGGTATTTATGCAAATAAAATTTTTGGTAAATCTAAGATTCCTTTGGTTGAACGTTTAATCAACGATATGATGAGAACTGAGGTTTATAACGGGAAAAAAATAAAGGCATATAAAGTCGTAAAAGCTGCTTTTGACATTATCGACAAAAAAACTAAGGCTAATCCTATGCAGGTGTTGATTGATGCTATTTTAAACGCTGCACCTAAAGAGGAAACAACTAGATTGCGTTTTGGTGGAATATCTGTTCCTAAAGCAGTCGATATTTCTCCCCAAAGACGTCTAGATATTGCCATTCGTAATATCTGTCAAGCATCCGTAAATGCAAGTCATAAAAATAAAAAGAGAATTGAGGCTTGCCTTGCTGATGAAATCATGAAAGCATCAAAAAATGATGTGGCTTCTTTTGCTATAGCAAGGAAAAATGATGTAGAGCGTGTTGCTAAATCAGCTCGATAAAAATGGCGGAATGTATAATATAATTTATTGTTGAGGGATTTTATATGGGCAAGAAAGAAGATAATATCAAGAAAGCAAAAAACTTGATGAATAAATTGGATTATATTCGTAATATTGGTATTGCTGCACATATTGATCATGGTAAGACAACTTTATCAGATAATCTTCTTGCTGGCTGTGGTATGATGAGTGAGGAACTTGCTGGTAAACAGCTTGTTCTTGATTATGATGAACAGGAACAAGCTAGAGGTATTACAATTAATGCTGCAGCTGCTTCGATGGTTCATAATTTTGAGGGTAAAGAATATCTCATAAATCTTATTGATACACCGGGTCACGTTGATTTTGGTGGTGATGTTACTCGTGCTATGCGTGCTGTTGATGGCTGTATTGTGGTAGTCTGTGCAGTTGAAGGTGCTATGCCTCAGACAGAGACAGTTATACGACAGGCACTCCGTGAAAAAGTAAAACCAATTTTATTTATAAACAAGGTTGACCGTTTAATAAACGAACTGCGTGTAACACCTGAGGAAATGCAGCAACGTTTTATCAAAATAATTGCGAAATTCAATGAGTTAGTAGACAGGACAGTCCCTGATGAATTTAAAGGTAAATGGAATGTTAAAGTGGAGGATGGTAGTGTAGCTTTTGGATCTGCATTTAACAACTGGGCTATTTCAGCACCATATATGCAAAAATGTGGGCTTACCTTCAAGGATATTTATGATTATTGTAATAATAATGATCAAAAAGCAATTGCAAAAAAATCACCTATCCATGAGGTTTTACTAGACATGGTTGTTAATCATCTTCCACCTCCAGGCGAGGCTCAGAAATATAGGATACCGCACATATGGAGAGGAGATCTAGAGAGCGAACTTGCAAAAAGCATGATTAACACTAGAGAAAATGGACCTTTAGCTTTAATGGTTACAAAAATTATTTTGGATCCACATGCTGGAGAAGTTGCTGTAGGACGAATGTATAGTGGAAAAATTGAACGAGGACAAGAAGTTTATGTCGTTGGGATGCCTAAAGTTAATCGAGTTCAACAAGTAAATCTAATGGTTGGAGCAGATAGGATTCCTGTTGACTATGTAAGTGCAGGTAATATTGTTGCTGCTACTGGAATAAGAGATGCAATAGCTGGTAGTACAGTTACTAATAACCCTGATGCTGAACCATTTGAGCGAATTGTACATATATCTGAACCAGTAGTAACAGTTGCCGTAGAAGCAAAAAACATGAAGGATCTTCCTAAACTTATAGAAGTACTTCGTCTAGTTTCAAAAGCAGACCCCAGCATACAAGTTAATATCAACCAGGAAACAGGTGAAAACCTTATGTCTGGTATGGGAGAACTTCACCTTGAAATTACTGAATATAGAATTAGAAACGAACATAAAGTCGATATTGTATGTTCAGAACCTATCGTGGTATACAGAGAATCTGTTGCAAAGAAAAGCCCGCATAAGTTTGAAGGGAAATCACCAAATAAACATAATCGTTTCTATATAGAAGTAGAACCTTTACCTGAGAATGTTATCAAGGCTTTATACAACAACGAAATTCCAAGTAATGTAAAAAAATATAAAAAAGAAGTGGCTAAGATTTTACAGGATTTAGGAATGGACAAGGAGGTTGCAAAAGGAATCTTTGCCGTACATGGATTGAATATTGCTGCAGATGTTACAAAAGGTATTCAGCATCTTTTTGAAACTAGAGAGCTTATTAAAGAAGCATTTGATGAAGTTATGAAAAGTGGACCAACCGCTAACGAACCTTGTCAAGGAGTTCTTGTAAGACTTGTCGATGCAAAACTTCATGAGGATGCAATACACCGTGGACCTGCTCAAGTTATACCAGCGGTAAGAAACGCAATATATGGATCAATAACAATATCTGATCCTGTAATACTTGAACCAATGCAGAAGGTGTTCATTAGCACACCACAAGATCTCATGGGAGACGCTTCACGGGAGTTGAATCAACGAAGGGCGGTAGTACGAGATATGACATCTGAGAGAGATCTGGTAAATATTGACGCAAAAGCACCTGTTGCAGAAATGATCGGATTTGCATCAGCAATTCGATCAGCCACTGGTGGAAGAGTACTTTGGAACACAGAAAACCTAGGGTTTGAACCATTACCAAAACATTTACAACCTGAAGTTGTAAAACAAGTTAGAGAAAGAAAAGGTTTGAAACCAGAACCATATCCAGCTAGTTACTATATGGATTAAAATATCTTACTCTTTTTTAATTCTAAGGACTAGTTAATTGAAAATTAATTGGTCAAATATTTTATTTTACTTTGATAAAGATTATTTTTAAAAAAATTATAAAATTACTAAAAAAAACGATTCAGGAGTAATGTCCCAAAATATATATATTAGTTCTAATATATATTTTATAATGTATAATTATTGGTATGTCGTCGATACCTGTTTGATTTTATTTAATGAAACAGGCGATGGAAGGTGAAAAAGAAAGATGAAGAAAGCAATATTTTGTATAGGGCTAGTAACAATTTTATTACTTACTGGATTTTCAACCGTATCAGCAATAGAAAACAAAACAAACAATACAAAAGAAACAGGTCAAACATCTGCTAAAGCGAGTACTGTTTATGGTCCATTTATAGCACCGTCTATTATCGGTGGAATATTTTTACAAGAAGATGCATCTTATACAGCTAAACATCAAATAGGAAAACTGTATATTTACCGTGATATTAAATTGACAGGAATTGCTCATGGCCCTGGTCCTCAGGATCCGGAGGAGCCACGTTATGCTCTTCATATTCAGCAATTTCCATTTATTGGTGGACGTATAGTAGATTGCACGGGGAGAGTAACTCTTACTATGAAATTATGGATAGGACCAGCAATTGCGGTGGGTGTGGGAGGCGATGCAGTATTCATTGGCCATTATGGTCAAGGATTTGATGTTACACTAGAAACATTAGAGTGAAAGCCTTAGAAATCTAAAGATGATCTAAAATTTCTTTCTTCTTTTTTTTCTGAAGAAGATTTGAAATTGGCAAAATGTAAAAAAAGAAACCTGTATCATATTAGGTGAAAAGAAATTGAAACAAAAAAAAATGATGATGCTAGTACTTATCATATTTGTGGCTATGGTTATACAGATCATATTTTTCGCTTCTATAACTGCCTTTGCCACGATAAAAGATGAAAGTATCTATATCCTTGCAGTACTTGATAAAAATGATGAATATATTCCTCATGAACCGATTCTTATATTAACAGATAATAATTTTACAGAAGCAAATGGTGTAACAGGTGGGAGTGGGACAGAGAATGATCCATTTGTAATTGAGAACTGGAATGTTAGCTATATATGTTTAATTTTAACTACTAAATTTTTCATAATCAATCATTGTTATATCCATGATGAAGGAGTATTTTTTGTTTCTGTATCAAATGGAACAATAAAAGATTGCTCGTTTCTGTACGCGGGTATTCACTTAGCATTAGAGTCAAATAAGAATTATATTGAAGATTGTACGATTTTTTCAAATGATGATATTGGTATTTATTTAGGGGAGTCAAATAACAATTATATTGAAGATTGTTTTATATCTGCTCCAAATAATGGAGAGTTTGGTATAGCCTTAGCCGATTCAAACTATAATACTTTTTACAGATGTAATATTGAAAAATATTACTGTGCAATAAGTCTTGTTGGTAAGGAAGGTTCAAATAATAATATTATTCATTGTTGTAACATATCACGTTGTACTGGTGAAGGAGGCATCTATATAGAATTTTCTAGCAATAACAAAATATATCATAATAATTTCGTTGGTAACTATCATACAATTTACAAATCATTTAAGATTAGATGCAATGCAGAGGAGTTAGGTGGTGGTAATCAGTGGGATGATGGTGTAAAAGGAAATTATTGGGGTAATTATATTGGAGTAAAACTGCCAAGATTATATGATTGGAATAAGGATGGAATCGGTGATATACCATATAAAATATTTGCTGGCCCATTTCCATTTGGGATACCAAGCGGTAAAGACAGATATCCTCTTATAAAACCTTACAGAGAGAATTAATAAACAATTATAATAAGTAGAATATTCTATCTTTGATAATTCTTTTTTTCTTTTGCATTATAGGATTTTTATCCAAAAAACTTATATAATAGTGTAAGTTATTATTTATAAACCTTATGCTATAATTATCATTCTTAACAGTGTTTTTAGTTTTTTAAATATAACAGAATCTATTCATTTTAGGATAAAGCCTTACTTACTAGTCAGACTTTTTATTTATAAACTCTTAAATCGCAAAATTAAAAAACATTATAACAAGGATCATGTTACCCTTTTGGTAGATGCACTATGGACAGAGGAGTTATACCAATAAGCCAAGAATTTGAGCTTCAATATCATTATTTTGACAAAGACCCTAAATTTAAATATTTCAATAGAAAATTTGAAATCATAATAGTAGAAAAGAAAACACTGGGTCGTAACTATGTAATGCATATGGATAATGCTGACCCTCGTCAGATGATGCCATGTGTTTATAAAGCTTCGACTGGAAGAAAAAAACATGAATTCAAAGTGACAACACTTAACTGGAATGACATTAAAACAAAATTTATTGATGAAATAGTTATGGAACTAGGTGAAAACCGAAGAGGAAATATAAAAAAAGCAATTGCGCAGCTTTCATCCCCAAAAATCTAGTATTCAGTTATTTTGTATTTACCATGTACAGGTTCATATATTTGTCCATTACGCTTCAGCCTGTCCAATGCTTCTTCCACTTTACTTGATTCAATACCTTGAATTTCTGATTCTCTAACTATGTCTCCACGTAGAGCATTACCGTCTTTTGCTTCATTACTCAGTTTTTGAATAATGTCGATAATCATACGCATTCTATCATGCTGACTATGGCTAATACCTGTCGCTATTATGTCAATATCAAATTTACCAGTCTCCCTATCCATCCCTACCCTTCTTAGATACTGATCAACAATGTGAATAGCTCTTTTTGCATCATCTGCGGTAACCTCTTGGCTAAGTCTCATCTTAGCACTTGCCTCAGATAGTCTTACAAAAGCCTCAAGCTGTCTAGGAGTAAATGTAACAGATTCCTCAGATGAACTCCTAAATTCCACATAATAGTTTTTCAACATTTCAAGTGCATCATCAGCCATTACAGGAAAGATATTCCTTTTTGCATAAGCCACATACTTTCGGAGAAACTCTGGAGTAAATGTTGGCATGACAATCTTGATTAACTTCTCTTGCTCTTTTTTAGTAAATTTAGATTTTTTAACTCTTTTAATTTGTTCAGTTACCTCTCCCGCTTTGTGCGTAAGTAAAATGTGTGTTGCTAGATCAGTATCTGTTGTACGGTTGGGTTTATCAATAATAGAAAAAATTAGATCAAAACGAGAAAGAAGAGCAGGTGGCATGTTTATCTGTTCATGAATAGGGAGGAATTCATCAAATCTCCCAAGTTTTGGGTTTGCAGCTGCAAGAATGGCACATCTTGATTTAAGTGTTGCATTGATTCCTGCTTTTGCAACTGAGATTTCTTGCTGTTCCATAGCCTGATGAATTGAACTTCTATCTGTATCCTCCATTTTATCAATTTCATCGATACATGCCACACCCATATCAGCAAGAACTAAAGCGCCTGCTTCAAGTGTCCACTGACCCTCACCAAATTCATCTCTAACAGCAGCAGCAGTAAGACCTGCAGCAGTTGAAGCTTTTCCAGAGGCATAAACACTTCTTGGGGCAAGCTTTGACATGTATGTTAGCATCTGAGATTTTGCAGTACCAGGATCACCAACAAGTAATGTGTGAATATCCCCTCTGATACGAGTACCATCAGGCATTTCCTTTGCCATGCCCCCAAATAGCTGTAGAATCATAGCCTCTTTTTCAATATTTAATCCATAAATTGTAGGTGAAATACTTTCTCTCATTTTAACATAAAGATCAGGGTCCTTACTTACCTTTATAATCTCCTTTTCATCTTCAGGGGTAATCTCTACTTCTTCAAACGCTAGTTCCCGACGTTCAATGCTAACTGCCTCCATTATCTTATCAAAGGATGTAAGGCGAAAAGTGCCCCGTCGTCTCTGCATTGAATGCAATATACCATTAACAATAACTCTATCCCCAGGTGCAATCTCACCAACTAGATCATCCTCAAGATGGACACCGATTCTCTCAGGTTGAGCACCTCCACGAAGACCTTCTGGGTTTTCTTGGATTTCGATTTTTTGAGAATCTATAAAATTCGATAGAGTTGTTAAAAGTTTAAATGAGGAAATCCTGCCACATCCACCTTGGTCCTCAGAACATTCAGAAGGTTCTTTTAAAATATCTTCTTCTTGTTCTATTCTTATCACGGCTCCACATTTTTGACATTGAAAAGCACCAACCTGAAGTTTAGGACGGACCTCAGTTCTTTTCTTAACAAGACCGTCTACCGCAGCTAGTTTTCCAAGATGACTTGAGCGGATTTTTCTAATAAGAATTCTATTTGTATCAGGAAGATTAATAACTCTAAAATGAAGTTGAAGTTTATTTTCAGAAGCAACATCTATATTTTTTAATGCTTCATCAGCATTATACAGTGCTTTATATGGTTGATTGATAAGTAATTCAGCAAGTTTAGGATCTACCTTATCAATATCCCAGTAATCAACAAATAAACTACGTTTTTCAGGATACTCAAGAGCAATAGTCTCAATATCAGCTTTGCATTGCTCTTCAAAGAATCTCTGCCACTGTGCTGCTAGGCTCTCATCCTTTAATAATCGTACCATATGAATTCCCCCAAATTTGTAAACGTGAAATACACGCTATATATTGTAAATTTTTAGCGGGTGTAGAAGGTTCTTGAGTGGGTGCACGTTTCATCTACTGACTGCCCATCTGCATTCTCTACCCCGTTAACCCTTTGAGCATCAGCAGTTTACGGTAAGGTTGCTCACTTCCGTGCCTCACCCGGTTCCCGCAACTAAGACGTACATACGGCCTTCCAGCCGTATATGGTCATCAACTCTAATCCCAGAGGACAAGGTCTCATCGTCAACAAATGGATCAATAAATGCTCGTTACATCGCCTCTTGGTTTCGACCCCGGCATAAAGGCGATTTCCGGTTACAGGGAACGCCTGCCTCCCCAGTCTATTCTACACCTATCGCCATTTTTATAGAGCTCTTCGCATAATTATAAAGAGATTCCTGATAAATTGAACAAAGATGAAAGCAAGTGAAATTGAAATAAATGCAATATCACGGGTTACGTTAAGCCAAAGTTCTCCACCCTCTAACTTATAAGTTATAAAATCTCTTACAAGTAAATAAAGAAATAACGCAACAATAAAAAACAAAATAATATTAATGTATAGCGACCATTTATACCAGGTTTTTTTACTCATTTGACGAAACATATCATCTGCCATGACATCATCTCCTTATTAACAATGCATTGTTAAATGGATATATGAATATTATGTTTTAAAATATTACAAAAAATCAGTTAATTTGGTAGTTTTAACCTTATCACTCATAAACAACGAATCTATAGACTTTTCAATAAGAGTAATTCGTTGTCTTGCATAAGGCGAAATATTATATCTCTGTGCTATCTCTTTTGATATCTCTAGGTATTTTTTAACAGATTTTTCATGAACTGTAAGAGTTAATTTACCACCACATTTAATACATACTCCTTTAAGAGGCACCCTACGATAAATAATATTACAGGTAGGGCAACGAACAGATTGCTTACTAAATGCTCTCATATTACCAATAATATCTGGTAAAAAGTGCCTTTCAATGACCTTGTATGCAACATCAGCCTCATCTACAGCCCTAATCTTTGCAGCAAGATTAAGCTGAGCATTCATCTTATCCATCATTGTCTTTAAGGTCTTGTAATTAGACATCTTTGGACCCTCAGAAATGTCGTTAGTATCATGAGTAAATCCAAATTTCTCGTATTGCAATTCGCTTCCAAGTCTTGAGGAAACCAAACCCATAACCGATTCTAACTCTTTTGAGTGTTCATGACGGAGTGTTGCCTCATAAAATTCAAGAGGGTACATAGAAAGAGTATCTATATTATGGGCTTCTTTATCAACCTCGGATGGATCAATACGGGTAGTAAGGATTAGAGGTAAATCCATTTTACCTCCACGTTTATCTGGTATATATGAATGAGAAAAGTTTAACAGTGCATCCATTAGGAGCATTAGACCATCCTCGTCCCCATCCGCGTTTCGCCTTTTAGATGCATGGTAAAATGGATGGGCATAGCAAACTTGTGCATCTGTAAAACCAATAATTCTAGAAAGCGATCCTGCAGAAGTATGAGGTGCAAGACCAACAGTAAGATGCCCTGTTAAATCCTCCAATTTTCTAATTTTATAAAAACGATTCAACCCATAGAATTTGACTAAAAGATCATCTATAAATTTTGAAACTTGAACAAAATATTCTGCACAGGCTTTAGAAATTATAACATCCTGAACCTTCAACTCGCAGATTTGATTTTCATCTTCAATGTCTTTTCCAAGATGATCCTTTTTGTAACCCAATTCTTTTAATCTTTTAATAGAAATACCAATCTCTCTAGGTTTAAAATGTGTAAGCGGAGCATCGGTCATATCAAATCTAGTTGTTCCGTCTTTGAAAACATACACATTATGTTTTGCTCGTAATATTCCTTTTTCCAGTGGTTCTGGGGTTTTATGTTTTGAAATAGTCCCAATAACACCCTTGATAGTTTCAGGAAGTGTTCGTTCCTTTATATTTTTCATAGCAAGCTTAAGCTCTTCTGCTAAATTAATTTCTTGTTTCTCGATTCTACCGTTGCCAACCTCAGTATGTGCTCCGCAAGTACAAAAGATTCTATATGTCTTCTTTTTACACTTAGGACAAAGTCTAACTCCTGCTTCAACTTCTATTTTTCCTAAATCTGCCGCATTTCTTATGAGACGTTGATTTCCACCAAAGTTACCTATTGGAAATAACACATGTGGTGGAGGTCTCATCTTTCTAGCCGCTGCTTTTTCTGGTCTACCCATCCGAGTTCCGATTCGGAAAGGTGCTCGTGGTC
>Ga0315285_10008889_pt1 | contig 10290 bp, 17 predicted proteins | sample YL17G09_36_MG_FD_203698 | JGI IMG/M metagenome (GOLD analysis project Ga0315285, IMG submission 203698) | Sediment microbial communities from Yellowstone Lake, YNP, Wyoming, USA - YL17G09_36 | ecosystem: Environmental > Aquatic > Freshwater > Lake > Sediment | place: USA: Wyoming | collected... | reverse complement strand
AAGTAACAGTATTCGGTGAAGTAGAGAAACCATTTACACAGGATGGTGTTGAATGGAAACACTGGACAATAATGGACAGACGAGATTACTTTAACATTATGGTTATATGGCGAGTACCAGTCTTTGCTAGTCATTTCAAAGCTAAGAAAACGTTTATAGATATGCACGACTTAACACCAAATGATATGGTTAAACCTATGGATAATGTTACTTATCTATTTAAAACTCAATACCATAAAGACCAATACCCACAGATTACCGACTATCTAATAATTCCTAACGGAATTGTTACCAACCAATTTGATAAGACAATAGAAAAGAAACCCTACAGTGTTATATATCCATCTGCTTACTATCGAGGACTTGAGTGCTTAGTAGATATGTGGGCTGATATTAAGAAAGAAGTACCAGAAGCTACGCTAGACATTTACTACGGCTGGCAATCTTGGACTGCTAATCAAGGTGAAGACGCGTTTTACGTAAGAATGAATGAGAAACTAGAAAAAGCCAAAGAGCTAGGCGTTACGGAACACGGTAGAGTTAGCCACGAAGTGTTAGCAGAAAAATATCTTGAAAGCAAAGTATGGGCATACCCAACAGAGTTCCCAGAAATCTTCTGTATTACTGCAGTCAAGGCTAATCTAGCTGGATGTAAACCAGTAATTACAGATGTAGCTGCACTTAAAGAAACTGGTGGACCATCTGCTTCTATTATTGAAACAGATACCATTTACGGTAACCAATTCAATAATAAACAATTTGTTAAAGCTATGGTAAAAGCTCTTAAAGAAGAACATGACTTAACAGAACAAAAAGATTGGGCTAAGAAATTTGCGTGGGAAAACGTAGCTGAACAATGGAAGGATGCTTTCAATGGATGAATGGCAAAAAGTAGAACACACTGTCGATTGCGACTGGACTAAACGCAAGATTAAAAGAACAATGAAATGGTGGAAAATGATGAATCTTAAAAACTGTCCAACATGTAACGGGAGATTAGTATGAAAAAATACCACGAAACTAACTTTGATATAAATATGTATGATGAATTCTACGAGAGTCACGTATTTGCACCATTACCAAACGATAAGGCATTAAACGCTCACAGGATAATACCTAGAATATCTTGGGCTGTAGCAGTAGCCAAAGAATTACGCCCAAAGTCTGTATTAGATTTAGGATGTTTGGAAGGTTATACAGCACTTACTATTGCAAACCACGTAGACAGCGTAGAACGCATTGTAGGCGTTGATTTAAGCGAAGACGGAATAGAACTTGCTAACAGTAGAAAGCCACTTGTAAAAGCTTCTAGTGAGTTTATACAGCAATCTATTGAAGACTATCTAGAAAAGTGTAGCGAGAAGTTTGATATGGTAGTTTGTTTTGAAGTTATTGAACACGTATTAGACCCAGAACTATTAGTAAAACTTATTGATAAAGTACTAACAGAAGATGGTCAAGTCTTGTTCAGTACACCAGCGTTTGAATCACCAGTGTTTGGTAAAAATGATGTAGCCAACAAATGCCACATCAGACTTTACACAATGGAAGATAAGGACTATGACGAAATGACTGACAAACCAGACCCACAAACTGGACACAACTACATAAGGACTGCGAGTTCAATGCCTAAACTTATAGGTAAAGAACGTATAATAGAAATGGAAGTATTAAGCCAACTAATCAATGTGAGATATTCATAATGGAAGGTAATGCAGAACTAACCGTAGATAAAATAGAAGCAGAAGCACTGCCTGAACAGGCACGTCTAATGTCAGATTTATCTAAAGCACCAATGCCAACACACGCATCTGATTACACACCACTCATACAATACTTTGGTATCAAAGATATGGATAGAGAAACACAAGATAAAATGCAAGTAGTATGGGGTCACTTTGCAGAAGGTGTTGCTAACCCAGGCACAGCATTAAAACGCCTAAAGCAACAAATCTATAATATGCCACAACCAAATATAGGTGATAATAAACTTAATCAGTTATACAATTATATTAGAGTAGTACAGCAATATAAAGATGCTAAAGACCTGAAGGAAGCATTTGAGCTATGATAGTCAAGGTATCTTGGACAAGTCACGATAGAGTATATACAATAGGCATTAGCAGGTTGTTTCAGTTGCTTGACCTTGACGTATCTGATGAGAATATACAACTAGCAATTAAAAAGTTATTAGAACAAGAGGAAATGACACGTGAGCTTTGATAACACCAGTGAAAAATCAGTAGACCTAGACAGACAAGAGAACATTACTAAAGGTGTATTATCTGCTAAAAAAGTAGCACTTTATACTTATGACGCAGCAACAGATACATTGATACCAAGTACAGGTGGAAGTAGTGGAGACGGTGCAATACTAGACGGTGTCAATTCAGCCATTAAAGCTACTGTTGAAAGTGTTGGTACTATGATTACCAATGGTGATTTCGCCTTAGTTACTAATTCTGTAATTCATGGTCTTACAACTGGTGGTGGGGGTGCATATGTAGATGTTAAGGTAAACCCATCTGGTGCTTTGACAGTAGAAAACACTCCTGCAACATCAGGCACAGGAACCGTAACCACTGCTTCAGTAACAACCTCAAACACTACAGTTCTTGCATCTAACAACAGTCGCATGGGTGCAACAATCTACAACGAGGGTACAGTTACGGCTTTAGTGAAGCTAGGAAGCACAGCATCGGCTACATCTTACACAGTAAAAATACTACAAGACGGTTATTACGAAATACCATTTAGCTACACAGGTATCGTTACAGGAATAACAGCATCAGGTACAGCAACTTGTAGAGTAAGTGAGTTAACCTAATGCCTCTATATAATCCACCAACAACGGATGCAACTAATTTAACTTCAGGCACTTTAGATAACGCCCGTCTACCAGCAGCAGCAACAACGATTACTTCTGTAGGCACGCTTGGTTCTTTAGCAGTTACTAATGACTTAACAGTAGATACCAACATACTTAAAGTTGATTCAACTAATAATCGTGTCGGTATTGGTACGGCGTCACCAGCAGCACGCCTTCATGTTGAGGTAAATAGTGCTGGTGTCTTGCTCGCTGGTACGACCAATCTAGGCTTGATTGGTTCCCTTGCTGAATCACATGGTTTGCGTATTAGTGGTGGTATTCCTGACGAAGTAATTGTTGGCGGAAATATATATCTGTATGGCAACACTCATGCTACTCGTGCGGCTGATGTGGCAATTCAATCAAATGGCAATGAAATACTAACTGTTGACGGTGCTACTTTGCGTGTCGGCATTGGCGTGCTTTCACCAACAACTGCTCTTGATGTTTCGGGAACTGTTACTGCTACTTCCTATACTGGTGCGTTGGCATCGGCAACAACCGCCGTAACTCAAACCGCAGGCAATAGTACGACTGCTGTTGCTACTACAGCGTTTGTGACTACAGCAATCACAAACAAAGTGTCAGCTTGGACTTCGTTTACTCCTTCTATTGCAAACATTACTGTTGGAAATGGAACACGAGAAGGTCAATATCAAGAAGTTGGCAACACCTTATTTTTCAGAGTCAAGTTTACTCTTGGAAGCACATCGGCGATGACAGCATCCACACCTATCTTGACTTTACCGAACTCTCGCAGTATGTCAGGGTCACCGACTCCCTTGCGCATAAATGCCATAGCAACATTTTTTGATTTAGACACCATAAATATATTCAATGGAATAGTTACCTATGCATCTGCCACAACAGTCGGTGTGTATCCGCAAAGGATTGTCAGCACCTATGTTTCATCCAATGCGCTAGTCCCTGTGACCACAATTGTTCCGATGACTTGGGCTACAGGCGATATTTTAGAAATCATCGGGAATGTGCAGTTTGCATAATGATTACCTACTTGAATATATCAGCAGAACCGATACCTGACGAATGGTTGATGAAGCGTATGCGCAATGCACGCAACGATTTGCTCGCACAATCCGATTGGCGTGTTCTACCCGATGTGCCTAATCCTTCAGCGTGGATTGTGTACCGTCAGGCGTTGCGTGACTTCCCTGAGACTTGGATACCATCAGATATTGTAGAGTTCCCGAGTAGCCCACAATGATACTCAAAATAGCAAAACTTGAGAAGAAATTTCAAGAAACAACTTAATACAAGGAGTAATATGAAATCACCAGCTTGGACAAGAAAAGAAGGTAAGAATCCTAAAGGTGGATTAAACGCCAAAGGTAGAGCATCTTATAAAGGCGGAACACTCAAACCACCAGTTAAGAAAGGCGATAACCCAAGACGTGCATCATTCTTAGCTAGAATGGGAAATATGCCAGGACCTGAACGTGATAGTAAAGGAAACCCAACTAGGTTATTATTATCATTACAGGCTTGGGGAGCTTCTTCAAAAGCAGACGCTAAAAAGAAAGCCAAAGTTATTAGTACAAAAAATAAATTAAAGAAGAAATAAGGAAATTATTATGTATAAATCAATGAAATTAGGTGGTGGTGGTAGATTCGCAAAAGTTGTTGCTGGTATTAAAAAGTCTGGCAAGTCAGAGAAAAGTGCCAAAGCTATAGCTGCTGCTGTAGGTCGTAAGAAGTATGGTGCTAAGAAAATGGCATCAATGGCTGCTAAAGGAAGAAAGAGAGCAATAAAATAATGAAAGAAATCTGGGATAAAAAACGACCAAAGTCATTAGGTAAACCTAAGAAACTAACACCAGCTAAAAAAGCTAAAGCAAAAGCTATGGCTAAGAAAGCTGGCAGACCATATCCTAATTTAATTGACAATATGAGAGCAGCAAGGAAAAAGAAATAATGGCTAAATCATCTAAACACTATCTACCAAGTGGCAAGTTATACACTGGAGCAACACACAAAATGGGCGGCAAGATACACTCAGGAGTTGCACACACAGCATCAAGTAAAGTATTGACTCACACTAAACCAAAGGCTAAGAAGAAATAACCATTTACACTTTGTATAGTGTATGATAAGGACAGCATGAAAGAACCAAAATCACCACAAGAAAGAGCGCAAATTTGGAACACAAGATTTACTCGAACTGAATCTAACCAAGAAAACTTGTTTAAAAAAATAAGCAAATATTATGACATTATGTATGCTGTTCAAAACACAGATAATGTAGCACCGTGGAGAGCAAAGATTTACGTGCCAATTATGGCATCTAAAGCTTGGGATTTAATATCAAGACTTTCTAGCGTATTGCCATACTTTAAAACTCGAGTACAAAACGAAATGATGTTTGACGCTGAAAAAGGTAAGATAGTAATACCTGAAGATGTTATCAATAAACAACAAAGAATAGACTCTAAACTTTATTACGACTATTCTTACGGACAAGATGAACCAATGAAACTTAAAGTATTTGACACAATGCTTGATGCAGTTGTGGCAGGTACTGGATTTGCTAAAGCTTACTGGTATTACGGTGATAAGAAAAAGTATAGCCGAGATTACGATATTAACGGTATGGTCAAAGATATGGGTAAAGAAAAAGTAACGACTATGAAACATGGTCAAAATACTTTTGAACCTATTAACTTTTTTAATGTATTTGTAGGTGACAATGCTACCAGTTTTGCAAAAGCCAAATATGTTATTGTTAGACACTTTAAACCAATAGAAGATATTAAAGCTAACCCAAACTATAAGAACGTTGATTTACTATCTGATACACAAGTTAAAGGTAACTTTGATACTTATAACCAAGCTAGGAATCGTGTTGTAAATGCAAACAAAGCTGAAGAGAATGATGAAACTGTACCAACAGCAACAATCTACGAAGTATATGAGAAAACTCCAGATGGGATACTTTGTGGAACCTACGGTGTTGGTACTACTGGTAAAGGTTGGGTAGAACTAGAAAAACCAATGAAGAAATTTTGGCACAATTATTACCCAATCCAGCCATTCTATATTAGACGAAAGACTTTCTCACCGTGGGGTGAATCACTATTTGAAAACAATAGCTCACTACAATATGCTACTAACGACCTATTTAATCACTACCTAGACAACTGGAACCTATCTATTGACTCTATGATTATGTACGAAGACGGAACACTAACATCAGACTTTGTGGTAGAACCAGGTGGTGAGATTACTTACACAGGTGAAAGACCAGAAGCGTTCAAATTTCCAGAACCAAACCCTGCACAGCTATCTATGGTTATGAACGTCATAGACAAGGCTGTAGAACAAGCAACAGTGCCACAATACATATCTGGTATACCTAATAGTGCAACAGATAAAACAGCTGGTACAGCTACAGGTATCATGTCTATCAGTGAAGCAGCGAACGAAAAGATTGGCTATATGAGAGATAACTTTAAACAGTCAATGATAATGATTGGTAAAATATGGCTATCTAACTTACAGCAATTCCAGGACAAAGCAGAAGAGATTAGAACCTACGAAAAAGGTAAAGAAATACCAGGCATAATATTACCATCAGATTACTCTGGTGATATTGATTTAACAATAGATGATGACTCACTTGTGCCTATGAGCAAAGACGAAAAGAGAAACGCTTTACAGTCGCTCACTACACAAGCTATGATGATACAAAAAGCTGCCGTAGAACAGGCTAATATACTTGGTACTAAAGAGTTTATACCAAAAGTAAACTATGCTGAGATACTAGACGAATCTGTTATGTATTACGCCATACGTGACCCACAGAGATTTATTATCAAAGATACAGACATAGAAACTGCTCAGCCAGAAATGCCAGAAGATGTAGCAAACCTACGAGAAATGATGGGTGCTGGTAGTCCAGGTATGACAGAACCAATGCCGACAGACCAAGCACTAGGACAAATGGGAGCAGAAATGGGAGGATACAATGGAAGAGGTTAAAACAGAACGCCAAAAATATGTTGAAAAATTACAAAAAGATATAAGCAAAGCTGCCAAATCACAGGCATTTGTTAACAGCGAATCTGGTCAATACGTACTAGAATACATAGCAGAACTTATCAGCCAACTTACCAACAAACTCATTAGCAAAAACTGCACACATGAAGAGTACATAGAAATACGAGCTAAGATAGATATTCTTAGACGCCTTAAACAAGTCCTTGAAGTACAATCCAACGAGAAAGTTATAGCCGACCTCAATGCATCATTAGAGCTTGCTCAAAGCGAGTAACCCCTTATGTATATTGACAACTACAACAAATCAACAGATAATTCAAGTATAGATGATAATAATGAAAAATATGAAGTTATTAAGAGGGCTAACCTCGTACCTTTACTAGACCCAAACTGTGAACACAACTTTGTTAAAGACAGCGATGAAATTGACAAGTTTACGCAATCTTGGATTTGTGTAAAGTGTAACCGTGGTACATTCCTTCCCAAAAACACAATAATAATCAACTCTTAGCTAAGAGCTGAAAAGCTCTATATGAAAGGCAACAATGGAAGACACCAATGTATCAGCACCTGCGCAAGCAGATGCACCAGTACCGCAGGACACACCTGCAGCAGAACCCCAGGTTCAAGAAACACAAACAGTAGAAACAAATAACAAAGCACCTTTAGAAACAAATCAAACAGAAATAGCTGACTCACCAGTAGAACAAGTAGAGACAGTTCAGGAACAGCAAACGCAGTATCCTGAATATGACATTACACAGTTCTTAAATATCCCACAGCAAACACCTGAGTTTACTCCAGACGAGAGTGGCTACATTGACCCAAAGGATTTTTACAATCGTGTTATGCAAGACGCTGAAACTCGTATCGAACAGAAAATGAAATTTCAAGAGATGGAGAAAAAGGCTTGGACACAGATTGAAAATAGATTCCCCGAAATCAAAGAAGACTCCGAACTGCGAGATATATTAAACTCACAAAGAATAGCTGATGTGGCTAGTGGTGGAAAAGGCGATTTAAACAAAATAGCTGAACGCTTACTAGGTAAGATGCAATCTTATCAAGCAAGAGGTAAGGCACAAGCGCAGGTATCAGAAAAAGTACAGAAATCGGCATCACTTGAAAGCAATTCCAATAATAATACTGATACAGGCAAATCTGCTAACTTGATGGAAAGAATGAGTAGGGGAGACCAACAGGCTCGTAACCAACTCGTAGCTGATTGGTTGGCAGAAGGTAAAATTTAGTCATCCCAATAAGATGAAAAACATTAACAAATAAAAGGAGATATAAGTAATGGCAACTAATGGCATTAACTTCACTTATCCAGATGTTGCTCGTAGAGAGTCCTTGCTTGATATAGTTATCAACATTGACCCAACAGAGCATCAGTTGGTAAGTGGATTACAACGAAGTACTGCTACAAACACTCTTCACGAGTGGATTGAAGACAGTCTTGAAACAGTCGGTGCAAACGCACAAGCTGAAGGTGCAGACGCACCAACAGACGGAGCTGGTGACCCAGTTCGCAAACAAAACATAACACAGATATTTAGCAAAACTGCTTCAGTATCTGGTACAGAATCAGCTGTAACACGCGTAGGTGGTGACAGAATGGCTATGGAAATTGTAGACAAGCTAAAAGCTATGAAAAACGACATTGAGTTCGCTCTAGTTCGTGGTTCTATAGCTTCTGGTGTTGCTTCAAACAGTGGCTCTGGTTCAGCTCGTCAGCTAAAGGGTATTAAGAACTGGTTTGATGGCACAGCCACAACAAACACTTCTAACTACTCTGGTGCAACACTAACAGAAACTGTATTGAACGATATGTTTGAAACAGTCTGGACAAACAGTGGTAAAGAAGTTAACGCAGTTTACACTACTATGAAGGGTAAACGACGTATTTCTGGCTTTACAGCTGGTAACACTAAGAATGTTAACGCAGATGACAAACGGCTTGTAAACGCAGTTGATGTTTACGAAAGCGATGCTGCTAGAATGGTTAAACTATTCGCACACCGTTACGTAACAGTTTCTGGTGATTATGGTACAACGGCTACACCTGGATTTGACGTAATAGCTATGAACGAAGGTTCTTGGGCTATTGCTTACTTACAGGGTCGTGAACCAATGACACAAGACCTAGCTACCACAGGTGACAAAAAGAGCAAGCAAATCTTAACAGAACTTACTCTTGAGTGCCGTGGCGCACGTTCTAACTACTACGGAAAACTATTCTTCTAATAGAGTATTTACGTATAGCCTATGAGAGCTTCCAAGCTCTCTAGGGGTGTACATAAAGGAAACCAATGAATAATACGCACAGAGAATTTCAAGACCCTAAAAAAGCATTTGCAGCTGAAGTAGAAAAGATTGAAGGTATGCCACAGATGCAGAGATGGCGCGCTATTAAAGAATTATTATTCAAAGTAAAACCAGAGTTTATACCATTAGACAAATCATTTTGCGAAGCTATTAAAGAAGAACGAGACTTTAATATGTTGAAAGACACTGGTGCAAGTAAAAGTGGTTCTACCAGAAAACTGTTTTCTATGCCACAATATCTATATGCTATGTTGCACCTTGTAGACCCAGAATTTACAGCTATGCAAGATAATCCAGAAACATCACGTGAGTTAAACCATAAACTAGCAAGAACGTTCCCAGAGTATCGTGTTGCTAAGAGGATATAAAAATGATTAACCAAACAACAATTCTAGAAACTTTAAGTTATTTACTTGGTGAAAACAGTGTACCAACATCATCTATAGTAGATAGCCGTAAACGATTTATACAACACACACTAGAAGAAATCTATCGCTCGTATCCTTGGACATTCTCTCAGGGTAATGCAACACTTACATTTGCTGCTGGACTAGCAACAATGCCATCAGACTTTGACTCACAGCACAAGGTTTATTCATACTTTACAGACGGTAGTCTACAAACAGTCGTTACAGAAATCAATGTTGGTGACCAAGATATGTGGCAAACTGGAGACTATAAGTTTTGGATAGAACCATTCGACGAAAGCACTTACTTAATAAAGACCAAAGACTCTAACTATACTGATTTATATATAAAGTATCAGAAACAAGTACCAAGTATTAACGCAAGTGTTTACACACCATTCCCAGATGCTAATACAATAGCCTTAGGTGCAAGACGTTATGTAAAACTAGGACAGAACCCAGATGCTGACATCTCACAAGATGAAGCTCTATTCCAGAAACGACTAACAGAAAATATTTCTGCTCAACAATTAGGTAGACCATTAAAGAAAAACAGGAAGATATACTACGCTAACAACTATCGTCTTGGAGCTGAATAATGAGTTCAAGGAAGGTTCGTGGGCTTCCTGGTAGAAAAGTACGCCCAATATCTAGACAGGCAGTATTCAACCC
>Ga0315285_10008885_pt1 | contig 10294 bp, 9 predicted proteins | sample YL17G09_36_MG_FD_203698 | JGI IMG/M metagenome (GOLD analysis project Ga0315285, IMG submission 203698) | Sediment microbial communities from Yellowstone Lake, YNP, Wyoming, USA - YL17G09_36 | ecosystem: Environmental > Aquatic > Freshwater > Lake > Sediment | place: USA: Wyoming | collected... | reverse complement strand
GGCTGGACATATCCAAACGCCCGCCCGGTCGGCCCGAGATGTGCTCCGCCCGTTGATAGGCGATGCCAATGCGATGAGCAATGGGAGTTTATCAAGCCTTCATCCGCCACCGCAGCCGATCGTTGGGTGAAAGCAGGCCGATTATCGAAAAAGTATGTGTTTAGCTCCTCTCAATCAGCCTCAGTAAACCGATTTCATGATATCATGCATGGCCTGTTCCGAAAGGCTAATTTCAAGCAGCATGGCAACAGATACCGGTTTAGATTTGGGCGAATTTGTTGTTCGTCTTGCCTTCATCGAAAAAACCAGTATCAGGCGAACAAACATAGGGAGCTAAACACATACTCGAAAAACAATCAACCGCATTCTCTATGTCCTCATCACAGGATGCCGTTGGCAGGATATGCCTCGATGTTATGGTACATATCAGACCGCCTGGCGAAGGCTGAAGAGATGGTCGAAAGAAGGAATCTGGAACCGAATCCTTGCATCAGCTCAAAAGAAAGCTCACGCAATCGGCAAACTCAGCCTTGAAACCATAGCAGTCGATAGCACACTCATCGATTCAAAAAAGGTGGCGAGTCCGCAAGGTACAACGGGCATTAGCACCGCAAGGGAGTGAAAGGCCCATGCTGCCGTCAGTTCGGATTCGAATCCCCTCGCGATAATTGTAGGTGCTGGCAATAAACTGATAGCCAGCGGTTTGAGCAAGTCGTCAGCGGCGTAAGAATCAATAATGGTAGAGGAAGGCCAGGAAACAGACCAGAGAAGTCTTGGCAGATGCAGCTTACGATGCTGAATCCGCAAGAGGTTATCTGCGGAGAAGAGGGATAGGATGCAGCATTCCATCTAACAAACGCAATCAGAAGATGCCGCAAAAGGGTACGCGACCTGTTTTGATGTTTGGAGTCGTATAAAAACGAGGAGCTATGGAACGAGTCTCTGGATGTCTCTGACCCGGATTCGGAGGATTTCTAGGAGACAAGAGACTCGATGTCTGTTTCGCAGGTTGACCCTCATTGCTCCAATTTTGATAATTTGAAGAAAGATGTGACTTTGAGATGAGTTCGCTGTATGTTTTGTAGGTTTGACCATCATCGCTTCAATTTTGATAATTTGGAGGAAGATGTGATTTTGGGATAAGTTTATTAAAAAAAAGCTGATTGAAAATGTATAAATATGTGTAATTTAAAGAGGGGAGTTAGGGAAAATGTACTAATTTAAAATGAAGGGGGGTGGCAAAGATATGAAGCTGGGGATGATTGCATGGCTAGTACTATCTATGATATGCATATCAGCCATCGCACAAAATGATACTGCCATGGATTGGATAAAAAAAGCCAATGAATCACTAAAGATTACGAATGGCTCCTCCAAAGAGCTTGCCTATCAAGAGGCTCTCAATGCCTTTAATAAAGCTATTGAAAGCGATCCTCACCTGATGAGAGCATGGTTGGGAAAACTCGATATGCTACGATGGCTGGAAAAGTATGATGAATTTAATGGAACCATAGATGAGGTAGTTGCTGTAAATCCTACTCCAGAGGGCTGGACAATAAGAGGAAAAATGCTAATTGAAGTGTGGAACTTTGATCAAGCCCTAGCTTCCTTGAATAAGGCCCTCGAAATGGATCCTAAATCCGCTGAAGCTTTGTGGCTCAAGGGATTCCTTATAGCGGATCAAAGTAACTATATGGAAGCGTTGGACTCGCTCAACCAATCAATTCAGTGTTTTGATGATTCTATTAAGATCGATCCTAATAATGCTAATCCTTGGTTTTATAAGGGTCTTTTATTAAAAATGCTGGGTAGAGATGCAGAGGCTATTGTCAGTCTTAATAGGGCTTTAGAGCTTTTTAATGCTAGGTTAGATTTAGACCCAGATAACAAGTTAGAGCCAGATAATAAGTATATTTGGTCGCAAAAAAGTATGATATTCAATAAGCTCGGCTTAACTGCAGAGGGAAAAAGAGCTGAGAAGTACGCAGAGGGAGACAATGAGAAGATTTAGATTTAACTGTAGACCATTAAAGTAATCCCGAATAGAAGAGGGCTGTCTCCCGACACACCCTCCCTTCAGGCGGCGGGAGATGAGTGCAGCCCGCAATCGGAGGGCGAGAGTGGAGTGCGGGAGGCGCCCTCTGATTGCAGGGCGGTTTTGCCGGCTCCGCCCCCAGGCCGGGCATTTCCCTAAGTCCTGCTCCCTCTAGCCCAATCGCCCGCCGGCCGTGGCCGTGTCGTGTTCCCCGCAAGAGCAAAGAGCAAACGATCTCTCAACCGTTTTCGACATCCTCACGTGAAGTGTCCCCCGCGAACGCGGGGTTAGGGGGGCCGCCCGCGGCCTTGAGCGGGAGCTAAAGGCCCCGGGGCGACACATGAAGAAGCGCAGTAGTAGTTTAGGCGGGCTGCATGGGGGGGGGCAGCCTGACCTAAAGAGATGGTTTGTGGGATGAAAATCCAAGTGATCTCTAATGATCTCTAATGAGCTCTGCCCCACCTCACGCCCCGCTTTCGGGGCGCCTGATCTCCGCAGGCAGGACCAGGTAGATGACCAGCGCTGATACCACCATTACGACCGCACCGATGAGCATGGCTTCCCTCATGCCGGAGACAAAGGCCCGGTCGACATAGACGATGAAGCTCTGCTGGACCTGGGGCAGAGGGATGTAGGTGGCAAACTGGTGAGCTCCCACAATCCCGCTGGCGATGGTGTCGTAGATCTTGGGAGGCAGGATATTCAGTATCGCCAGCTGGCTGAGCTGGTGGAGGAAGTCTCCGTTCAATACTGTGCCCAGGACGGCCACACCCAGAGCTCCCCCTAACTCTCTCGTCGTGTCGTTCATGGCCGAGCCCACACCGGCCTTGGCGAGGGGGACCGCCCCCATCACCGAGTCAGTGGCCGGGCCGGTGGCCGTTCCCACGCCGATTCCGACGACGACCATTCCCAGCAGCAGAGGCGGGTAGCTTGTATTTATGTCCGATACTGCGGCCAAATAAAAGAGGCCCACGGCAGCGATTAGAATGGCACCGGCAACTGTTATTTTCACACCCAGCCGCTCAGCCACGCGGTTGGAGAGGGCAGAGGTCACCACCACCACCGCCGCCAGGGGCAGAAGGGCCATTCCAGACTCCAGGGCATTGAGCCCCAGCACAGTCTGGAAGTACTGGCTGAGGAAGAAGCTCGCCCCGAAGAGATTGAACATGATCATCGTCAGGGCGAAGTTGGCGCCGGTAAAGGACATGTTCCTGAAGAGATAGATGGGCAGCATGGCGTTTCTTGCCCGGCCTTCCCAGAAGGCAAAGGCTGCCAGAAAGATGACGGCCAGGGCCATGGACTGCAGTATCTGGGGATCAGTCCAGCCCTTCGCCCCCGCCTGGATGACGGCGAAGAGAAGCAGCACCAGGCCGATTATGGAGAGGGCTACGCCTGGCAGGTCCGCAGGCGGTGCCTCTTCATCTCTCGACTCGGCTATGTAGATGATGCTGCCCGCCAGGGCTAGGGCGATGAAGGGCACGTTCACAAAGAATACCGAGTTCCAGGGAAAATGCATCAGAAGCCAGCCGCCCAGGACCGGTCCGATCCCCACTCCCAGGCCGAAGGTGGCCGCCCAGAGGGCGATGGCCTGGGAGCGCTCTTTGCTGTCCCGAAAGGTCGCCGAGACCAGGGAGAGAGTGGCCGGCATGATGATCGCTCCGGCGATGCCAGTGAATCCGCGCATGAGAATCAGCTGCATCGTGGACTTTGACAGGCCGGCAAGCATCGATCCCAGGGCGAAGAGGAGCAGGCCGAAGATGAGGGAGCGCTTGCGACCCAGCCTATCGCCGAGGGAGCCCATGGTCAGGAGCAGCGCGGCGAAGATGAGGATGTAGGCGTCGACTATCCACTGAAGCTGGCTGGAGGAGGCGTGCAGGTTGCTGGCAATGGCGGGCAGGGCCACATTGAGAATGTTGTTGTTGAGGCTCAGGACCAGGAGAGAAACGCACATGAATATAAGGGCCCTCCAGCGCTGCTGGTAGGCCTTATCCGCAGGCTCCATGGACGATCTGTTATCATGGCCGAATATGAAAAACTTTCTCCTCTATTTTGACTTATCCTTTATGTGCCGCCCCCTTCACCCTCGGCGGATGGGCAATTTTTCAAAAGAAGCCAGATGGGCTCGAGAGCTCATGAGTTCTAAGGAAAAAGAGGGCAGCTAAAGCCTATCCTCTTGCTCCAGGGCCCACAGATGGGACTGCAGAGACCTGGCCACCAGGGGATTTGCCATGCCCTCAGCAATTCCTAGCTCCTTCAAGACCGGGCCGCAGAGTTCCAGAGGATCGCGGCTATTGGTGGCGGTCCGGCGGACCGCCTGGTGGATGCGCTGCAAATATAGTAAACCGCTCTCCAGCGCCAGGGCAGCCTGCTCTCCCTCCCGCGGCACGTCCCAGGAGGAGAGGAGGAACCTGATCCCATCAACTGCCAGAAGCCTCCTTATAGAGGCCGCAGATTGCTGGAAGTCTTCGTAGATGGGAAGATCTCCAGCAACGGGCACGGCGTCGGCGGAGATGAGAGCCTCTTCTCCGGGAAGCCATAGGGAGACCGACCCCGGGGAGTGGCCGGGGGTGTGGATGACCCGGGCCTCTATCCCGCCCAGATCGAAGCCATCGCCCTCTGCCAGCAAGCGGTCAACCTTCACCGATCCTTCCACCAGCGAAAAGAACCCTGGGACAGGACGCTCCCTCGCCTGGAGCTCCGCGTCCTCGATCCAGGCCTTTTCTTTCTCGTGAGCGGCCACAGAGCAGCCGGTGGCTTTTTTTATGGCGGGGGCTGCTCCCATGTGGTCGGGATGGGAGTGGGTCAGGACGAGCAGGCTGATCTCCCGAGAGCGCCTTGCCGTCTTCATGAGATAGTCGAAGATGATATTCTGGGATGAGGCCACGCCGCTGTCGATCAGGCAGACCTCATCGCCGTAGACCAGGTAGACGTAGACGAACCTGGGTACGGCTCCCTGGGACGTAGGCACGTTAAAGGGAATCTTCAAGGCGTGAAGGTGGGAGGTGATCTGCATTTTTGTCTTCTCCGGCTTTGGTCCTCGCGAGGATCCTGAGACTGGGCGGGCCATCTTAAATTAGTTTTGCTATCTTCTATCTTCCCCCGAGATTTCAGAACCACAGCCGATATCTTCCGGCAGGAAGATGCGACTGAAGGCAAAGATAATCTATGATGCCCACCTCAGTTCTCAAGACTTATCATAATCGCAGAACGGCCATGGTTCCTCTCCAAGGTGCATTCAATGGTCTACAAAACGCCGGCCAGCAAAAGATGTGAGAGCGAAGTGAGCGGAAATGGTTCGCAGAAAGATCATTAGGATAGACGAGTCTCTATGCAACGGCTGCGGCAGCTGTGTGATGGCCTGTTCCGAAGGTGCAATAGAGATGGTCGATGGAAAAGCCCGGGTGGTCAGCGATAAGTTTTGCGATGGCCTGGGAGCATGCATAGGAGAGTGTCCTGTCGGCGCCCTTACCATTGAGGAGAGAGAGGCGGTGGACTTCGATGAAGAAGCGGCCAAAGTTCACCTGGATCAGTCCAAAGCCAGCAATATCCAATTAAGAGCTGAGAAGATGGGCGAAGAGATGCAAGAGCTGCAAGTCATATCGCCATGTAGCATTTCTTCAAAAAAATCGACGGGTGCCGGTCAGGGACGTCATCTGCGCAAGCTAGGGCCCTCGTCACAGCTCTCCAGCTGGCCTATTCAGATCCCTTTAGCACATGCCGATGCGCCTTATTTCAGGGACGCCAGCTTGCTCATAGCAGCCGATTGTTCTGCGTTTGCGTGCCCGTCCATCAGGGACTTCATCAAGGGCAAGGTAGTGCTTATTGGCTGTCCCAAGCTGGATGAAACCGGGCCGCTGGTAGAGAAGCTGGCGGAGATCATGCGCTATAACGACATCAAAGACATGGCCGTCCTTCATATGGAGGTGCCGTGCTGTTCCAATCTGGTCAAGCTGGTCCTGGAGGCCAAAAAAAGGTCAGGAAAGGTTATTCCCCTCAACCAGTTCGTTTGCATGATTGAGGGCAGCGTGGAAAGAGAGGATGAGGCGCCGTCAGGTCCTTGAGGCCTTCTGGGCAGTCCGAATCGGCCGCTGGACGCCTGGATAGTTATGACTGATCAGATCTCTCTGAAGTATTCCGGCATCGATGGATTGAGGGCCATGGAATGCTGTAATATTATGCGGGATTAAGCAGGGCTTGAGCAGATCTTTCGACAGCTTTGATGTGCTCAATGCCTGATGTAGCTTGACGAGGAGCTGTTCATGCTGGTTTGCCTCGGCTCTCCTCTCCCGGGTCTGGCTGTCCTCAGCGCTTCTCCCCGAGACAGAACGACCTACTATTATCTTCTCGTGTCGCTGTGGAGCTTTAGCAGCTGCATGAAAACGCGGGCGTTTTCCCAAAGCGGTCGCGGGAGACACTATACGCCGGAGGGTCGAAAACAGTTGATCTAAGAATCAATCCTAGGGTAAATAAATGCTTTAAACCATAACATCCTTACAGAAGGATCATGACGTTTGCCTTCTTTCCTGCCGTCGACCTCCGCGGTGGAAGGTGCGTCCAGCTGGTGGGAGGGGTGCCGGGCACCGAGGTTATCTCCCTCGACGACCCCCTGGCCCAGGCCAGGCGCTGGGCCGCTGAGGGGGCAGACCACCTGCACATCATCGACCTGGACGGGGCGCTGCAGGGCCGGCGCATCAATGCTCCCATTGTAAAGGAAATAGTCGAAGAGCTGGACCTCTTCCTCCAGGTGGGGGGCGGGATAAGAACCCGCGGGGACGTCGAGGAGCTTCTCTCTCTGGACATAAACAGGGTGATCCTGGGGACGGCTGCCATCGACAGTCCCGATCTGGTCGAGGAGCTGGCGGACAGCTACGGCAACGAGAGGATCATGGTGGCCCTGGATGTGAAGAAGGGGCAGGTCACATCGGAAGGCTGGCAGAAGATGGTTGGAAAGAGGGCTGTCGACTTGGGCAGGCTCCTGCAGTCCAAGGGCGCGGGATCGATACTTTTCACAAACATCGACGTAGAGGGACGGCAGTTGGGCATAGACCTAGAGCCTACAAGACAGCTTGTCCAGGCCCTGCGGATTCCTGTGGTGGCAGCCGGGGGAGTGACGAGCACTGAGGATGTCCTGGCTCTGAAGGAGGCGGGCGCTGCGGGAGCTGTGGCCGGCACGGCCATCTATACCGGCAAGCTCAGCGTGCGCCAGACGCTAGAGGCTCTGAGGAGGGGATGATTTTGAGGAGAGGCGAAGCAGAGGTTAAGAAAAGAGGATCTGAGGCTAAAGCAGCTATAGATCTTGAGGGGCAGGGCAGGGCAAAGCTAACTTCAGGCTCGGCTTTCCTTGATCACATGCTGCATTCTCTTTCTGCCGTGGGATCCCTCGATCTGGCGGTAGAGGCAACAGGAGGCTTTGACAGGGCGGAGGCCGTAGGAGGTGCTCTCGGAGAGGCTCTGGACAGGGCGCTGGGTGCCCGCAGAGGAATCCGCAGGTACGGCTGGGCCATGGTTCCCATGGACGAGGCCCTGGCAGAGGTGGCTCTGGACCTTGGCGGCAGGGCCTATCTAGTCTTGGAGGGGAGCTTCTCCGGGGAGAGGATTGGAGACCTGGAAGCTGGTGAGATCAAGCCCTTCTTCGAGTCCTTTTCCGCCGGCGGGCGGCTGACGCTACACTGCCGGTTCCAAGGGGAGAACGACCACCATAAGGCGGAGAGCATCTTCAAGGCCACAGGCCTGGCTTTGAAAAAGGCGGCATTCCAGGAAGGCACGGCGATTCCCAGCATCAAGGGAGCGATTTAAAAAAATAAAATTTTATAATACTATCCTTTTCCCGTTCACTGCCGCCAGGTTTGATCTGCCCAAGAGTGGAGTGGCATGCATCATGCGAGGGCCATGCCGGTTTGCCTCGGACGCTCTTTAGGCCTCGGGCGCGGTTCCCCTAAGCGTTCGCGGGGGACCCTACACGTCGGGGCGTGGAAAACGGTTGATGGATCGATTGCTAAGTGCGGTATCGCATGCATCATGAGATCTGTTTTGGCGGGTTTGTTTTCCGCTCCTCTCCAGGTCTAGCAGTCCTCAGGACCTATCTTATGTGCATCTAGAACTTGAGCTTCTCAAGAGCCCCCATAAGACAAGCTCTCACCTTCGCCCCGCCCTCTCCATCCCCAAATATCCTCGAAACCCTCCCACTCTAATCATGGAAATCGAAATCCTGCCCGTCGTCTCCCTGCTCCCCATCGTTAGCGTCCTCATCGCCCCAGAGGAGATGCTGCGCGCTCTGAACGGCAACCCCCACCTGCAGCAATCCAGGATCCTCTTTATCGCCGGCATCCGCTCGGGCATCCTCGGACGGCTGGACCGCAGCTCTGTGGAGCTGGACGTGAGGAGGGCCTTCACCTCCGTCCAGCTCAGAACCATCCTGGAGGAGAATCACCACTCCTTCCTGATAGTGGAGCATCGGCGTTACGAAAGGGCCAGGGATATGGCGGGCCACGTTGCCCAGGCCATGAAGCAGGCCTCTCGGGGGGAGGGGGGGGCATCCTCCTGTACGCCCCTGTATTGGACCGGCACCTGGCGCCGGAGCTCGCCGACCGGGTCTTCTGCTTCTATGATATGCAGGGAGCCGGGCTGAGGCAGCGTAGAAGCATCTCGGAGGAGATGGCAACCAGAGCACCTGGGAGGCCTTCTCATGAGATGGCCCTGGTGGTACAGGCGGAGGCCAAGGGCACCAACAGAGGCCTGTCGTAAACCCCAGGCGCCAGGAGCTGGAGACGGCCATGGAGATCCCGGCCGAGGTCTTCGGAGCCCGCCCCTCCGATGTGGAGGAGATGATACTGGCCCGGCTGGAGGAGAGGAGCTGGAGCGAGGAGGGACTTGCCGTTCTCGAGCTAGGCCACAACCGATACCTTGAATTTTTGGTTGTAGCTACGTCGAGTCTTCTTCATGTATTTCTCTTCACGATTTGAGGATGCTTGGCTTATTGTCGTACTCGGAATGTTCACTCCATCCTGCTGCCTTCACGGCATATGATCTTGCATCATTACGATCTATAGCCGTACTGTTTCAAGGAAAACATTTATTATTAAAGATGTAATACCACTATTGTGGGATGGAGAATTATGCTTATCAGAGCTGCATTCGTTATAATCTCAATAGTACTGATTGCGCTTTGCCCGCCCTCTCTTGGACAAGAACAGACTGCAAGTTACTGGATAGATAAGGGCAAAGAATTATCGAGTAACAGTTCTTATAATCTAGCTATTAAATGCTTCGATAGAGCTATCGATATCGATAGTCAAAGCGCTTATGCTTGGTATTATAAAGGATGGGCGCTCAGTCGACTAAACAAGTATGAAGATGCATTTGAAGCTTATAACAAGAGCGTTAAAATAAACCCACTACTGGCTAACGCTTGGACATATAGAGGTCTTTCGCAACTAATGATGGGATATAATTTCCCGGAGACCATAGAATCCTTTGATGATGCAATTGCTCTGAATCAATCAGATGGGTTAGCATGGCTCGCAAAAGGTATTTCGTTAGCAACGTTCTCTTTTAATGAGAGCATAAAATGTTTTGATAAAGTCATCCAGCTAAATCAATCGAAGGGACTTGTTGCCCTAGCTTATTCTTCGAAGGCTGTTGTCCTATTGGAGATACTTCTATTTGAAAGACCTTATTTTGGGAGACCAGGTCCCGCAGATCCCGGCCATTTAATGAATGAAGCCATTAATTCATTCCAGAAGTCAATAGAATCAACACCATCTAGTCCATACGTATTGGGATACGATGGTTTATATGAACTACAAAAATCGGGTCGTGTATGTCAGTAACTGACAATATTTATATACATGGAGTTTAATCTTATTTTGAGGGAGTAGCTACGCAATCCGAGCTTAATGTGTCAGAATTTTGGTGCTGGCACGAAGGTTGTCCCGATTACGGGAAGAAGGGCGCAGGGAATATAGTTCTAAAAGAGAGATACGGCAAGAATAACGTTGCACTTCTTCGCTGTAAGACCTGTGGACATTGTATCAGTGAGACGCGAGGAACACCATTCTTCAATCTAAACACCTCGATGGATGAAGTTCTAAGGACGTTGGCACTGCTTCCCGAGAAGGGTAGCATTCGCGGAGTGGCTAGAGCAACAGGTCATGATAAGAATGCGATCTGTAGGTGGCTTGATTTGGCTGGATCTCACTGCAAAGAAGTCACCGACTACTATTTGACCGAGCTTCACCTAGACAGAGTCCAGGTTGATGA
>Ga0315285_10008884_pt1 | contig 10295 bp, 9 predicted proteins | sample YL17G09_36_MG_FD_203698 | JGI IMG/M metagenome (GOLD analysis project Ga0315285, IMG submission 203698) | Sediment microbial communities from Yellowstone Lake, YNP, Wyoming, USA - YL17G09_36 | ecosystem: Environmental > Aquatic > Freshwater > Lake > Sediment | place: USA: Wyoming | collected... | reverse complement strand
GTCATGGTAAATAATTTAAAGCGCGTTAAAAACTCTCAGCCCCAGACAAAACTTTCCGGCGCTGAGAGGCTTATAAATATCAAAGGGGCGTTTGAAGTAAAAGACAAAGCAGGTTTCAAAAATAAAAGCGTCCTCTTAATAGACGATGTGTTCACGACAGGCGCCACCGTCGATGAGTGCGCGAAAACCTTAAAACAGGCAGGCGCGAAAAAAGTGGAAGTTTTGACGCTGGCAAAAGGTCAATGAAGCCATAATTTAGCGAGCGATAGTGAAGCTAAATTATATGGCTGAATTCGACCCTTGACATTTCGTTGTGAAGTAAAAATTAGAAATGTCAAGGGTTTAATTCGCAGACGCCGCATCTTGTTCAATAAAGGGCTACAATTTATGTCATCCTAAAGGATTCCATAAATTGTCTGCTCATTAAAAAAGGTCTATAAATGAAAATATTGCGAAACTACATATTAAAGGAATCGATAGGCCCGTTTATCCTGTCTATTTCCCTGTTTAATTTCGTTTTGATCATGGGCAATTTGACAAGGCTTGCGGAGCTTATAATAAACAAGGGCGTAAGCCCGCTCTATATAGGCAAATTTTTCCTTTTCCTTATACCATCCCTTTTAAGCCTGACGCTTCCCATGTCTGTGCTGGCCGCCACGTTGATCACATTTGGAAGGTTGGCCCAGGATAACGAAGTAACGGCCATGAGGGCAAGCGGTTTAAACTTTTTGAGGCTTGCGATGCCCATACTTACGATAGGGCTTATATTCAGCCTCTGCCTTGTCGTATTAAATGACAGGATCTTGCCAAAAACTATCTATGAGTCAAGAAAGCTTATAAAGCAAATCGGCGTAAGCAGCCCCACCGCCTATCTTGAGGAAGGGACTTTTATAAAAGCGTTTAAAAAATACATAATCTACATAGATAAAATCGACAAAAACAGTATTTATAATATACGGATATACGAGCCGCAGGAAAACAGGCCCACAAGGACGATCATCGCCAATAAAGGAGTCTTCATCCCCATAAAGGGTTCCGATAAAATACAGCTTGAGCTTTATGACGGGACAAGCGACGAGCCGGATCAGAACAACCCGAATATGTTCTACAAGCTAAACTTTAAGGTCTATAAAATAACGCTGGACCTGGAACAGGCCCTGGGTAATGATAAAATGGAAAAAAAACCGAAAGATATGACAATAAAGGAACTCAAGCAAGAAATAGAAAAATTTAAAAAAGACAACATCGACCCCACGCGCTATATAACGGAGATCCATAAAAAAGTCTCTCGCTCTTTTTCAAGCTTGGTTTTTATAATAATAGGCATTCCCCTGGCGCTTATAACCAGGCGCGGCGAAAGAACCATAAGTTTCGGGTTAAGCCTTGTAATCATGGTAATATACTATCTTTTGATGATAGGCGGCGAAACTCTTGCTGTCGCGAAAATCGTGCCGCCGGTTGTGGGTACATGGCTTCCCAACACACTTGTCACGTTAGTCGGCATAATACTTTTATACAGGACAATCGAGGCCTAGATGAGAATTTTCCAAAAATATATAGTCAACGAATTCATACCACCTTTTTTGTATTGCCTTATAAGTTTCATTTTCATGTTTATGATAGTGGATTTATTTACCCACCTGGATGAATTCCTCCGGCTTAACGTCCCGGTCAAGACAGTCCTTGATTATTATTTCTGCTTTGTGCCCATCATCTTTGTCCAAACAGCCCCTATAGCCGCGTTATTGTCGACGATGTTTGTTTTCGGCAACCTCTCGAAACACACCGAAATAACGGCAATGAGGGCATCCGGCATAAGCACCTGGCGCATCGCGCAGCCTATTTTGTTTTTGGCGCTTTTTATATCGATTCTGGCGTATTTTATAAACGAACAATACGTGCCCCAGGCGGAATTATTCACAAGGACCATGCGGGAAGAGAAAATGTCGGATAAGAAAAAAGAGAAATCCGAAAAAATGACTATCATAAAAGACGTTGCTGTCCTCGGCGAAAATAACATGATGCTTTACGCAAGGCAATATGACATACCCTCAAAGACCATGCAGGAAGTCATAATATTGGAACATGACGCTTTTTTGAAGCTTAAAGCAAAAATTGTCTTAGATAAAATGGCCTGGCAGGATAACAAGTGGGTCGGCATAAAATACATCAAATACACCCTGGATTACTCAGGGCAGGTGATCGGCGAGCCTGAGGTAAAAGATGAGGAAGTTTTGGATATAAAGGAAACTCCGAAAGATTTTGAGATAAAAAGCCAGCTTTTGGCGGAGTTCATGAGTTACAAGCAACTAAAGGAATACAAACAAAGGCTTTCCGGGACCAGCAAAAACGTTATTAGGCGCCTTGCCGTTGACATGCATTACAAGGTCGCATTCCCATTTGTAAGCTTTGTGACGGTGTTGATCGGAATACCATTTGCTTTAAAAGGCCGGCGCCATGGAGTCTTTATGGGCGTGGGCATGACAGTTGTTTTGGTATTATGCTATTACACTTTAAACGCGGTAAGTATTGCGCTAGGCAAGGGAGGCATCCTGCCGCCTATTATTTCCGCATGGCTTGCCAATGGTTTATATCTAATCTTAGGATTATTGCTTCTGAATAAAACTTCCGGGTAGGCTTTCTGACTAACCGTTAAACCTCTTCATGACAATGACAGCGTTGTGCCCGCCAAAACCTAATGAGTTTGACATGACAACATTAAGCTTTGCCTGCCTTGCATGGTTGGGGACATAATCCAGGTCGCAATCAGGATCAGGGTGTTCGTAGTTGATCGTAGGCGGAAGAATGTTGTCTTTCAGGGCTAAAATGCAAGCCACTGCCTCAACGCCGCCTGCAGCTCCTAAAAGGTGGCCTGTCATTGACTTTGTCGAGCTGACGGCGAGTTTCTTGGCATGCTCGCCAAAAACCCTCTTTATCGCCAGAGTTTCAACCTTGTCGTTTAAATCCGTTGAAGTTCCGTGCGCGTTTATGTAATCAACTGCATTAAGCGGGAGCTTGGCGTCTTCCATAGCTATCTTCATAGCTCTTGCCGCGCCGTCACCGTCAGGGCACGGGGCTGTTATGTGGTAGGCGTCCCCTGTCATCCCGTATCCCGCGAACTCAGCATAGATCTTGGCGCCTCTTTTTTTGGCGTGTTCCAACTCTTCCAGAATAACTATGCCTGAGCCCTCGGCCATTATAAAACCATCTCTTTGCGCGTCAAACGGCCTTGACGCTTTTTCAGGCTCATTATTTCTTGTGGAAAGCGCCCTCAATGCGCAGAAGCCGCTTATCGCTAACCTCGTAACAGCAGCTTCGGTACCTCCTGTGACCATTACATCGGCGTCGCCTCTCTGGATCAATTCATAGGCTTCACCTATCGCGTGGCTTCCTGAGGCGCAAGCAGTAGCTATGGCGGAATTGGGTCCCTTCAGGCCAAGTTGTATCGAGACCTGTCCCGGCGCCATATTTAAAATAAGCATAGGGATCAAAAACGGGGAACACCTCTTCGGCCCTTTTTCAATAAGGACCAGGTGCTGCTCTTCCATTACCTGCAAACTGCCTATGCCGCAGCCTATTATAACGCCTATCCGCTCTAAATTTTCTTTTGTCAGATCAAGGCCAGCGTCGGCAACCGCTTCTTTGGAGGCGACCACAGCGTATTGCGTGAAGTGCGCCATACGCTTGAGCTCCTTGGGGTCGATAAAAGGCGTGGCATCGAAGTCCTTTACTTCGCCTGCTATCTGGGAAGCAAAAATAGAGGCGTCAAAGCTTTGAATACGCCTGACGCCACTTTTTCCTTCGCAAATCGACTTCCAAAAATCCTTGGTGTTGTTTCCTATCGGAGTTACGGCACCAAGGCCTGTAACAACTACTCTTCTTTCCATTATATATTTATGCTTTACCGGCGACTTTATCGTCTATATATTTTATAGCTTCTTCGACTTTGGTCATCTTTTCGGCGTCTTCATCCGGTATTTCTATGCCGAATTCTTCCTCAAGCGCCATTACCAACTCTACCGTGTCCAATGAGTCTGCGCCCAAATCATCGATAAACGATGCCTGTGGTGTGACATCCTCGATCTTCACGCCAAGTTGCTCCGCAATGATCTGTCTAACCCTGTCCGTTGTTGACATTTCTAATTCTCCTCCTTATTTACCATCACATCACCATTCCCCCGTCGATCTGTATCACCTGGCCGGTTATATAGCGCGAATCTTCGCTGCAGAGAAACAACGCGCATTTGGCCACGTCTACAGGCTCGCCCAATTTTTGGAGGGGGATCAATTCAAGCATCTTTTTTTTCACATCTTCGGGCAGTTTTGCTGTCATTTCCGTCTGTATGAACCCGGGAGCTATGGCATTGGCGTTTACGCCTCTTGAAGCCAGCTCCTTGGCAACTGATTTGGTCAGGCCTATTATTCCTGCCTTTGAGGCGGCGTAATTTGCCTGGCCGACATTGCCAATCAGCCCGATGATGGAAGCGATGCTAACGATCCTGCCGGACCGCTGCTTCATCATTATTTTTGAAACCGATTTTGTGCAGTTGAAGGTGCCTTTAAGGTTGACATTAAGGACCAAATCCCAGTCCTCTTCCTTCATCCGCACCAAAAGAGCGTCTCTGGTTATCCCAGCATTGTTGATAAGTATATCCACCTTTGTAAATTTGTCAAGCACTTTATTGACCATTTCTTCGACCTGTGCTGAATTTGTCACGTCAACAACGTAACCTTCGGCTTTCCTGCCTAAGGCCTCTATTTCGGCTTTTGTCTGGTCCAAAGTCTCCTTGTTTACGTCGCAAAGGGCTATATCAGAGCCTTCTTTGGCAAATACCAGGGCGATTTCCCTGCCTATGCCTCTTGCCCCGCCTGTTATGATGCTTACCTTATCCTTCAGAATCATTGCCTTGTGCCTCCTCCGTTAGAGCAAAAATTTATTTAAGAAAACCGTTGATGTTGTTCTGGTTATTGTTGTTATTGCCGTTTGCGTTATCATTGTTAACCAATTTATCATTTATATACACATCCGCCACTGAAACCGCCTGCGCCGTGTCCTTGATCCTCACAATATCGCCCCTTTTGTAGGACTGTATAAATGCTTCCACTACAATAGGATCGAATTGGGTCGCGGCGCCTTGCTCTATTTCCTTGAGCGCGACTTCATCCATTACCCTGGTGCGGTAAGGCCTGTCTGTGATCATGGCGTCAAACGTATCCGCAACCATTATTATCCTTGATTCAAGCGGTATATCCTCGCCTTTTAAGCCATCTGGGTAGCCCTTGCCGTCGTACCGTTCCTGATGGTGCCTGATAGCGCGCGCGATCTGGCTTAATTCCTTTATAGGATACAATATTGAAGCCCCGATCGCGGAGTGCTTTTTTATCTCCTCGTATTCATTTTTCGTCAAAGGACCCTTTTTGTTTAAAATTTCATCAGGCGTGCCGATCTTTCCCACGTCATGTAAAAGCGCGGACAGATGAAGGGACTCCTCAAAATTATCTTCTAACCTGATAGCCTGCATCTTCCTGAGCTGTTGGCCTATAGCCAGGCAGTATTTCGTGACACGCTCTATGTGGCCGTGCGTATAGGCGTCTTTGGCATCAATGGCGTTAGCGAACGCGATGGCTGTCGAGACAAAGAGTTTTCTTTCTTTTTCATACATCCTCTGTATCTGGGCCATCTTCTCATAAAGCTCTTCATACAACTGGGCGTTTTCGATCGCGGCAGCCGCTTCATGCGAAAGCATCGCGAGCATTTCTATATCGTCAGCGGTGTATACATCGCCTGAGAGTTTATCCCCCAAAACCAAAAAACCGGCTAATTTTTCTTTTATAAAACACGGCACGCAAAGCGTTGCTTTGAGTTTGGATATTTCTGTCTTTATTTCTTCAAGCGACCTGCGCAGGACAGTCTTTTGCGGGAACAGCTGCTCGTGCTTTAACCAGCCATCCAGTTCTTTTGCTGCCAGTATATCTTTTTTTTCTTCCAGCCAACCTATCAAGGAGCTTGTCCTGGGGATCCTTGTGGTTTTGGCTACTTTGTCAGCGCCCCTGTTGGCCTTGACAATAAACCTGTTCATCTTCTCGTCAAAATAAAACAAGTCCGCGTGCGTTATTCTTATCCTCAAAGTTATGAAATATACAATCAACTTGAATAGTTTATTAATATCAGTCACGCTCGCCATCCCTTTGGCGACTTCCTTGAGCGTCTCCTGGTATTCAAATTTCTTCTGGAATAAAAATTTATCCGTAATCGCCATCATGATCCTGTCCAAGGGCCTTACGGCAAACGCGACAACCAGGAGCGTAAAAATCCCTAGCCATATAAAACGGGCGTCAAGCGTTTTCGGGCCATAAAATACCACTTGCCCCAATAAAACCACCAAAAGGACAAACATGCCGATCGATGCGCCGTAAATTCCAGCATAAATAACGGTATTTTTGATCGGCTTTCTTGATATTTTAGTGTTATGTTCTGCTGTTCTCATTTTTTTTCAACACTCAGCGATTCCACGCTTTTGCATTCTTGCTCTTCTATCCACCTGTCTATTGTCTCTTTCTTGAATCTCCAGTGAGAGCCCAATTTAAAAGCAGGGATCCTTCCCTGCTCTACATGTTTATATATAGTAATAGGTTTTGCTTTAAGATATTGCGCTAGTTCTTTGACAGTGAATACTTCGGCAGGCATGCGCGCTCCGATTGTTAAATATATTTAATATGGCTTTATACTGCTTTATCTACGTTTATACAGATTATACAATAGTGATTGAATTTTTTCAAATTAAAAATCAGTTAAATTGTGATAAAAAAAGGGGTAGTCCTAAATTTAGAACTACCCCCAGATCTTCGAGCTTAATTACAATTCAAAATAATACTTAAGGCCTGCGCCCACGAACCAGAAAGACTGGTTATCATGCTTGGTCACTTCGCCGCCGCCTTTATAATTTACATTGGCCTTGCATGATGTAAAGTAGTAGCTTCCTTCAGCGTTAAGCACCCAATTTGGCGTAATGTAATAATCAAATCCCAAACCGCCTTTTAGGGCGACGCCCCATGATAGGTCTGAAGAATACGCGGATTTTTCGCTCATTGTTACAATTGCCGGGCCAACGCCGCCGACAATGTAAGGAACAAAATTCTCGCTTAAATCAGCTGCTCTTAACTGCAAGTTAAATAATATCGGAAAAGTATGGATGTCGCCATAATTCTTCCACTTGCTCATTTGCCAGCCGACTTCAAATTCACCGTTAAGGTATTTATTGAAACCATACGATACAGCGCCTTGAATACCTGGACCTACATCCTGCCCGCCTGCGGATGGAAAACCTGCTCCACCTCTTAAGCTGATGCCCATCATCTGGTACAGATTCTCGGCATAGCTATTTGCGCAAAATACGAAAGTTAATAGCAAAAGCAATATTCCAACTACTATCCCTCTTCGCATTTACTGCCTCCTTTCGGGTTAACTATTCAATGTCAATAATTTAGTATATCGCCTATATTTTGTCAAATAAAAACTACTGTTTAGCTTTTTCTTTCATTATCGCCAAATACAATGATTCATACGCGTTTACCATTTTATCTAAACTAAAAAATTCTTCCACCCTTCTTCTCGCGAAATTACCTTTGTCTTTGGCTGCCTGTTTATTATTTAAATAATATTCTATTCCTTTTGCTATGCCTTCAACGTCTTTAGGTTGTACAATAATTCCCCCGTTTTCACCGTCTAAAATGTACCGCACATCCCCGACATCTGTTGCGACAACCGGCAACCCTGATGCCATTGCTTCAAGCAGTGTATTGGGCAAATTCTCGGATAAAGACGGTAGAACAAAAATATCCATGGCCCTGTAGATATCCGCTGTATCAATAATGTTTCCCGCAAAGATTACCTTATCCGATATTTTTAACTCTCGAGCAAAATCCTCCAAATCCTTTCTTTTTGGACCGTCACCTACAAGCAGCAATTTTAAATCAGCATATGATTTAGTTAAGCTAGCAAAAGCCTTGATCAAGCTTTCCTGATCCTTTAACTCTTTTAAAGACCCTACGGTTCCGATAACAATTTCATTATCCTGGATGTCAAGCTCGCGTCTTTTTGCACCATCTCTGCCAGGAAAATATTTTTTTACATCGCATCCATTAGGCAGATAAATTACTTTATTATTATCCACACCTACCGTTTCTACTAACCATTTCTGGAGAAATTTTGAAACAGCTATAATTTTGTCGCAGCGTTTTAATATGAGCTTTCTCGCGAATATGCGGCGCTTTTTCTGTTTTAATACCTCCGCAAGATCAAAGCCATGTTCAGAATGCACTATGCGCTTAACGCCACCCAACTTAGACGCCACAACGCCTTCTATCGCGCCCCAATTATAAGTTCTTACTATATCGGGCTTTTGTCTCTTTAGGAGCCCGGCAAGCCTGAAGATAAGCGTAGGATCGTTTCTAAAATTTTTCCTCACTATAAAAATATTTATGTTTTTATTTTTTATTTTTTCGACCGCGCCTGTTCGTTTGCTAAAAACACATATTGAATGCGAAAACATATCGGCGCTCATATGATTTATCAAATTAGCAACTACTGATTCAAGACCGCCGACGTCGAATGTAGAAAAAATATGCATTATGCGGATCATTTATTATCCACCCACTCATTGTGCCATATTTCAAGCATCAAATAGACCCACAGCATATCGCCATAATAAGTGCTTTTTTCCTCATCGTGCATGCGCAGAATATTTTCAAAAAAGCCTTTCTTGAAATATCCCCTCCTTGCGACCTTATCGTCAAGGAGCCTTTCCTGGGTAAACTTCCTTATTGCTGGATTGGTCCGCACCCACAGTCCGTAAGGAACGCCGAAACCATGCTTTTTCTTTAGGATGATCTCGCGCGGCAGGAAATTCTCAAAGGCTTTTTTAAACATGTATTTTCTTTCCAGGCCCTTGACTTTTAAAGAAGCTGGGATTTCAGCGCCCAGTTCCCATAGTTTTGTATCAAGCATCGGGTGCCTGACTTTAACGCCGAATATACTGGCTATTTTATCCATTTTATTTCTTAAATCGTTATCTATCAGGCCAATTTTCGTATCAACGTATGTAAGCCTATTAAGCTCAGCGCTTGTTTGCGGAGTCTTGAAATAATTTTCAATAACTTTTAATGGCGCCAGCTCATCTATCTGGCTTAAAAATTCTTCTGAGAAAATTTCGTTTCTTTCCCTCATCGGATATAGTTCATAAAAACAGAACCTTTCAGGGTTAGGAATATTAGCATGCTTTATATAATTTCCGATTTTTCTGAAGGGTGGCAAATATTTAAACGGTGCATGCAAAACGCACGGCTCTATTAGCGCTTTGCGTAAAACACGCGGACAATAATGATAAAATGAATAAATTTTATCCTTAACGTACCTTGTATATCCCCCGAAATTTTCATCGCCACCGTCTCCGCTTAAAATCGTGTCCACATTGTTGTCTTTGGCCATTTTAACGCAATAATAAGCAGCTATTCCTGACGAGTTGCCGAACGGCTCATCATATTCTTTAATTAAAATCTTGACTGCCTCAAGAAGGTCTTGCGGCCTCACAACATACTGATAGCTTTTTAAGCCAAAATGTTTTGCCGCGATATTTACATACTCAAGCTCACTGTACCCTGGTTCTTCAAACCCAGCCGAGAATGTTTTTACCTCGCCGCCGCTTATTTTTTTCATCAGGCCTGAAACAGTGCTTGAATCAAGCCCCCCGCTTAAAAACGCCCCATAGTTTGTCGCTTTAGCGTCAAATCTTTTACCTACCGCCTCTTCAAGCGCCTGCCGTATCTTCTCTGCATAATAATGCGCGCCCTTATTTTCTCCGTCTTTGTAAAATACATCCCAATATTTGCGGATGTTTAGCTTTGAGTTTTTAAGAATAACTATATGCCCAGGAGGAAGTTTTTTTATTTCATTGTAAATGGTCTGCGGCGTCGGGACAAAACTAAGCGATAAATAGCTGTATAGCGCGTTTTTATCTATACTTGGCTTAAAAACTTTTGTATCTAAAATTGCCTTTATTTTTGAAGCGAATATAAATTTATTATCCTCCCAATAATAATAAAGCGGACTTGTGCCAAAGCGATCTGTAACAAGTATCAGTCTTTCTTCTTTTTTATCCCAGACGCAAAAATTAAACTGCCCCTCCAGGTGTTCAACGCAATTTTCTCCGTATTTTCGGTAAAGTTCGGCTATAGTTTTGGCGGTAAAATCACTTTTTGGCTCAAATACCTCGCCAATCATGGCGACAGTAATATCG
>Ga0315285_10008880_pt1 | contig 10297 bp, 8 predicted proteins | sample YL17G09_36_MG_FD_203698 | JGI IMG/M metagenome (GOLD analysis project Ga0315285, IMG submission 203698) | Sediment microbial communities from Yellowstone Lake, YNP, Wyoming, USA - YL17G09_36 | ecosystem: Environmental > Aquatic > Freshwater > Lake > Sediment | place: USA: Wyoming | collected... | reverse complement strand
GTGAACAGGGCCCGGTAAACACCGTGGGCGGCATGTTGTCCCGGCTGCGGCGCGGGGGTGCCGAGGAAACCGGCGCGGACGAGGCGGCCGTCGGGTCGGTGACCGAACCGGCGGCTGACGCCGAGGGGTCCGCCGCTGCTCCCGCGGTGAAGAAACCCCGGTTCGACCCACACAAGAAGTTCGGCGCCTGGCTGGTCCGGCCGATGACCTCATTCCACCTGATGGTGTCGGTCGCCGCACTGCTCACCACCCTCGGGCTGATCATGGTGCTGTCGGCCTCCGGTGTGCACTCCTACGACGAGGACGGCTCGCCCTGGGCCATCTTCAACCGCCAGCTGATGTGGGCGGGGCTGGGCCTGTTCGCATGCTGGGTCGCGCTGCGACTGCCGGTCACGTTCCTGCGCCGCACGGCATTTCCCGCCTTCGCCATCACCGTGGTCATGCTCGTGATGGTGCTGATCCCCGGCATCGGCCATGTCGCCAACGGCACCCGCGGGTGGTTCGTGATCGCCGGGTTGTCCATGCAGCCCTCGGAACTGACCAAGATCGCGTTCATCATCTGGGGATCGCATCTGCTGGCTGCCCGGCGGATGGAGCGGGCGACGCTGCGGGAGATGCTGATCCCGCTCATCCCCGCCGCGGTGATCGCACTGGCGCTCATCGTGGCCCAGCCGGACCTCGGCCAGACGGTGTCGCTGGGCATCATCCTGCTGGCGCTGCTGTGGTTCGCCGGCCTGCCGCTGAAGGTGTTCGTCAGTTCACTGCTCGCGACCATGGCGGCCGCCGCGGTGCTGGCGGTCTCCGAGGGCTACCGGTCCGACCGGGTGCGCTCCTGGCTGGACCCCAGCGCCGACGCACAGGGCGCCGGGTACCAGGCCCGGCAGGCCAAGTTCGCACTGGCGAACGGCGGCGTCTTCGGGGACGGCCTCGGGCAGGGCACCGCGAAGTGGAACTACCTGCCCAACGCCCACAACGACTTCATCTTCGCGATCATCGGCGAGGAACTCGGTTTCATCGGCGCCTTCGGGCTGTTGTGCCTGTTCGGGTTGTTCGCCTATACCGGCATGCGGATCGCCAGACGGTCCGCCGATCCGTTCCTGCGGCTGTTGACCGCCACCGCCGCAGCCTGGGTGATCGGGCAGGTGTTCATCAACGTCGGCTACGTGATCGGGCTGCTGCCGGTTACCGGGATTCAGCTGCCTTTGATCTCGGCGGGCGGAACATCCACGGCTACAACGCTTTTCATGATCGGACTGATGGCCAACGCGGCCCGTCACGAGCCTGATGCGGTGGCTGCGCTGCGCGCCGGCCGTGACGACCGGATGAACCGGCTGATGCGGCTGCCGTTGCCGGAGGCTTACCTACCCAGCCGGGCGGAGACGTTGCGCGACCGGCTGCGGACACGTCCGGACACCCCCAATCCGGCACGGCCCGCGGCCAGAGCCGCCACGAACGCGAAGAAGCCGGCCAAGCCCCGGGCCCGCAACACCGATCGGCCGCGTGAGCGCGGGCAGAAGGTCCAACGAGCCGCAGTGGCCACCAAAGCGGGGACGGCGCACGGGTCGTCTCGGCGCTCAGGGCATCATGGAGGTGCCTCTGAGCAGGGGCGTGCCCCCGCGGCGCAGGGCCGCGAACGGCACGGGAACGGCCACGGTCGTCGGTCCCGCGCATTGGAAGGTCAGCGTCACGGGTGAGTGTCTCGGGGGTCGACGGCGGTGTGGGCCGCCGTGACTCGGGCAGTAGGGGCAGCGCAGAGGAATCCGGTGACCCCGTCATGTCGGTCGTGCTCGCCGGCGGCGGTACCGCCGGGCACGTCGAACCGGCGCTGGCCGTCGCTGACGCGCTGAGCGCGCTGCAACCCGGGATCCGCATCGCCGCACTGGGCACCGCGCGCGGTCTGGAGACCCGACTTGTGCCCGAACGTGGCTACGACCTGCGGCTGGTGACTCCGGTGCCACTGCCGCGCAGGCTGAACCTCGACCTGCTGCGGCTGCCCTGGCGGGTGCGCCGGTCGGTCCGGGAGACCCGGGCGGTGTTCGATGCGGTCGCAGCCGACGTGGTGGTGGGGTTCGGCGGCTACGTCGCAGTGCCCGCATATCTGGCTGCCCGGGGCCGATTCCCGGGTCGCTTCGCTCCTGCCCGCCGGGGCCGATTCCCGGGTCGCTTCGCTCCTGCCCGCCGGGGCCGAGTGCCGGTGGTGGTGCACGAGGCCAACGCCCGCGCCGGGCTGGCCAACCGACTCGGGGCGCGGATCGCCCGCCGGGTGCTGGCCGCGGTGCCCGACTCCGGCCTGCCCGACGCCGAGGTCGTCGGCATGCCGTTGCGCGCCTCGATCACCGGCCTGGACCGGGCGACGCTGCGCGCCGAGGCGCGCGCCCACTTCGGCTTCGCCGACGACGCCCGGGTGCTGCTGGTGTTCGGCGGCTCACAAGGCGCGGCCTCGATCAACCGCGCTGTCTCGGCGGCCGCCGGTGAACTGGCCGCCGCAGGAGTGTCGGTGCTGCACGCCCACGGCCCGAAGAACACCCTGGACCTGCGCACCCCGGAGCCCGGCGACCCGCCCTATGTCGCGGTGCCGTATCTCAGCCGGATGGACCTCGCCTACGCGGCAGCCGATCTGGCGATCTGCCGCTCCGGGGCGATGACCGTTGCGGAGGTCTCAGCGGTGGGATTGCCGGCGGTCTACGTTCCGCTGCCCGTCGGCAACGGCGAACAGCGCCTCAACGCTCTGCCCGTTGTCGACGCGGGCGGTGGCCTCCTGGTCGCCGACGCCGACCTGACGCCGGCCTGCATCGGCGGCGAGGTGGTGCGGTTGATCACCGACACCCCCCGACTGGCCGCGATGACGGCCGCCGCCGCGGGCGTGGGACACCGCGACGCCGCCCGGCGGGTCGCCGAGGTGGTTCTCGACGTCGCCCGCACCGGCCGGAAGGCGATCCGATGATCCCGCCGATCCCGCCGGAGTTGGAGCGGGTGCACATGGTGGGGATCGGGGGAGCCGGCATGTCTGGGATCGCCCGGATCCTGCTCGACCGCGGGGCCATGGTATCGGGTTCGGACGCCAAGGAGTCGCGCGGAGTCGCGGCGCTGCGGGCGCGCGGCGCGCAGATCGCCATCGGCCATGACGCGGCCAACCTCGAGCTGCTCCCCGGTGGCCCGACCGCGGTCATCACCACCCACGCCGCCATCCCCAAGACCAACCCCGAACTGGTCGAGGCGCGCCGGCGGGCCGTCCCGGTGATCCTGCGCCCGGCGGTTCTGGCCAAGTTGATGGCCGGCCACCAGACGTTGATGGTGACCGGCACGCACGGCAAGACCACGACCACCTCGATGCTCATTGTGGCGTTGCAGCACAGCGGTTTCGACCCGTCATTCGCGGTCGGCGGCGACATGGGGGAGGCCGGCACCAACGCCCACCACGGCAGTGGTGACGCCTTCGTCGCCGAGGCCGACGAGAGCGACGGATCCCTGCTGGAGTACACCCCCGACGTGGCGGTGGTCACCAACATCGAAGCCGACCACCTCGACTTTTTCGGCACGCCTGAGGCCTACATCGCGGTCTTCGACGAGTTCGTCGAACAACTGGCCCCCGGCGGGGCTCTGGTGGTGTGCGCCGATGATCCGGGTGCTGCGGCGCTGGCCGAACGCAGCGCGGCGATCGGCGTTCGGGTGCTGCGGTACGGCAGCGAACCCGTCGGCGAAACGCCGGACGAACCGGCCGGGGCCCTGGCCGCGACACTGGTCAGCTGGGAGCAGCACGGAACCGGGGCGGTGGCCCACATCCAGCTGGCCGGCGAAGCCAATCCGCGGGCGATGCGACTGGCTGTGCCCGGCCGGCACATGGCGCTCAACGCGCTGGCCGCGCTGGTGGCCGCGACCGAGGCCGGCGCGCCGGTCGAGGAGGTGCTCGACGCGCTGGCCGGATTCGAGGGCGTGCGCCGGCGATTCGAACTGGTGGGCACGGCCAACGGTGTCCGTGTCTTCGACGACTACGCTCACCATCCGACCGAGGTGCGGGCCGCGCTGACAGCGCTGCGCACTGTCGCGAACCAGGACCGCACCGGCCGCCCGAGCGCCTCGGGGGGCCGCAGCATCGTCGTCTTCCAGCCGCACCTGTATTCGCGCACAAAGGTTTTCGCCCGCGAATTCGCCGCCGCACTCGACATCGCCGACCAGGTTTTCGTCCTCGACGTCTATGCCGCCCGCGAGCGGCCGCTGACCGGCATCAGCGGGGCCACCATCGTCGAACACGTCACCGCCGCGGTGCGCTATCTGCCGGACTTCTCCTCGGTCGCCGGGCAGGTGGCCGCGGCGGTCAGGCCGGGCGACGTCGTGGTGACGATGGGCGCCGGCGACGTGACGATGCTGGGTCCGGAGATCATCTCGGCACTGAACTCCAGGTTGGGTGAGCCGGGGACGGCCCGGTGAGCGGGCAGCCGGAGGCGCCGGAACCCTCGTCGGAACCTGGAACGCCGAGCGAGGATTCGCTCCCCGTCGATCTTCACGACGCCGGGTCTGCCGACCCTGAGGCCCCATCGTCGGGCACCGCCACGGACGAAACCGACGCCGCCGCCACGGACGACGACGCCGCGCAGCCGGCCTCCGGTGCGGTGGCCGAGCCGGTCGACGAGGAGGGTCCGCGCCGGCGGGCGCGCCGCGAGCGGGCCGAGCGCCGCGAGGCCCAGCAGCGCGCGACGGCCATCGAGCAGGCCCGCCGTGAGGCCAAGCGTCGGGTCCGCGGGCAGGGCGTGGCGCAGCCGACTCCGCTGGCAGACCGCACCGTCAAGGGTCTCAAGCTGGTCGTCTGGCTCATCCTGCTGACAGTGGTCTCCGTCGTCCTTGGCCTGGTGCTGTATTTCACCCCGGCGATGTCGGCCCGGTCGCTCATCGTCGTCGGCACCGGAGCGGTGACCCGCGAGGAAGTCCTTGACGCCGCGCAGATCCGCATCGGCACCCCGCTGCTGCAAATCGATACCGAAGCGGTGGCCGACCGGGTGGCCGGCCTGCGTCGGGTGGCCACGGCGCGGGTGCAGCGCGAGTACCCCTCCGCGGTGCGGATCACCATCGCCGAGCGGATTCCGGTCGTGGTGAAGGACTTCCCGGACGGGCCGCATCTGTTCGACCGGGACGGGGTGGATTTCGCGACCGCGCCGCCGCCACCGGGCCTGGCCTATATCGATGTCGACAATCCCGGCCCCACCGATCCGCCGACCACGGCGGCCCTACAGGTGATGACGGCCCTTCGGCCCGAGGTCCTGGCCCAGGTGGCCCGGATCGCCGCGCCGTCGGCCGCGTCGATCACGCTGACCCTCCTCGACGGCCGGACCGTGGTGTGGGGGACCACCGAGCGCACCGATGAGAAGGCCGAGAAGCTGACGGCGTTGTTGACCCAGCCGGGCCGGGTTTACGACGTGTCCAGCCCCGATCTGGCAACGGTCAGGTAGTCGGCCGATGCCGCCCGGGGAAACGGCGGCGGAGACGCTGGTTCGAGAAATTCGACCCGCGACACGCGGGCGCGCCTCCCCAATCCGCAGCGCCCCGGTCCTACCGTTCTGGATACGCGACAACCTGACATAACTCTAAGCCTCTGGTTGAGGTTGAGGGTTTTACCAGGGAAGTAGCTACAACCCCGAGTCCCCACACGGAGGAAGACCAGACCGATGACACCCCCGCATAACTACCTCGCCGTGATCAAGGTCGTCGGCATCGGCGGTGGCGGCGTGAACGCCGTCAACCGGATGATCGAACAGGGACTCAAGGGTGTCGAGTTCATCGCCATCAACACCGACGCGCAGGCGCTGTTGATGAGCGATGCCGACGTCAAGCTCGACGTCGGCCGGGATTCCACCCGCGGACTGGGTGCCGGTGCCGATCCCGATGTGGGTCGCAAGGCCGCCGAGGACGCCAAGGACGAGATCGAGGAACTCCTGCGCGGCGCGGACATGGTGTTCGTGACCGCCGGAGAGGGCGGCGGCACCGGCACCGGCGGCGCGCCGGTGGTGGCCAACATCGCCCGCAAGCTCGGCGCGCTGACCGTCGGTGTGGTGACCCGGCCGTTCTCCTTCGAGGGCAAGCGGCGGTCCAATCAGGCCGAGACGGGCATCACGGCGATGCGGGAGAGCTGCGACACCCTGATCGTCATCCCCAATGACCGTCTGCTGCAGATGGGCGACGCGGGCGTCTCGCTGATGGACGCCTTCCGCAGTGCCGACGAGGTGCTGCTCAACGGCGTCCAGGGCATCACCGACCTGATCACCACCCCGGGTCTGATCAATGTCGACTTCGCCGATGTCAAGGGCATCATGAGTGGCGCCGGAACCGCGTTGATGGGCATCGGGTCGGCCCGCGGCGACGGCCGCGCGCTGAAGGCCGCCGAGATCGCCATCAATTCGCCGCTGCTGGAGGCCTCGATGGAAGGTGCCCAGGGTGTGCTGATGTCGATCGCCGGGGGCAGCGACCTCGGACTGTTCGAGATCAACGAGGCTGCCTCGCTGGTCCAGGAATCCGCCCACTCCGATGCCAACATCATCTTCGGCACCGTCATCGACGACTCCCTCGGTGACGAGGTGCGCGTCACGGTGATCGCCGCCGGTTTCGACGCTCACAGCCCGAGTCGCAAGCCGATCATCATCGGGGACGCCAACGCGCCCGCGGCCACGCTGCCCCCGCCGACGGCGTCCACCAGCCATACCTTCGCCGCGGCGGCCGCCGGCCAGGTGAGCAACTCGCCGTTGTTCGACCAACTCGAGCCGCTGACCACGGTCTCGGCGCGGACCAACGGCTCCTCGCCGTTCGGTGACGAGGACGACGACGTCGACGTGCCGCCGTTCATGCGGCACTGATCCACCATCGGGAGTCGCACCTGTGACCGTCCGAATCCGCCGCGTCACCACCACCCGGTCCGGCGGAGTCTCGCGGCCGCCGTATGACTCCTTCAACCTCGGCGATCACGTCAACGACGACCCGGCCGCGGTCGCGGCCAATCGCAGGCGGCTCGCATCTGCCATCGGCCTGCCCGGAGACCATGTGGTGTGGATGAACCAGGTCCACGGGGACCACGTCGAGGTGGTGGACGGCCCGCGCACCCCCGGCACACAAGGAGCGTTCGATGCCACCGACGCGCTGGTCACCGGCACACCGCGGCTGGCGCTGGCAGTGGTGACCGCCGACTGCGTGCCGGTGCTGATGGGCGACGCCCGCGCCGGCGTCATCGGTGCCTGTCATGCCGGGCGGGTCGGGGCAGCCAATGGCGTGGTGCTGCGCACCTTGGAGGCCATGCTGGCCAAGGGCGCCCGCGCCGGGGACATCTCGGTGCTGCTCGGCCCAGCCGTCAGCGGGTCCAACTACGAAGTGCCCGAGGAGATGGCCGCCGACGTCGAGGCCCGCCTGCCCGGCAGTCGCACCACCACCCCGGCAGGAACCCCGGCGCTGGACCTGCGGGCCGGGATCGCGCGCCAACTCGTCGACGCCGGAGTCACCGCGATCGACGTCGACCGCCGGTGCACCGTCGCCGACACCGCGCTGTTCAGTCACCGCCGCGACGCGCCGACCGGCCGGTTGGCCTCTCTGGTGTGGATGGAATGAGCCTGTGATGCCCGCTGGCGACCGGTTGACTGAGTTGACCACCGGTCTGGCGTCGGTGCGCTCCCGGTTGGCCCGCGCGGCCGAAGCCGCCGGTCGCCCGGTGGAGGACATCACGCTGCTGCCGATCACCAAGTTCTTCCCGGCCAGCGACGTCGCCATCCTGTGGCGGCTGGGGTGCCGGGCCTTCGGTGAGTCGCGGGAGCAGGAGGCCGCGGCCAAGATCGCCGAGTTCGACAACATCCGCGGTGCTTCGACGGATGCGGGCACCCGGCCGGGGCCGGCGCGCTGGCACATGGTGGGCCGGATTCAGCGCAATAAGGCCAAACACATTGCGGCATGGGCGGATACCGTGCATTCGGTGTCGACCGCCAAAGTCGTCGACGCGCTCGACGCCGCCGCGGCAGAGGCGCTGGCCGAGCGCCGCCGCCCCCGGCCACTGCGGGTGTTCGTCCAGATCAGCCTTGACGGCGACACCGAGCGCGGCGGGGTGGACATCGGCGACCCGGCGGCGGTGGACCGACTCTGCGCGCAGGTCGCCGAATCCGGGGCGCTGGACCTGGTGGGCTTGATGGCGGTTCCGCCGCTGGGCGCGGATCCCGACACTGCCTTCGCCGCCCTGGCGGCCGAGCACCGGCGTATCCGGCGCGCGCATCCCGCCGCGACCGGACTGTCGGCCGGCATGTCCGGTGACTTGGAGGCGGCCGTGCGACACGGCTCGACATGTGTGCGTGTCGGTACGGCGCTTATGGGCGAACGTCCTCTAACGTCTCTCTGAGTAGTCACACCCGTCACAGGTTCATCACAAACACCAGATTCACAACCACCGAAGTCCAGCTCCAGAAGGGTCCCGCGGATGAGCACTCTGCATAAGGTCAAGGCCTACTTCGGCATGGCGCCGACGGACGACTATGAGGATGAGTACTACGAAGACGACCGTGGCGCCGGCGCCGGCGCCGTCCGTGGTCGCGGCTACGCACGTCGCGAACGGTTTGCCGACGAAGAGTTCGAGGCCGGACGCTACGACGGTGTTCGCGACGGGGCCCGCTACGACGACCGCATGGCCTATGACGACCGCGAGCCGGACTACCCGCCGACCGGCGGCTTCCGGGCGGGTGGCTACGGCGACGAGTCGCGGTTCCGGCCGCGCGAGTTCGAGCGTCCCCAGGCGTCGTCCCGGCTCGGCGCGATGCGCGGTTCGACCCGCGGCGCGCTGGCGATGGATCCCCGCCGGATGGCGATGCTGTTCGAAGAGGGCAGTCCGCTGTCCAAGATCACCACGCTGCGCCCGAAGGATTACAACGAGGCCCGCACCATCGGTGAGCGCTTCCGCGACGGGCAGCCGGTGATCATGGACCTGGTCTCGATGGACAACGCCGACGCCAAGCGCCTTGTTGACTTCGCCGCCGGACTGGCGTTCGCGCTGCGCGGATCCTTCGACAAGGTCGCCACCAAGGTCTTCCTGTTGGCGCCGTCCGATGTGGACGTCACCGCCGACGAGCGTCGCCGGATTGCCGAGGCGGGGTTCTACAAGTATCAGTAGGCTGTGCGAGCACCGCGCCGGTTGACTCCGGCGACGTCGGCGGCCGTTCCTGATAGGTAAGGACCACTTGAGGTGTCGCTGTTCTTCGAGATCGTCGGCTTCGCGCTGTTTCTCTTCTGGCTGCTGCTCATCGCCCGGATCGTGGTGGAGTTCATCCGCTCGTTCAGCCGGGACTGGCATCCCCGCGGTGTGACGGTGGTGATCCTCGAGGCCATCATGACGATCACCGACCCGCCGGTGAAGCTGCTGCGGCGGATCATTCCCCAGCTCACCATCGGTGCGGTCCGGCTGGATTTCTCCATCATGGTGTTGCTTCTGCTGGCGTTCTTCGGCATGCAACTGGCTTTCGGAGCCGCGGCCTGACGGTCGTTCGCGTTTATCTGAAATCCTTGGCTGAACTCTGAAAATCGCCCTTAATTCGTTGCACCCCTGTAACCGGCGGGTCTGGTGTGACACGATGGGCGCCAGTTACAGTACGGAACGGAATCGCGCTACACTCCAGGGCGGTTCTTAGCCAGTCCCAGATTGCGGAAGGGGCAGAAATGCCACTGACACCGGCCGACGTGCACAATGTGGCGTTCAGCAAGCCGCCTATCGGCAAGCGTGGCTACAACGAGGACGAGGTCGACGCCTTCCTCGATCTGGTCGAGACGGAGCTTTCGCGGCTCGTCGAGGAGAACGCCGACCTGCGTCAGCGGGTGAGTGAACTCGACTCCGAGCTGACCTCGGCGCGCTCCGGCGTGGTGACCACCCAGGCCATCCCGCAGTACCAACCCGAGCCCGAGCCCGAGCCCGAGCCTGAGGCGGTCGTGCAGACGACGGTTGTCGAGAGTTCGTACAACGAGGAGCAGGTCCTCAAGGCCGCCCGCGTGCTCGGTCTCGCCCAGGACACTGCCGACCGGCTGACCAGCACAGCCCGGGCGGAGTCGGAAAAGCTGATGAGCGACGCTCAGGCCAGCGCCGACCAGATCGTCTCCGAGGCCCGCTACATAGCGGACACCACGGTCAACGAGGCGCGTCAGCGCGCCGACGCCATGCTCGCCGACGCGCAGAGCCGCTCCGAGGCACAGCTGCGCCAGGCCATGGAGAAGGCGGACTTCCTCCAGTCCGACGCCGAGCGTAAGCACTCCGAGATGATGGGCACCATCAATCAGCAGCGCACCGTGCTCGAGG
>Ga0315285_10008876_pt1 | contig 10300 bp, 11 predicted proteins | sample YL17G09_36_MG_FD_203698 | JGI IMG/M metagenome (GOLD analysis project Ga0315285, IMG submission 203698) | Sediment microbial communities from Yellowstone Lake, YNP, Wyoming, USA - YL17G09_36 | ecosystem: Environmental > Aquatic > Freshwater > Lake > Sediment | place: USA: Wyoming | collected... | reverse complement strand
TCTCGGGTAAGCTGTGTGTAGGACCGCATGAGTGCTCCTTTGACTTGGTCGTCTGAGAAGTATTCATCCTACACCAGCTTACCTCTCGTGTCGACCTTCAAAGTTGCACTTGGAAGTTGAATCTACGCAAAGAATTACCACCCACTGATAATCATTATACTGACCTTGTTGGAATAGTCAAGCACCATGGCAAAAAAACTCCTCGATCAGGTACGGGATGCCATCCGCCTCAAACATCGCCTAGCAAGCCCGCAGGGCGTATCCTGTGGAAGCCCGCAGGGCGTACCCTGTGGGTCCCCTTGCGGGACTACTCCTACCGCACGGAAGAATCCTACATAGATTGGGCCCGCCGCTTCATCCTTTTTCACAATAAGCGCTATCCTGACGACATGGGCGCCGCCGAGATCAACGCCTTTCTCACCCACCTCGCCACCCAGCGCAGAGTCGCCGCATCCACACAAAGCCAGGCTCTCAGCGCTATACTCTTCCTCTACCGCGAAGTCCTCCACAAAGAGATCGAACCCATCCTGCTCTCCAGCGCCAAACGCCCCGAACGCCTTCCAACAATTCTGACGCACGAAGAAATACTGCATCTCATCCAGCAGCTCTCCGGGACGCATAAACTCATGGCCCAACTGCTCTACGGCTCCGGCCTGCGTCTAATGGAATGCCTGCGCTTGCGCCTCAAAGATATTGACTTTGAATACAAGACCATCACCGTCCGCGATGGCAAGGGGGAAAAAGACCGCTTCACCCCTTTGCCTGATTCCATCGTTCCCGACCTCCGGCGTCAGATCGAACGCGCCCGGCTCCTCCATGAAGAAGACCTGGCCGCAGGCTTCGGTGAAGTTTACCTTCCCTATGCCCTGGAAATCAAATACCCCAACGCCGCCCGCGAACTCATCTGGCAATACCTCTTTCCTGCTCCCAAACGCTCGCTTGACCCCCGCAGCGGCAAAGAACGCCGCCACCACCTGAATGCCACAGGTTTGCAGCGCGCCGTCAAGGCAGCTGCCCGCAAATCTGGAATCCAAAAACGCGTCTCTTGCCACACTCTGCGCCATTCCTTCGCCACCCATTTGCTGCAGAACGGCTACGACACCCGCACCGTGCAGGAACTGCTCGGCCACAAAGACGTGCGCACCACCATGATCTATATCCACGTGCTCCAGCGCGGTGGAAATGCCGTCCGCTCTCCGCTGGATGGCTGATGGTCGCGCCCCGCACCGGAAATCTTCTATTTATGTGTTCGTGTCTCCCCGCGAAGCGTCCCTCGCGGAGCACACTTGAAAAGTGCGGAGGGGGTGACCCAGATATAAAAACGACCGCAGGTCTCCACTATAAGGTTACACCAGGGAGACATGCGGTCGCCCTCCCGCCTCGGTCAGGATACCTTTTCCGATCATGGACCCAACCCCCATTCTTCAATCATCAATCCTCAATCCTGAACACCTCCCCTGCGCTCGTCCCCTGCACCTCCGGAAAATAAGCCATCCAGGTGCGGGCAGGGATGATATGGTACTCACCCGCCTGCAATGGTATCAGGGTGTAGGTCAGCATGTAACTGCCGGAGGGCAGGTACACGGCTGTCCACAGGACGTGGTCGTCGTGCTTTGGCATTAGTTTCTATTCAGTCAAAGAGATGATTTTGTGCTACACTTTATAGAAGGAATGTAAAATGAGTCTGCAAAGTAGCATCCAAATTGGCGAAGTTATCCGCAATGCAGTTGTCTTCAACATGAAGAATTGGCTGGGTGGCCCGATGAATTCCGATTCGTTAATTCAAGCCGTTCAAGACCTTTTTTCGATTTTGGAACAGCGTCAAGTCGAATATGTTTTAGCTGGGGGTGTAGCTCTTTTACATTATGTCGAAGGGCGAAATACACAAGACTTGGATTTACTTATGCCGCTATCGTCATTGGAAAAGTTACCTGAGCTCAAGATTTCCACTCGGGACATGTATTTTATCAAGGCGAGTTACGGTGAATTGCAAATTGACATTCTCCTCACCCAAAATCCCTTGTTCAAGAAAGTACATGGCGATTATTCAAAGGGAGAGCGTTTTCTTGACCGTAACATTCCGATAGCAACTGTCGAAGGACTTTTATTGTTAAAACTTTATGCCTTACCATCTCTATATAGGCAAGGAAATTTTGCCAGGGTGAGTATTTACGAAAATGATATTGCAACCTTGCTGTATTACTACCAACCCAATGTGGACATGTTATTGGGTGAGTTGTCCAGGTATGTAAATGAAAGTGATTTGGCAGAAATTCAAAATATCGTTACAGATATTCAAAATCGCACAAATCGGTTTAAAAAATGAGACTTGTTTAAACATGGGCCAGCGGCTAACACCGCATGCAGCCGACAAGCTCCGCTCGTTTCGCTCGATCCGCGTGCGGTTGATGCCAGCCGTTCGGCAGCAGCCAGCGCAGAAGGGAGTCATGGTGTCCAAATCCGATGGGGTGCAAGCAAACGTGCGATCCGTCCAAGACGTGCCTTCTGAAACAGCCATGGCGACCGCGACGATGCGGGCGCTATCGGCCCATGACGAGAGGGACGAAATCCGCGGGGCGGACTACCTTGCCGAGATATTCATCACCGAGGATCGGAAAGCCCCACTCAAAGACCCGGCGGTTCGGCAATGGGTGATGAGGAACAAGATCGCGCCCGGCTCCTCCATGAAGAAGACCTGGCCGCAGGCTTCGGTGAAGTTTACCTTCCCTATGCCCTGGAAATCAAATACCCCAACGCCGCCCTCAAACTCATCTGGCAATACCTCTTTCCTGCTCCCAAACGCTCGCTTGACCCCCGCAGCGGCAAAGAACGCCGCCACCGCCTGAATGCCGCAGGTTTGCAGCGCGCCGTCAAGGCAGCTGCCCGCAAATCTGGAATCCAAAAACGCGTCTCTTGCCACACTCTGCGCCACTCCTTCGCCACCCATTTGCTGCAGAACGGCTGCGACGTCCGCACCGTCCAGGAACTGCTCGGCTACAAAGACGTGCGCACCACCATGATCTATACCCACGTGCTCCAGCGCGGGCTCTCCGCTGGATGGCTGATGGTCGTTCCCAGGCTGGATCCCGCGCCACCGCCCGTGGGTTGCATAAACGGGAAGGATGGCGAAGTGAACCGCACAGTATGATGCACTTTCCTCAATGGGTTGAGGGATCGGGTATCAATTCAATAACCGCCATTATTTCTTATATTGTGAATAAAAACGCCAAAAATAATATCTATTTTGGCGTTTATCTCTATAATATAATAAATAGCTTGACATAAAATTCTAATAGTCGTATTATTTTGAGGAAAAAATGGATAAATTAGATCGCCAGTTAATTGATCTACTGTTAGCGAAACCTGACCAGACCAATAAAGCCCTGGCTCAGGCTCTTGGTGCCAGCGAATCTACCGTCCGGCGCCGGCGCCAGATACTTCTGGATGAAGGGATCCTTTATAATACCGTCGCTATCGATCCTTTCCGCATTGGCTACACTGTCATGGCCCTCATCGGCATCCAGATTGAGCCTTCTCACTCGGAATCAATAATAAAAGCGCTCAAGGAAATCACCAGGCTGCGTTTCATCGGCATGACCCTGGGGCGGTACGATATTCTTGCTGAAGCCTGGTTCAATTCCAACGAGGAGCTTTTGATTTTTGTAACGAATGAGCTGGGAAAAATCCCCGGAATCCATCGCACGGAAACCCTACAGGTGTTGAAGATGGTTAAATGCAGTTATGACTGGGGACAAACGTCTCAGGATATTCCTTTGTCCTCATGACCACAACCGTAATCCAGGACTGCTGCGTTCTCGACAGCACACACCCCAGCGGTTTGACCGAGCACCAGGATATCCTGATCCAGGGGAACATGATCGAATCGGTGCTGTCAACTGGAGGCCAGGCCCATGCACCACAAGTCATTGATGGCCGGGGGTTGTTGGCTGTGCCCGGTCTGATCAATGCACATACGCATTCTCCGGAAAATGTTCTTCGGGCAACTACAGAGCAGCTTCCCCTGGAACTCTGGGTGGTCAGGCAATTTGCATTTCACAATGGCTATCCACCGCGTCTGACCTATTTAATGACTTTGGCCGGGGCGGCTGAGATGATTCACTCTGGCATCACCGCTGTGTTGGATCATTTTTGGATGGCAAGACAGCCCGACCCGGAAGGGTTGGATGCCGCTATGCAGGCGTACGATGTTTCTGGAATGCGGGTTGCACTGGCGCCCATGCTGGAGGACCAGGACCTGATCTTGAGCCGAGCCCTCCAGCTTGAGGCGAGTTTATACAAAATCATAGAAAACCAGGAGAAGCGTCCGGCAGCCGCTGAGCTACTGGAGTCGCTCCAGGAGTTCATGGATCGTTGGCATGGACGGGCAAATGGACGACTGATGTGCATGCCCGGTCCGGCAGGACCGCAGTGGTGCTCCAACCGTCTGCTGCAAGGGTGTCAGGAATTAGCACAGCGTTATGCCACCGGGTTCCACATGCATATGGCGGAGACGCATATACAGGCAGGGATTTGTCGAACTGTCTATGGAAAGCCCGCAGTATTGGAAATGGATACCCTGGGGTTATTAGGTCCTGGTACCTCATTAGCACATTGTGTATGGGTTAACAAAGAAGAGATCGAGGCTCTGGCACGCACCGGTACTGTGGTTATCCACAACCCCGTCAGTAACCTGAAACTCGGCAGCGGGATTGCACCGATTCCTCAAATGCTGGAGCATGGAGTAACCGTTGCGTTGGGCACCGACGGTGCTTCCAGCAACGATAACCAGAACATGTTCACTGCCATGAAACTAATGGGTTTACTACACTCGCCGGCGTCACATCGCTCCCGGGATTGGCTGAGTGCCCGCCAGGTCATGGCGGCAGCCACTCTTGCAGGGGCGAAAGCACTTGGCCAGCCGGATAATCTGGGGCGAATTCATACAGGCTGTCTGGCCGATCTTACCTTGCTGGATCTGGATCAAGCGTTTTGGTCGTCTGCTACCGATGCAATCCAATACACGGTGTACAGCGAAACCGGGTCGGCAGTTCGACACGTCATCATCGATGGCAGGTTGGTTATGGAGAACCGGAAAATGATCACTTTCCCAGAAAGGGATATATACAACGAAATGCAAGAACAGATGGAGCTCTTCTTGAGACAGAATCCCCAACCCACTGATGAACTCGATCTATTACTGGATACCTGGAAATCGGCGTTACACCGTATGGACGCCGAGGAGAATGGAACCAATGGCCGATAGGATCAAATCAACCAGCGAGAATAAAGGCCACGCGCGCTATGTACGCACCTTTCTTTTCTCGATGCGCTTGGGTGCTCCACTCAATAACCTGCACGTGATCACTAAATTTCTGGGTATCCTGATCGTGTCTTTTATTGCCGTCAAGGTCATGGACGAAAAAAACCCGGATCCCATCTTGGCTGGATTGTTATTCGTCCTTGCGCTGCTAACCTTATTTTTCGGCGGTGTGAGCCGCTGGCTGTTCCGCTCTTACCTGGTGATTATTTTTCCCATGTTTATCTTTCTTTTCATCACCTGGGTTGCCTTCCAACCATTAACCGGCACACACATATATCTTAGCTTGCCGGTGTATTCGGGGGAGATAAACCTTGGGATCAAGGTTTCCACGCTGGCTTTCCTGATTACCCTGGTGGGTCATTACCTCTTGACTAGAAAAATCGCTCTCGGGCTGCTTGTCGGGCTGATCCTGGCTATGCTGATTGCTCGCCTGACGCCCAATCCCGGGTTTGTTTTTGCCACCTATTCGTTTTGGAAACCATATTCTTTCATCCTATCAGATAAAAACCTGCTGGTCGCCAGTACGAAAGTCCTTGGATATGCAGCCATGGTATTCATGAGCCTGATGCTCGTCATGACCACTCGTGACAATGAACTGACAGCCGCTCTGCGCCAGTTGCGCACGCCGTATCTTGCGCGATTTTTTCTCTCCATTGTCTTTCGTACTTTAAGTCTGTCTCTCATGGACTTTGAAACTATTCGTCAGGCGCAGATTGCCCGCGGGATTCGTATCCGGAAAATAAGTATTTTTGGAATGCTGCGCAACATGGCGCTGATGTCTGTTCCGCTGGTGGCTACGATGTTGCGCAGATCGACCGAAATTGGGGATGCGCTGCAGGCGCGCGGTTTTTCCCTATCCAAACCCACCAAGGAATATTTAGAAATCCAGCCGCTTCGTTTTCTTGATTTTGCCATGCTTGCCATCCTGGTGACGATGGCAATGGTAATATATTTATTTTCCTTTAACTTATATGTATTTTTCCTCCAAGGATAGGAACCCATGAAATCTGCCGTTAAAATCTCCAATTTACACTGGAAATATCCCTCATTCGCCGGAATGGAAAATCCTTGGGTTATCCGTGGTATTGATCTGAAAATCGAGAAAGGTCAGGTAATTGGAATTACCGGTCCAAGTGGTGTCGGAAAAACAACTTTATGCCGGTTGATCTTGGGCGTCTTGCCGCATGGTACCAAAATCCCTTTTCGCCAGTTCAACAATCATATACGTGGCTCTGTGGAGCTTTTTGGTGAAGCGATTACCCGGGTTGACGAGTCTGCCAATGTTGTTGACGGTGTCCCACTCGGAAGCCTGGGGGGAAAGGGCTTACTCTCTCCCCGAATAGGGATGATTCAACAGGATCCTGAGAACCAGTTCTTGCAGATGAGTCTGCTTCAAGAGCTGTCCTGTGGTCTCTCGATCCAGGGGATTGGGCCGGAGGAAATCCGCCAGCGTGCTTCCCATGCGCTTGAGATGGTGGGGTTGGGTACTCTATGGGAGGACGCCAAGCACATCCATCCGCTCGATCTATCCGGAGGACAGAAACAGCGCGTTGCGATTGCCGCTTTCCTCGCCCTTAATCCCGAAATCTTGATCATGGACGAGCCAACCAGTGATCTGGATCCTCTGGGGAAATATGAGATCATTCAGACCGTACAGCGGCTCAAGGAGGAAAAAGGGATGACCATCATCCTGGTCGAGCATGATCCTGAATTACTGTACTCCTTCTGTGATCAAATCGTCTTGATGGACGAAGGGCAAATTGTAACAATCGCAGAACCAAGAAGCTTCTACACGCAAACCGACATGCTGGAAGACCACGGCGTCTATTCATTTGAGGTGACACGTATTTCCACCGCTGTCGGGTTGGCAGGAAACCGCCAGGCTCCCGTAACGGTTGATGATATGGTTGCCTTGCTGGCTCCTCGCCAGGCTGCCATCCAGTCTCCTCTTACAGCGCGCTCTTCGCAGGAAGCAGTTATCCGGGTGAGCGATTTGTGTTACCGCTACCAGGATGGAACAGATGCGTTGCAAGGTGTAGATCTCACTGTTCGGCGCGGCGAGATGACAGCCCTACTGGGGATAAATGGCAGCGGGAAAACCACTCTGGCCAAGATACTGGCGGGAATCTATACAGCCAGCGCTGGCAAGGTCTCCGTGTTCGACCAGGATCTTTCAGAGCGGCGAGTACGGTATAAAATTCCGCAGCATGTAGGTTATGTATTTCAGAATCCAGATCACCAACTTTTTACACGGCGAGTATACGATGAAGTTGCTTATGGCCTCGAAAACTTGAGTCTCCCTTCAGGTGAACGAGACGACATTATTCGAAAAACCTTGGAAACCGTCGGCTTGCTGGATTTACTGGAAGAGGATCCTCTATTTCTGGGAAAAGGGCAGCGGCAGCGACTGGCGGTTGCTTCCGTTTTAGCCATGGGCCCGGAGATCCTGATCGTGGATGAACCCACTACAGGGCAGGACTTTCGCATGATTTCTGGGATCATGACTCTGCTCGATGAACTTCACCAGCAGAACAAAACCATCATCGTTATCACACACGATATCAACCTGGTAGCCAATCACTGCCCGCACGCGGTGGTGATGCTGGATGGTAGAGTCATATTTGATGGGGATCCGCGAGAATTGTTCGCCAATCCAGCCATTCTGGAACGTACACACCTGCGCTCTCCCCAATCCGTGGGTCTGAGCCTCGCGATGCGTGCCATAAACCCTAATTTCCCCATCCTCCTCAATACAGAGGAATGGATAGGTGCTTTGAAAATCTGACCATTATCAGGGATGACCTGAAAAAAGGAGGAACCGAAATGGAAGACCACATACTATCTGATCCGTGGGTCTGAGCCTTGCGATGCGTGCCATAAACCCTAATTTCCCCATCCTCCTCAATACAGAGGAATGGATAGGTGCTTTGAAAATTTGACCATTATCAGGGATGACCTGAAAAAAGGAGAAACCAAAATGGAAGACCACATACTAACTGATAATTTTTACCATACAGTAGATTTGTTTATCCAGCTTCTGGGCGAGGACGCGGTCAATAAATCGGATTGTTTTTTCCGAATTTCACGGGCAGCAATCGGAAGCTACGTCGATTATAGTGAGATCCAGCGCATACTAGCAAGGATCAAGAGCTTCGATAATTGGTATGATGCCTGGGAGGTAAGCGCAGATCGCTTTGCCCGCATCGCTGGTGAAGCCGAGACCACTGGTCATCTTGTTACCGCGGGCAAGAATTACCTGAGGGCTGGACTTCTCTACCATTTCGCCCAACTGTTCACCCGACCGGAGGATCCTGCCCGCAGCGAAGGCCAGGAAAAGCGCGTTGCTTATTACCGTAAAGCCTGTCCGTATCTATTTCCCAAAGTCGAGCCAATTGAGATACCTTTTGGGAAGTTAGGCTTGCCTGGGTATTTGCGCCTACCCGTTGGGGTGCAATTGCCCCCCGTGATCGTGATGATCCCCGGGGCTAATTCCGTGAAAGAAGAATTGCACCATTGGGGCGAAAAGTTCACCGAGCTTGGGATAGCCACGCTGGCTTTTGATGGCCCCGGTCAGGGCGAACGATCCTTGCGGAACAAGGGTGTTCCGCTGCGCCTGGAGACCTTCCACCATGCAGTTACCGCAGTAATTAATTATCTGGAAACCAGGCGCGAGGTGGATGCAAAGCGGCTGGTTTGTTGGGGCCAAAGCACCGGTGGTCACCTGGCCATGCGCGCCGCCGCCAATGACACTCGCATCCATGCAGCAGTCTCGTTAGGGGGTGGTTACGACTTCCGCATGGATATCGAATCCACGACCCCTGCAGATATATGGGAAGAGGACCGTGATCTGTATGGTCTGTCCTCATTTGCAGAGTCGGAGAGCTACATCCGGGAATTTGGCTCGATGCAAGGAATAATTGAAAAAGTCAGTTGCCCCCTTCTGGTCGTTCATGGCGCCAGGGATAATTGCGTGGCTATGGAAGAAATTGAGCGGCTGAAACAAGAAGCGACCGGACCGGTGACGCTTATGGTTTACGAGGATGGGAACCACTCCGTGTGCAATTACAACCTGGAGATGAGCGAAGCGGTGGCTGATTGGGTTGCAGATCAACTATCTCGATAAGTTCGGTGCTTTTTCGAAAGGAGGTCATCAAGGCAAATAACTTTCTCGTGTTGGCTTTTTGTATCTATTCGACTTAGACAAGAAAAGGAGTGATCCATGCAAAAAAATAAATATTCTTTGGTGTGGAATCCTAACCCCCCGGTGACTCCAGCCCAGTTAGCGGCTGTAGCGGTTGCTGCAGGAGTTTATGTTATCCTATGCTGGGTGGGTGTGATTGCATTGCCAACCGGCTTTTTCAATGTTTCCGCCCTCTTCGTTGCAGTTGGTTTCGGAATACCCTTCATAATATGGTTCGGAGGCTGGGGATTTCTCATTGGCTTCCTCGGAGGGTTTTTAGGCGCAGGCCTGCTGGTTGGAACTCCCATTCTGGTGGCGATCCCATTCGGCTTTGGCGACTTCTTTCAAATGGGCATCCCGTTTTTTGCTTACCGCCTGCTAGCACCCCGCTTCGGGTTGGACCAACTTGGTCGGGATGTATACACCCGTAAAGGTTTCTTGTTCTTCCTGCTCACGGCGGTGCTGCCAAACAATCTCATTGGAGCTCTGTACGGAGTCTGGATCCTGATATTGGGTGGTTTGATCCCTGTAGAAGCTTTCTGGCCTAGTGTGATCGCATGGTGGTTTGGGAACTGCGTCGTCACCGTCGTTATCGCCCCGATTATCATGAGAGGATTGTCCTCCGTAGTCGAGCGCTTGGGACTCACCATCCACGGTATTATCACCTGATCCCACAAATTCGTGCAGATAATGAGATCGAGACCAAGCAACTCACCCAGGTAAAGAACCCGGATAGTTAGGAACAGCATGTACGTCAGGTAAACCATATCAGGGAAGGAAAAACCTCCCGTAAATCCTGA
>Ga0315285_10008875_pt1 | contig 10301 bp, 11 predicted proteins | sample YL17G09_36_MG_FD_203698 | JGI IMG/M metagenome (GOLD analysis project Ga0315285, IMG submission 203698) | Sediment microbial communities from Yellowstone Lake, YNP, Wyoming, USA - YL17G09_36 | ecosystem: Environmental > Aquatic > Freshwater > Lake > Sediment | place: USA: Wyoming | collected... | reverse complement strand
TGACGGCTCATGACAAAAGGGGCGCCCGGTGGCGGCATACATCAGTCCTGATCCGTGCGGATATTTTTGCATCCGTCCATGAACAGGGGATCAACATCAGCGATGCATGCAACCGGGCGCTTGCTGAGCTCGTGGGTATCGATTACCACCAGCAGCAGCTGGAAGAAGAGGCGCCAATAAACCCGGTCATCATCGCACGGGATGGGAAGACCACCCCCGCCACACAAGAACAGGATCCGGAGAACAGGCCACTCCCCCCGGTGCTGAACGCAGATGACCCCACGGCTCCAGCAACGGTTTTACAGCAGAAAAAAGACCAACCCGCCCAGCACAGGGAAAAGAAAAATGCCGTTGAATCGGGGCAGGGGCAGAAAACGCAGCAGGAACCGTCATCGCACCCCGCTCCAGCAGCACCATTGCCGGGCAGCAGGAAGAAGGAGCAGGCAAAACCATCAAAAAGAAAGGGCGGGGACGCCGCGATCCGGCGGTTTGTGAGCACGAAGGTTGTGCGCACGGATGTGGAGAGCAGCGGGGGCGGTGTTGTTCCAAAAGATGAAATGTACCAGCGTTTTGCGCGGTGGTGCAAGGAGAACTCAGTCTCTCCAATTCCTGACAAGCGGTCGTTTTCTGTTGCACTGAAAAACCGGTTCGCGGTTCAGGAAACAACCACGAACCATGTGCCCTGCTGGCTCAACGTGACGTTGAAATAACGGTTCTTTGGGCTCCGGAGATTGGCGTAAAAAATTTCATACCGCTCTTTGGGGGGATCAATCATTACTGGAAGCGGGGATTGATTGAAGGACCATAGAACAATGGTTTAGGATTAAATGTCGTTCCCGGAGGAAAAGGCTGGCTGAAGAAGATTTTTGTAAGAATGTCTTTTTGTTCATTCGTTCCTTCCCCCGCAACTGAGGCTCCTTGAACATATTCCATAGGAACATTTTCTGCGGGTCTGCCCTGCCCTTTTTGGCACAACACCCTCCCCCTCGCTGGGATAGAAGGATACTACGGTTATAAAAAAAGACCGATGAAGCAGGGTTTTCTAAAGAATCCCTTATTTCCCGAACTTCCGCACCCGTGACTGGTAGTCCCGCAGGATCCGAAAGAAATCCACTTTCCGGAAAGAAGTCCAGTTCACATCGGAGAAGAAGAGCTCGGAATACACAGACTGCCAGATCAGAAAATCAGTGAGGTGATCCCCCCCGCTCTTGACAACGATGTCAGGGACATACTTGAAGGTGAGGTACGACTCCAGCAACCGCTCGTCGACCTGCCCGGGGGGAATCTTATCGTGCGCCATCTTCCGGATGCAGGCAGTGATCTCCTCCCGCCCGCTTTTGCCGATCGCCACGACGACTTCAAGGCCATCTCCCACCACCTCTTCTTTTTCCCGGTAGTGGAGGGTGAGGCGGGCGAACTCACCGATTGCATACATGGCAGGGAGGCACCGTTCCATCGTTTCGGGTGAGGGGGTGCTTATGTGAAACGTCAGTCCGCGGATCACCTGCTGGTCTGAATGAACCTGCCGTGCCATGGATGAAGAGACCTCGTTGCACCAGCGGGTGATGAGGACGAGGTTGTCAGGAGCCTCTCTCATATCCCGCCCGCTGATCATGAAACAGATGTGGGCCGGAAGGACCGAAATCCTGCGTTTGAGCATCTGTTCATAGAGCCAGTATAACATTTCTGCATACTATTGCCCGCCGCCCCTACATAGCCTTGATGATCTGCCACCCCGTATCCACCCACATTAATAACCGTATTGAGACAAGAATAATGGAACAGATGACCATCGATTTCTCAGTACGCGAGGATTTTCTCGAGGCAATCTTTATCCTGGCACGGGACGGCAGACGCCCTCCTTTTGTCCGCGAGGTAGCCTCGGCGCTTCACAAACCTGAGGGCGAGGTATTGCCCGTCCTGACCATCCTCGGAGAGAACAACGACATCATCATCGATGGTGACGGTGGGATCTCCATGACCCCGCAGGGGCAGGATCTGGGGATGCGTGTGGTTAAAAAGCATGAGACCCTCCAGTGTTTTTTTTCAGAGATCCTGGGGATGGATGGTCCCTCAGCCTCAAACGAAGCCTGCACGCTGGAGCATGCGGTTTCGGATGATACGATCAACCGCCTCGGTACCTACCTGAAATATTCCCCTTCCCGGCTGCAGAAGGGGACGGAATCTGTGTGGGGGACGGCATGCCCGCTCAGCGCACTGACCGATTTCAATGAGGGCGACGACGTGGTCGTCCAGCAGATCCTCGGGCAGGAGAGGGCGAACCGGCTCCTTGACCTCGGTGTGGTGCCCGGCGAACGCGTGCGGATCAAGCGCAAGTTGGCAAACCAGGCGCTGGTCGTCCAGGTGAAGGGGTGTGATGTGGCACTCAGCCCCGAAGTCGCGGCGTCCATCTGCGTGGAGCGGGCGCCATGAGGTTTGCCCTGATCGGCAACCCTGGCGTCGGGAAATCAACGATCTTCAACCAGCTCACCGGTCTTGGGGTGGAGGTCAACCGGTACCCCGGATCGGTGGTCGCGCTCGAACAGGGCAACGTATGCTATAAAAACGAGAAAATCGAGATCACCGACCTGCCCGGGATCTACTCCCTCGACGGCAGTTCAGACGAGGAAGCGCTGGTCCGCACGTTTATTGAAGAGAGGAATGCCGCATGCCTCATCGCCGTCCTTGACGCAACGAGGCTGGAACGGAACCTCTACCTCCTCCTGCAGGTGGCAGAGTACCGCATGCCGATGATCGCTGTCGTCAACAAGATCGACGAGGCGGAGAGGTCGGGGCTCACCATCGATACCCGCCGGCTCTCGGAACTGCTCGGGATCGAAGTGATCGCGGTTGCGGCACGGCAGGGGAGAAACATTGATCGGATCGTTCCTGCGGCGCTCGTTTCTGCCCGCCCTCCCGGGGTCCTGACGCCCTACGACCACCATATCGAGGCCGCCCTGACAAGCCTGGAAAAGACACTCTCGACACCGCGGCACAGGAGCCTTCTTGCGCTCCAGGGAGTGAGCCAGGACCCCCTGCTCCGTGACTCCGCGGAATCGATCGCACGGGAGATCGAACAGCGCCACCGCATGTCGGTGCACCAGATCATCGCGACCAACCGGCACAACTTTTCCCGCCACCTTGCTGCCGCGGTGATAGCGATCGGGGAGAGAAAGGCACCGTTTGACCTGGACAGCCTGCTCACCCGTACCATCCCCGGCATCCCTATCCTCTTTGCTATCCTCGTTTTTGTCCTCCTCACCGTCTTTGTGATCGGCTCGTGGCTGGAGGGGATCATCGTTCCGGCGTTTACCACCTATGTGATCGCGCCCTTCATTGCGCTGGGCCTGCCGCCGCTCCCTGCCCAGATCGGCTTATCGCTGCTGGTCGCACTGCAGGCAGGCTTTGGCATCGCATTCCCGTTTGTATTAACTTTCTACCTTGCGTTCTCTTTCCTTGAGGACACGGGATACATGACCCGTGCGGCGTTCCTCGCGGATCGTGCCATGCACCGCCTCGGGCTGCATGGTGAAGCGCTCATTCCGATGGTCATCGGGTTCGGGTGCACGGTGCCGGCCATCATGAGCATCCGGATCCTCAAGACCCGGCGCGAAAAGACGATCGCTGCGTTCCTGATCACGATGATCCCCTGTTCTGCCCGCACGGTCGTCATTGCAGGCATTGTCGCAGCATTTATCGGGCTTTTCTGGGCGTTCACCATCTACCTGATCATCTTTGTCCTGATCATTGTTACTGCTCTCCTTCTCTCGCGCATCACACCCGGCGAACAGTTCGGCATGATTGTCGAGATGACACCGCTGCGGCGCCCCCAGCCCGCGCTCGTCCTCACCAAGGCATGGATCCGGATCAAGGAATTCCTGTTCATCGCGATGCCGGTCCTGATCGTCACCAGCATTGCACTGGGGCTGCTCCAGTATTCCGGGATCCTCGATGCACTGCAGGGCATAGTCGCACCCCTGATGATGTCGCTCCTCGGGCTTCCCCCGTATGCGTCCACTGCGCTGCTGTTCGGCATCTTCAGGAAGGAACTTGCATTCGAAACCCTGGCGGTGCTCGGCGGTACTGCAGACCTCGGGTCCATCATGAGCGCCGTCCAGCTCTACACCTTTGCCATAATCAGCGTCCTGTTTATCCCCTGTGTCTCGACGATCGCGGTGCTCTACCGGAATCTCGGGGCGAGGATTGCGGTGCTTGCCTCGGTTTATTCGGTCAGCCTTGGCATTTTTATCGGAGCCCTTATAAATCTTCTGATGAAATGACTGATCAATAAATGTATAATTTCAAGTCAGGACTGGCGCAGATCGATTCGGTATCCGGAGGGTTCGAGGCGGGCACCAATTTTCTTGTGCTGGCACCCCCGATGTGCTTTTCCGAAGAACTCGCCTACTTTTTTTCAAAACCGTTGCCCGGGGAATACACGGTAATACTCTCGACAAACGACCGTGCGGCAGAGGTGATCGACGCCTTCAAAATCATGGGCGTGGACAAGCGGTATGTCGGGACAATCGATGCGATCACCAAAAGCTCAACGCCGGGAATTGTCGATACCAACCGGCTCATGTTTGTTGCCAGCCCAACAGACCTGACCGGGATCGGCATCAAGTTCTCCAAGATGATCGAGCTGATCTTTGACGGGGAGTTTTCAGACGGCGAGTCCGGGCTCTTTCCCCCGCCGGTGAGGTTCTGCGTCAACTCCGTATCCACGCTCCTCATGTACCGGAAGCTTGAAGTCCTGTACCAGTTCATGCATGTGCTCACCTCGAAACTGAAGAAGATCGACGGCGTGGGGTTCTACCTGTTGAACAAGGAATCATTCGATGACAAGACCATCTCGCTCATCAAGCAGCTGATGAACGGGGTGATCGACGTCAAGATAGAGCAGAACACCCACTACATGCGCATCCAGGGGATGAAGGGCGTCTCCTCTGAGTGGCTGAAATTTTCGATCCAGAAGGGACAGCTGGTGATCGACCCATGATCTCGACGGGCATCATCGGGATCGATGAGATGCTGGGCGGGGGCATCCCGAATGGCAGCTGGGTGCTCTACAGCATGGAGCCCGGCGTGGACGGGCAGCTCTTCATGATCTCCACGCTTTTTTCAGCGCTGAAAAAAGGGCTCTCGTGCCTTGTCGTGCTGCCCCACACAACATTTGACGTGTTCAAGCATGACGCTGCCATAAAAAGGGGCTGTTCGCTGGAAATTTTCAAAAAAAAGGTCGTCTACCTCGACGCTACCGACCGCGAACGGATTGTAAAAAGCAGCAAAAAACCAAAAGAGGCACAGAAGAAATGGGAAGCACGGATCGAAAAGATCTGCAATGAACATGCCGTTGACGTTGTTTTCCTCTACATCGACCTGCTGTACGATGACCTGGGGCTCCAGGGTGCTCTCTCGGTGGCAAATTCTGCAAAGACGACGAGCAAGACCACCGTGCTCGTCGAACACCTCAACCTCGAGGGGGAACGTTCGATCAACCGTTTCATGAAGGGCTATTCCTTTGACCTGATCATTTCCATCAGCTCCGCGTTCCGCTCGAAGCCCCACTTTGACTACTTCACGCTGCTGCACACCTCGTGGTGGCCGGTGCCGAAACGCTCCGTGCCGTTTATCACCACGGAAGGGAAGGTGCTGCCGTTCATCCCCAAGATCGTTGTCACGGGGCCGGCACAGTCGGGGAAGTCAACCTTTGTTACCAATGCATCTGATTTCGGTGTATCTATCGATCGCCGGGACACCAAGGGTGACCCGACGACCGTCGCGATGGACTTTGGCTGGCTTCACTGGAAAGACTTTGACATCACGCTCTACGGCACGCCGGGGCAGACGAGGTTTGATCCTGTCGTCCCGAAACTGCTCAACCATGCGATGGGAGCAATCCTCCTCATCGATGCGACCAATCCGCAGGCCCTTGAACGCGCCCTCCACCATATCCAGCTGATCAGGGAAAAACACCTGCCCATGGTGGTTGCCGCCAACAAGGCAGACCTTGATGGCACCATGAGTGAGGACGAGATCCGCAGACACCTCAAACTCCCAAAGGATGTGCCGGTTTTCTTTATATCTGCAACCCGCAAAACGGATGTACGGTTCGTCCTTGAATCGCTGGTGGAATTTATCTCCAAGTCCAAGTACTGATACCATTGTGCCATCACCAGTATCCGGCTGTCACGATGGCGCGGGTTGATGAAGCATGCTGACGTTTGTCGGGCTCGGTCTCTACGACAAGACGGACATCTCCGAGAAAGGGCGGGCGTATATCGCTGCAGCAGACGCTGTGTATCTTGAAGGGTATACCTCGCGGCTGACGGGGTCGTCGGTTGAAGATCTCGAAAAGCACTATAACAGACCGGTCCGCCTGCTCACGCGCGAGGACGTCGAACTGCACCCGGACGAACTGCTGCAGCAGGCTGCAGCAGGAAACGTCGCATTCCTTACCGCAGGCGACCCCATGGTCTCCACCACCCACACCGACCTGCGGATACGTGCTGCAGAACGCGGCATCAGCACCGGAATCATCCACGGTGCTTCCATATCGAGCGCTGTCTGCGGGATCTCCGGGCTTCAGAACTACCGGTTCGGCAAATCCTGCTCCCTGCCGTTCCCGCAGAAGAACTGGTCTCCCACGACACCGGTTGATGTGATCGCAGGGAACCTCGCCCAAAACCTCCATACACTTGTCTACCTCGATATACAGGACGGGCGGTACATGACGGTCGGTGAGGCAGTCGATCTGATCGAGACGATCGCAGCACAAAAAGGCGTAACCATCCCACTCTATGTGGGCATCGCCCGTGCGGGATCCGATCACCCGGTCGTCAGTGCGGGAAGTGCCGGGCAGGTCCGGGCAACCGGCTTCGGGCCCCCGCTCCATATCCTCATCGTCCCGGGGGAACTGCACGATATGGAGAAAAGGTACCTGGAGATGTTCGCCGGCTTATGATGGTATCAGACTGCGGGCGCCTGCTCTCAGAACTCACTGGTTCCGCCCGGATCCCTGCACCGGATAGAACCTTTCTCCATGCCATGGCAACTGATATCCTTGGGATGGCGACCGCGTACCAGCGGGACGGCACCGGATTTCTTTCCTCGGGTGACTGGGTGAACGCGTTCGCTGCATTCTGGTACGGGTTCGGGTGGCTGCATTTCGGTGCAATGGCAGGGTATTTTGAAATCCCGCCGGGAGCCTGCCCCTTCGGCACCCCGCCCGAACCGGCACCAGACCGGTGTTCTGGACAGCTGCAGGAAAAAAGCGTGCGGTATGCACGCCTTCTGCATACTGCACGGGCAGCCGTCGTGCCCGCTCCGGAACAGGGATCCCTGATGCGTGGTGCTGCAGAAACTGTCCTTCTCATCACATCTGTGTATGCAGGCCAGGGAACGAAATACCAGGGGCAGGGGAATGCAGAATCTGCACTTGCCTGTTTCAGTTACGGGCACGGGTGGCTTGATGCGGCAGTACGGGCGGGACTGTTCCGTATCACGGCAGAACGGGATCTCTTCACTGTTTGAAAAGTCGACTCATCCCCCCCTTTTTTCCTCCAGCCGGTACATAAAATAAAAAGGGTTTATACTTTGCCCTATAACTTCTTACGATAACCAAGCAGAGAGCAGGTCACTTTTCATTCAGGCGGGGGTGAAATAGGTGGAGAAGTCCCAGCGGAACTGGCTTTATATTTCAGTCGGGTTTTCCCTCATTGTCTTACTCATCATCCTGTACCTGACCATCAATGAAAATACGCTCCGGTATCTCAAGCAGGCCAACCCGGTTTATCTGCTTCTTGCATTTCTCACCCATATTCTTACGATGTGCTTCTGGGCGGGGCGCATCCAGAAGATGTCCGGCTCACTCGGGTACCGTATCGGCTTCTTTTACAGCTTAAACCTTGTCTTTGCCAACCTGCTTGCTGCTGCAGTCACCCCCGCACAGGCAGGCGGTGAACCGGTCCGGATCCACGAGCTGTATAAGGCAGATGTCCCCCTTGGCGACGCGACTGCAATCGTGATCATGGAACGGGTGCTTGACGGTATCGCACTGGCAGGTCTTGCTGCGTTCTCCATGATCGTCCTGACAGAACAGTGGAAGAGCCTGGGTAAAATCTCGGAAGTAATGGTCTACGTGACCTGGATTTTTGTTGCCGGCTGCCTTTTCCTCTTTTACCTCGCTGTAAAGAGACCCGATATGGTAAAAAAAGTAGTGAACCGTTGTGTCCGCTTCCTGACAAAAACCTGGGAGAATTCAGCCGTAGAGGAACTGATCAAACGGGCTGACACAGAGATTGACAACTTCCACGATGCGGTGATACGGTTTGTCAAAACCGCGAAGGGAGGCCTTTTATGGGGAATGCTGTTCACGCTCCTGTACTGGGTTTCTGAATGTGTTACTGCATCGCTGATACTTCTTGGTCTCGGCCAGCCCCCCCTGCTTTTTGAATCCTTTGTCATCAACCTGATCCTTGCAATCCTGATGATGATGCCGCTTACCCCGGGAAGTTCGGGGATCGCCGAGGTTGGCGCAACGTCCATGTATGCCCTCTTCATTCCCGCGTCGATTGTTGGAATTTTTGTCGTGATCTGGAGGGTCGTCCTGTACTATTTCAACATCGCTCTGGGGATCCTTTCAAGTATCATCATTGTCAGAAGGGAAGCGCATTCCCGCTGAACTGTCCCGTACCTGAACCCTTATCTGGGTGCAGGGCAATCCTCTCTCACCCATGACAACCGTCCCCTGCTCAGTCAAAGGAGTCTTTGTCGTTGTAAGCCCTTCGGGCACCGTCCCGGTTGTCGTACTCACGAACGGGTGTGAGCGGGTGCTGCCGATCTTTGTAGGGCTTTTGGAAGCGGTTTCCATCAACAGCGCAAAGAACAGGGAAGTGCTCCCCCGGCCGTTCACCCACGACCTCTTTCTGGAGACGTTTGAAAAGTTTGGCATCACGCTTCGGTCTCTCCAGATCGATTCGATCCAGGACGGCGTCTATTATGCTCAGCTGGTCCTTTTTTCAGAAGATAAGGAGATCCGCGTGGACTGCCGCCCAAGCGACGGTATTGCCCTCGCGCTGCGGGGGAATGCCCCCATCTATGTGGACGACAGCGTGATCGAGACCGCAGGACACCCGGAGAGCGACCTGCCCCCGATGACAGATATTGCAGAGTTCCTGCAGAAATGAAGAACCCGGTCCCGGGGAATTGTTCGGGAAACATTCTTACCACTCACGGGAGCTGAATCCCCTTAAAGGTGCCAGATAGTATCCTGGCACTTCGTATGGTGAATTTTTTTTTGAAAAATGAGAACTGATGGTTTCTCCGGAGCGGACAGGTGGTGCCCGGTGACAACGTGAGCGCACCGGATGGCGCATGAAAATGCCTGCAGCATTTTCATACGGGCGAAAAATCCTATTTTCTCCGGCGCCTTAGTACTTCCAGCACGTCTGCAAGATCGACGCCTGACGCCCGGAGCGCAACCAGCAGGTGGTAGAGCAGGTCAGCTGCCTCCTCTGCAGTGCGCCCGGGCATGGCATTTTTCACCGCGAGGATAAACTCCGTCGATTCTTCGCCGACCTTTTCAAGAACCCTGTCGATCCCCTTTTGATCGGTGAGAAGCCGGCTCGTGTAGGAATTGTCAGACGGGGTTTTTGCCCGCTCACTGATCACGTCCCAGATCTCGGCAATGACGGAAGGATCGGTTTTTTTTGTCATGGTTCCACCGCTGCAAGGAGCACCTCTCCCACATCAAAACCGAAGAACCGCCGGCAGAGGATCCGTGCCTTTTCGATATTGCACCCGCCCTTGCCGATCGCGATCCCGAGATCGCTCTTCTTTTTTAACAGCACGTTCACCGGGCTGTTGTTCTGGGTGCCCTCGATCCCCACAACCTCCGCGGGTTTGAAGATGTTGGTGATGAATGCCTTTGGATCCTCGTCGTATTCCACCATCTCGATCCTTTTGCCCAGCACGTTCTGGAGCCGTTTGATGTTCTCGCCCTTCTTTCCGATCGCAAGCCCCATGTCACCCTGCCGGATCACGTAAATGACCCGGTCGAACCGGTCGTCGATCACACAGTCATGTGCCGTGGATTTGGTGAGGATTCTCAGTTCCTCAATGTACCTGCGTTCCTTAAAGCCGATATTGCGCTCCATGATTCGATCATTCCTATTGTATCCGCAATTTTTAGGGATATTCGATGCTTTGATGGTCTGGTATTGGTGCCGGTATGCCCGGGCTCCATCCCTGTGAATAAGTGCTGTGAATTAAAGAAGTGATCAGATGTTCTTTGGGTAAAA
>Ga0315285_10008874_pt1 | contig 10302 bp, 6 predicted proteins | sample YL17G09_36_MG_FD_203698 | JGI IMG/M metagenome (GOLD analysis project Ga0315285, IMG submission 203698) | Sediment microbial communities from Yellowstone Lake, YNP, Wyoming, USA - YL17G09_36 | ecosystem: Environmental > Aquatic > Freshwater > Lake > Sediment | place: USA: Wyoming | collected... | reverse complement strand
GCCTCGGGCATCGAGGTCATGCCGATGAGGTCGCCGCCCCACTGGCGGTGCAGGAGGCTCTCGGCCCGCGTCGAGAACTGCGGCCCCTCCATGCACACGTACGTGCCCCTGGGATGGACGGTGACGCCCAGGCCCCTGCCGCACTCCGCCAGCAGCCGCCGCAGGCCCTCGCAGAACGGGTGGGCAAACTCAATGTGGGCGACGAAATCCTCGAAGAACGTCCGCCCCGGCCGCAGCGTCCTGTCGATGGTCTGGTCGCACAGGACGAGGTCCCGCGGGGCAATCGATTCGCGCAGGATGCCCGTCGCGCCCGAGGCCAGGATGTGCGTCACGCCCAGTTTCTTCAGGGCCCAGATGTTGGCGCGGTAGGGCACCTGCGACGGGTTGAACTGGTGCGCCAATCCGTGCCGCGCGAGGATCGCCACGCGCTGGCCGCCGACCTCCGCCAGGAGGATGGGGGCCGACGGTCTCCCGAAGGGCGTGCGGACCTCGACCTTCTTGCCGCGCGCTTCCTTCGTCAGGGCCTCGCCGAGACCCGTTCCGCCGATGAGTCCGACCAGCACGTCGCTCACGGGGACCTCCTTTGACACCGCGACGGGCAGGCCGTGGGTGTGCCACCCGCCGGAAGATGCGCGAGCGTACGCTACCAAAGACCGGCGGCGGGGTCAAATGTTTGACACGCAGGCGACGTGAACACATGGGCAGCGTAAAGCGCCACACGCCCGTCCGGGGCGGTAGGCGGCCTAGGGCTCGAGCACCGAGGCGGTCTCCTCGCCGACGGCTACGGTCACCTCGTCCCTCAGGAGCCGCAGGAACGTCCCCACGATCTCGGGGTCGAACTGCGTGGCGCAGCAGCGGTGAAGTTCGGCGGCCGCGGCCTCGTGCGACAGGGCCGGACGGTAGGGCCGGGCGCTCGTCATGGCGTCATAGGAGTCGGCGACGGCCAGGATCCTGGCCTCCAGCGGAATGGCCGGGCCGGTCAGACCTTCGGGGTAGCCGCTGCCGTCGAGCCTCTCATGGTGGTAAAGGATCGCCGGCAGGGAGTCCCTCAGAAACGTGAGTTGCTTGAGGAGTTCCACGCCGCGCCGCGGATGCTCGCGGACGACGGTCCATTCGTAGTCGGTCAGTTGGCGATTGGCCGTCAGGATGCTGTCGGGCACGGCCAGTTTGCCGAGGTCGTGCAGTTCCGCGGCGCGCGAGAGGGCCTGGAGCCGGTCGCCCGGAAGGCCGAGTTCACGGCCGATGGCCGTGGCCCAGGCCTGCACGCGGGTTGAATGGCCGTTGGTGTACGGGTCCTTGGCCTCGATGGTCATGGCCAGGGTGACGAGCGCGGCGAGGTCCGCCCGCTCGAGTTCCTCGTTGGCGACCTGGCTGGCAAGGGTGATGGCGGCGGCCTCGGAGATGAACTCCAGTTCCCCGAGGTCGGCGTGCGAGAACTCGCCGCCGAGCTTGTCCGTCACATTGATGACGCCGATCTTCCGCCCGGCCGCGCTCAACTGGACGGCAGCCAGGGGATACGATGCAACGGCCCCGTCCCCCTGGATGCCGAGGGCCTCGTGCGGCCGCTCGGAAAGGACGTTGTGCAGCACGAGCGGCCGGCCGCTGGCGAACACGCGCCCGCAGATCCGCTCACCCGTGGGCACGGCCGTCTGGCGCGCGGTTTCTTCCGGGATGCCCCGCGAGGCCACGATGCGCAGCACGTTGTTCTCGGCCACCATGACGCTGATGCGGCGCGCCGCCAGGACGGCCTGCGCGTAGGCCACCGTCTCCTCGGCGGTCGCCCTGACCGAACTCGTCATGGACAGGCGCCGCAGGAACGCGCAGCGGCGCTCCGTGCGGCGGCGCTCTTCAAGCAGGTTCTCGAGCGAACTCACCAGGTCGTCCGTCTGCCGCGTAATCGCCAGCGCCAGCGCCACCACCGCCATGATGCTCATCGTGATGAGGACCTTCGTCACCGCCGGATGCAGGGCGGAGGTCAGCAGGAAGGCGATGACGAGCAACAGCGTCAGCAGCAATGACGTTTGCAGGCCGCAGCACGACCGCACGCTCGGCAGGTTGCACCACAGGCAGCGATGGTACGGGGCGGCGCCCAGCGAGCGGCAGACGAGGCACTTGGGATTGCCCGGCACGTCACGGCCGGAGGCGTCCCAGGAAGCCCTGCTGCCCGCCAGGCGCATCCAGGCCGCCTTGGCGAGGGCGTAGAAAACCGTGACGAACGAGAAGCCCGTGGTCCCCGCCAGGATCGCGATGGCCGAGGCCGCCAGGATGGGCAGCCAGCCGAGCGACCGCCCCGAGAGCACCAGCGCCAATCCGACGCCCAGAAGGACGCCTCTGGCGCCTTCGTCCCACCGGTGCACGCCGTGATAGAAAGACAGCAGCGTGGGCTCTTCGGGGCCCCGGTGAACCAGGTTCCAGATTTGGCCGACCAGGACGAGGCGGACGGAAACCATCACCGCCAGCGAGAGCATCAGGGCCACCCACACCGGCGCAGGCCATCCGATCAGAAACGCGATGATGGGGATCGCCCCGACGACAAACTGGTGGAGGCGCGCCCCGGCCCCCGGCCTGAGGTAATAACCTGACATGTCGAATTCCTCCCAGCACTACGCGGACTTCAAGGAAACGGTAGGGGCTATCCCTTGGCCGCATCCCAGCACCCGGTTTATCGGCATAAGGAAAATGCAGATTTAGGAATTCGGCGCGCCGCACGGGCGCCGCGGACAGGCCCGGTCATGGCTTTCGTGATAGGTTGGGTGGTGCCCGGCCGGCCCGGCGCCAGGCATGCGGGTACGGAACGGTGTCTAGCGCAGTTCACGGTCGGCTGTAGCGGGAACTCGCGCGGTGGGCAGTCTTGCCCACCGCGCCACGGGACGCCCAGGCACAGGCGAAGCGCGGCGGGCAAGACTGCCCGCCGCGCGGCGTGCTACAAACAACCGTGAACTGCTCTAGCGGGTCGCCGCGGCCAGGTCGCGCTGGTAGTCCTGGAGGCTGCGGACGTCCATGCGGCCGCGGGCCGTCTCCTCCAGGCCCAGGACCACCGCGGCCGCGCCGGAGAGGGTGGTGACGAGCGGCACGCCCAGCCGCACAGCGGTCGCGCGGATGGAGACCTCGAACGGCCGGCAGTGTCGCCCCGAGGGCGTGTTGATGAGGAACGCGATCTCGCCGTTCTTCATGCGGTCCACGATGTTCGGCCGCGCGCCCTCCTGGACCTTGGGCAGTTCCTCCACCTCCAGGCCGCTGGTCTTGAGGACCGCGGCGGTTCCGTGCGTGGCCACGAGCGAGAACCCCAGCCCCTCCAGGCGCTTGGCGATGCTAACGATGTCGCGCTTGTCGCGGTTGTTGACGCTCACGAATACCCGGCCGCGCGAAGCCCACGCGTTGCCCGCCGCAATCTGGCTCTTGGCGAAGGCGATCCCGAACTTCGGGTCCACGCCCATCGCCTCGCCGGTCGATTTCATCTCGGGGCCCAGCACCGGGTCCACGCCGGGGAACCGCGACCACGGAAACACCGGGGCCTTGACGGCGGCGTGCGTCGGCCGCACCTCCCGCGTTATGCCGAGTTCCTGGAGCGTCTTGCCCAGGATGACCTTCGTGGCAACGCCCGCCCACGGAACACCCGTCGCCTTGGCAACGAAGGGCACCGTGCGCGACGCCCGCGGGTTGACCTCCAGGACGTAGAGCGTCTCGCCGCGCAGCGCATATTGCACGTTGATGAGGCCGCGCACCTGGAGTTCGCGGGCCATGGCGCGGGTGCTTTCCTCGATCTCGGCCACGAGGTTCTCGGCCAGCGTGAACGGCGGCAGGGCGCAGCACGAATCGCCGCTGTGGATGCCGGCCTCCTCGATGTGTTCCATGACGCCGGCGATGATCGTGCGCTGGCCGTCGCTGACGGCGTCCACGTCGATCTCCGCCGCATCCTCCAGAAACTTGTCCACCAGGACCGGCCGCTCCGGCGAGGCCATGACCGCCCGGGCCATGTATTCCTGGAGGTCCTCGGGGGCGTACACGATTTCCATCGCGCGGCCGCCCAGGACGTACGACGGCCGCACCAGCACGGGGTACCCCAGGCGCTTGGCGATGCGCAGGGCCTCGTCGGGGCTCCGGGCGGTGCCGTTGGGCGGCTGCCGCAGGTCCAGTTTCCGCAGCATCGCGGCGAAGCGCTTGCGGTCCTCCGCGCGGTCGATCTGCTCGGGCGACGTGCCCAGGATCTTCACCCCCGCCTTCTGGAGCGGAATGGCCAGGTTCAGCGGCGTCTGCCCGCCGAACTGCACGATGACCCCGATGGGATCCTCGGCCTCCACGATCCCCAGGACGTCCTCCAGCGTCAGCGGCTCGAAGTACAGCCGGTCGGACGTGTCGTAGTCCGTGGAGACCGTCTCGGGGTTGCAGTTGACCATGATGCTCTCGTAGCCCTCTTCCCGAAGAGCGAACGAGGCATGGACGCAGCAGTAGTCGAACTCGATGCCCTGGCCGATGCGGTTAGGCCCGCCGCCCAGGATGACGACCTTCGGCCGGCCGGCGGGGCCCGGCCTGCGGCGCGGCGCCGCCGCTCTCGGCCGTCGGGCTCGTGCCTTGCCCTTGGCCGCCCCTGCGTGTTGCCCTGCGGCCGCGCCGGCGCCCCCGGCGCCGCTGCTTGCAGCGGCGGTGTGAACTGGATTGCCTTTGGCGGCGCGCAAATCAGCCATTCCGTGCGGCTCCTTGCGTGGTCAACAGGTCTGCGGCGTGCGGACCCAAGGCAGAATAGCAGCCCGCCGGTTTCCCGTAAAGCATTTTTGGCGCGCGGCGGTCAATGGCGCGGGAGGGTGGCTCGTTCGCGCGGCGGCCGGCAGTCTGGCGGACGGGCGATGGCAGCGGCGGTCCCCGGCGGCCCCGTGGCGTACGGGTCCGAGGCAGGCCGGCGCCTCACGGCCGGGGAACGCCGGACCAGATTCCCTCGCGCGCTTCCCGCAAGAGGGCCTCGTAGTCCCGTCGCGCCTGCTCGTTGCGCTGGAACAGGCGCTCGGCGTCGGTCTGGGCCTCGACGACCTTGCCGGGCTGCGACATCTTCTTCCTGTAAACGTCCGCCAGGAGGGCCACGGCTTCCGGGCGGGCGGGGTCGGCATGGAGAAGTTGCTCGAGGATCATGGCGGCCGTGTCGATCCGGTTCTGCCCGATTGCTACCACGGCGCGGAGCATGGCCGGCCACTCGCCGCCGGCAACGGCCGCAGGATGCAGCCGGTCGTTGCCGACCAGAGCATCGTCTCCCGCGCCGATGGAAATGGACGGCACGGCGTCGGCGGCCTTTCCGAGGAGCGCCAGGGCCCGGGTCGCGTTGCCGCCCGCGACGGCATCCAGCGCCAGGAGGTACTGGGCGCCGACCAGTTTCTCGGCGTTGGCCAGGTGCTTGGCGGCCTCGGGGGAAGGCTTGCCGCCCGCCTCCAGGACCGTCATCATCCCCAGGAATGCGGCCACGTGGCGGTTCTTCGGCCCGCCAGTGGCGGGGCCGCTCAGGAGGCCGCGCACGGCCTGCCACCGGGGCGAGCCAGGTGCCTCGGTCCGCAGGACGACGCACGCCGCCTGAAGGATCGCGCCCGGCTTGTTGGACGCGGCCTCCGCCACCAGCGTCTGGGCGGCGTCGGCCAGGTTCGGGGCCCGCGCGTGCGGCCAGTCCGAGAGTTCCATCGCCACGGGGCCCCACGGCCGCATCTCGCGCTGGATGGCCTGGAAGGTCTCCCCGTACGGGCCCGTACTGGGCGGCGGGGTCGGCTCCGGCTTCCAGGGCAGGCTGACCTCGGCCAACTCGTCTTCGGCCTGGACGACCGTCAGGAGGACCGGCGCGGAGCGCTTCGTCAGTTCCACGACCAGGGGCCGGTCGGGCCCCAGGGGCCCTTCGGCCTTGACGGTCTCGGCCTTGCTGCGGGCCATGGCGCTGCAATTGGGCCGCGCCTCGAACGAGACGATGCGGATGCGGGCGCCGGCCTCGTGCGGCTCATACGAAACCGCCAGCACGTCGTTGGCCCAGTCGATGCGGCCGATGCCGGTGACCATCGTCAGCCGCAGCGGCAGAAGGTACGCGCCGAACGGCTGGAGGAAGTGGCCCGGGTGCTCGAAGACCGGGTTCGACCCGTTCCAGATCTCGATCATCTTGTCCGAGCGGTCGCCATCAGACTGGGCGACCCCCTCCTTCAGGTCGGCGGCGTACAGGCGGGTGCCGGGCGCCGTGAATCGCGGCTTCAGGATGAGGTGGTTGGCGTCGGCGTCGGGATAGTAAACGCCCGCCCAGCCCCCCTGGGCGTCCACGCCGAAACTCGAAGTGCCCCACGACCCGAGGCGGCTATGGTCCGTGTCGGCCCACGTGGGCCACGGCTGCATGGCGGAGGCGCTGCGGTCGGTGACCGCGCCCGCCGGCCAGAGGACGTTCGCGCCGTCCTGCCGCGGGAAGTGCGCCACGCTCCACAGGCGGAACCCGTGCCGCAGCGGCGAGCGGCTGTCAATCCGCGAGGTGTACTCCAGGATGCTCGACCCCGGGCGCAGCGTCACGAGGATCGCCTGCCGCAGGTCCGAAAAGCGGCCGTAACGTTGCACCTCGCCCGCGTACTGGCTGAACCGCATGTCCAGGGCCACGGTGACGGCGCCGTCCGGCCTGTAAACGATGCGCCAGCCCGCCCCTTCATCCAGGTGCCGCCCATGTTCGTAGAACGGGAACGACCACCCGATGCCGCCCATCGACCACGGCGGGCCGTCCTCCAGGACGTCGTTGACCCCGAACAGGTCGCGCTTCGGCCGTTTGAAGGTGACGCGCGGCAGGCGCGCGCCGAACTCCGGCAGGATGACCGCCTTCAGGTACTGGTTCTCCAGCACGATCGCGTCGGTGGTGTACGACGCCTTGCCGGCAAGGTTCGGATTCGTCTTGAGGTAGGCGGCCGCCTGGGCGACCTGGCGAACGGGGTAGTTCGTCTTTTCGATGCGCACCTGGACCGGCGGGGCGCTCGGCGCGCCTGGCGCGGTCGCCGCGGCGACCGAGGCGGCGACGACGAAAACCAGGTAACCCAGGATCAACGGGCGAACGGCCATGGCCTGTCCCTCCGCGGCTTGCTCGGGCGTACGGGAATCCCACCCAGGGTATTATCGGCAGTTGCCCCCGCCGGAGGCCAGTGCAGGGTGGCGCCGGCATTGTCGGTCTAAGTGGGCGCGAATGTGTTTATCCGAATGGCCGTGCCGCAATGACGAATGACGAAACTCGAATGACGATTCAAACGGCAAGCCCGAATGACGATGAGGGGGCCGTAACCCGCCGCCGGTGGGCAAGCCGGCGCTCCTTTTCGTCATTGCATTTTCGGCATTCATTCGTCATTCGGGCTTCGGACTTCGTCATTTTGCGGCCCGGTCTTCGGAAACGTATTGCGGGTCCTGCCCCTCCTACCGGGTTGGCCCGCGCGGCTCCAGGAGGATGTCGGCCGGGTCGAAGTAGCCGATCATGGCGCTGGGCAGGCGGCGGTCGAAACTGTTTTTCGCCGGGCCGAAGGCTTCCACGTGCCAGTCGGCGAACAGGACGTTGGCCTTTCCGCCGTGGCGGAACTGAACATGCGCACAATCGGCCGGTTGGAAATCCTGCGGCTGGATGTAATGCCATTCCTCAACGAGGGGGTTGTACCGGGAGGCGGGGGGCTGGAAAGTGTTAATCTGCGCGGCATCCGCAAATACTACCGTCCGGGAAAGGTACCGGCCTTTGATCTCGGTCACGTTGCGGCAGCGCTCGTGCGGACTGATGTAAAGATCGGGGCTGAGGCACTTATTGATCCCATAGGTCCACCACTTACCTTCGTACTTAGGCTTATACGGACCGGAATAACTGAAAGCGGGGCAGATTTCGACGTTCTCGCAGGCCCCTCCCAGGTAGGGATAGAGTTTCCCTTGCGTTCGGTCGAGTACTCGATTCCCTTCGGGCGAAGCGCGCGGGTCCGTCGTCTCAAGACCAAAGTACCATAGCCGCGGGGCTCCTTTGGAGCGTATGGGGAAAAACCATCCGTCTTGGTCTTTCAGATACAGTTGGACGGCCAGGCCCAGTTGGCGCAGGTTGTTGGCGCAGACGGTTCGGTCGGCCAACTCCATAACAGCGAACACCACCGGGACAAGCAGTGCTGCCAGCGTGCCCATGATGGCTAGGACGACCACCAACTCGACCAGCGTCAATCCACGCCTGCCCATCGCCCTCTCACGCCTTGCGGCGGCGGCGCCGCCACGCCGCCAGCCCCGCTACGCCGATGGCTATCAGACCCACCGTCATCGGCTCTGGAACGGGTGCGGTGCTCCGACCATAAACCCACCCGTCCCAGTATTTGTCGTAGACGTCTCTATCGGCGGCGCTGACATTGGAGTAGGTCCACGCGGCGTCCGGGCCGTCCTTGACCCAGTAATGCCAGTAGGCTTCAGGTGTGTCTTCGCTCCAGGAATCGGCGCCGGAGTGCCCGTCGTAGGAGATCGTGCCGATGTAGGATCCGTCAAAAAGCCTTACCGTCGAGAAGCCGATGCCCGCGCTTTCAAGAGTGTTGATCAGCCCCAGGCCGGTGGTCGGTTCCGTCTCGAACGCCACCACGAAGTGGTAGGCGGCGCCGTCCCCGAAGTTAAGTAGGACGTTGCCCTTCCAGCCGCCGGAGCCAACGTAGATCGGCGCAGCACAAGCAACCGTCACGGTCAGCCCAAGCACCCCCGCCATCAAAACAGATCTTGTGATTATCATCTCCGGCCCCTTTCGAATCTGCTTGCACGTCACCGTTCCCTTGAGGAAGAGTTCCCCGCGGGCTGCTTCTCCCCTACGTTCTAGCGGCGGCTTTGCCGCCGCGCGCAAAGTCCTGCGAGTGCGAGGCCGAGCAGGCCCAGCGTCGCGGGTTCCGGCACCACGGCAAAGGCATCGATCTCCGCCGACCAGGTGTCCCCGGCGTCCTGATAAACCTTCACGTACTGGATCCACGAAAGACCCGTCACGGAGATGTCCACGCCCGTTCCGCCGCCCGAGCCGCCGTACAGCGCCAGGATATCGCCGTAGGACTTGCCACTCCACGCGATGGACGGGTCCACGGGTTTGGTGAAGTCCGATGGCGTCTTTCCGTCCGATCCGTACGCACCCGACGTGTCCGTGTATCCTTGCGTGGGGAAAAGGCCGTCCGCAAACACTCCCGGAATGTCGTACCAGGTTATGCCGTCCTGGCTCACGGCCACTTTGGCCGGCTCGGCGAAACAGCCTGTCGCCCCGGTCGTGGGCGTGAAGAACGCATTGCCGAAGATGAGAAGGTCCAGTCCGTAAGGGTTCAGGGCATCATCTTGGACCGCGTGATCGAACACAACCACCAGCGACCCTCCCGCACCGATCGAGACGATCTGGTTTGTAAGGTACGCCGGATTGAACACCGTCACGTCGCCTTGCCACATGCCGGTCCCGGTCACACGGCTGGGTTCGCCAAGGGCTGCGCTGGGGTCAGTGTAGCCCGAAGTTGCGTTGGAACCCGCTGTGTAAGACACCACTTGTGTGGCGTACGGACTGGCCCACGCGCCGCCCGCCGTGCCCACGAGGACCGCCACCGCCAAAGACAATGTCCGCAGCATCGTCTGCCTCCCTTTCCGGCCGCCTGGGCGCGCGGTCGCCCGGCGGACCTGTTGTGTTCGCCCTCCCCCGAGTGCGATGGTTGACCGGTGCCGGTTGGCCGCCGGCCCGCCGGCGAGGCCGACAAAAAAACCTTCGGCCCCGCGCGGGAGGCCGAAGGTTCCAATAGACACCGTCGTGCCGGCTCTTCCCGTCCGCGAGGAATGCCTGGCCCTGCTGGAATCCGGGAGAGGTCTTCTGGCTTGCGATTCGGCCTACTCGGCCCGGCCTTCCCGTCCGGGGCATCCTCATGATGCCGGCGGACAGTGGCTTCCTTGCGGAACCCGGCGTCCTGAATCTGAAATCTCACATCCTAAAATCTTCGATCTCAGATTCCAGATCTCAAATCTCAGATCTCAGATCTCAGATCTCAGATTCCAGGCGCCGGACGGGCCTTTCGTCCTCGCTCACAGCGGCGGGACCGCGGCGGATTTGCACCGCCTTCCCTGTTCCCGAATCCCTATTCACTTGTCGCGCACCACTCTACCACGGATTCCGGCGCTGTCAAGCGCCAATTGGCTTGACCCTCAATAGGCGGGTGCGCCAGAAGTTTCTGACACGCGGAAAATGTTGTCATTCCGAGCGAGCGAAGCGAGTCGAGGAATCTCGCTGTGGCCGTTGCCGTGTTCCCGCTGGCACGGCGAGACCCCTCGACTTCGCTCGGGGTGACATCAAGAGAAGCC
>Ga0315285_10008871_pt1 | contig 10304 bp, 7 predicted proteins | sample YL17G09_36_MG_FD_203698 | JGI IMG/M metagenome (GOLD analysis project Ga0315285, IMG submission 203698) | Sediment microbial communities from Yellowstone Lake, YNP, Wyoming, USA - YL17G09_36 | ecosystem: Environmental > Aquatic > Freshwater > Lake > Sediment | place: USA: Wyoming | collected... | reverse complement strand
CTCGTTCGGCCCGCCCCCAGGCCCATCCGCCCCGAACTCCCCACCCGATGACCCAAACCGTCCCCCAATCAGCAGAGGCGAACTGCCGCGTCGCCCATAAATCCGTGCACCTGAGGCGCCGAATTCAGTGAAACCAACCATGCGAATAGCCCCCAAGAGAGAACTATCACTCTTCGATTCAACATCCATAATCGTCGGCATCATCATCGGCGCCGGTATCTACCAGATGGCCCCCAGCATTGCCAAAGGGGCCGGTTGCTGGTGGGGCGTTCTGGCGATCTGGGTCGCCGGAGGTCTGATCTCGCTGTTCGGCGCGCTGGGATACGCCGAGCTGGCCACCGCCTACCCGCGAGAAGGAGGCGACTACGTCTATCTCAGCCGCGCTTACGGCCCATGGGCCGGATTCCTCTTCGGCTGGGGCCAGCTTGCCATCATTCGCCCCGGCGACATCGCGGTTATGGCCTTCGCTTTCGCAACCTACGTCCGCACAATCTACGCCCCCCTGGCCGACTATGACCAGCGCCTCTACGCTACCGCAGCAGTAGCCGTCCTCACGGCAATTAATATCCTCGGCGTCAAGGAAGGCAAGTGGACCCAAAACCTCCTGACCACCGTCAAGGCCCTCGGACTCCTCGCCATCGTCGGTGTTGCCCTCTTTGGACCGCAAGGCGCCCCCAAAACGCCTCAAGCCGTCGAGCACTTCCCTCTTAGTCTGGCCCTCGTCTTCGTCTTGTTCACATACGGCGGCTGGAATGAAATGGCATACGTCGCCGCTGAGGTCAAAGACCCCCGCCGCAACATCGTCCGCGCCCTCGTCCTCGGCGCCGTCGCCGTAACGGTTCTTTATCTATTGGTCAACGGCGCCTTCCTCTACACATTAGGCTATTCCGGTCTGGCCAACTCAAAAGCTGTCGCCGCTGCTGCTGTCTCCGCCGCCTTCCCCAAAATCGGCGGCAATCTCATCGGCGCCCTCGTATGCATCTCCGCCCTCGGCGCCGTCAGCGGCCTGATCTTCACCGGCGCCCGCATCTCATACGCCCTCGGTGCAGAACATCAAGCCTTCAAGCTCCTCGGCAAATGGCACGCAAGAACCGGCACCCCCGCCTGGGCGCTCCTCACCCAGGGCGCTATCGCCGTCGGCCTGATACTCATCCTCGGCAACTTCGTCGATACCCTCCTATACACCGCCGCGCCGGTTTACGCCTTCTACTTCGCAACCAGCCTGAGCGTTATCGTCCTGCGTCGCAAGGAGCCCGCCGTCGAACGCCCATATCGCGTCACCGGCTACCCCGTCACCACAATCATCTTCTGCGCCGTCTGCGCATTCCTGATCTACAAAACCGTATCCTACGCCTGGAACGTCATGCCCAAGGCCCTGTGCCTCCTCGAAGCCGTGCTCCTCGCAGGAATGTTGATCTACTGTGCAACCGACCTCCGCCGCCCGGCTCGCCCCGAATAAATATCTTCGCCGCTGAGTCTATTGGCATTCGCCTGTACAGGTCGCTCGTCTCCCTGCAACCACGTACCTTGCCTTACCCGCGTCAATAGGCATCTTGCTGTTCTACGCATCATTCGGATGACTTGTCTTCTCTAAGGCTCTTTGGAGCTGCTGTGTATTGTTCAGTGACGGGCGCATGGAATTTGTCGCGGCCGAGGAAATTGAGAAGTTGAAATAGTAAGCCGGAGCGGGTATGATAGGGGCGGTGAAACAGTAAAACAGGCGTACCGAATGGACTGGAGGCAAAAAATGAGTAAATGCAGTCAACGCATTTCGGTCGTAATCGCGGCCATACTTCTAATGCCGGGTTCGGCCAGGTCGGCGCCCGAGATGCCCGGGACGCTGGAGATTGGCCAGAGCGCGCCTGATTTCAATCTTCCCGGCGTGGACGGGAAGAACTGCAAACTGGCGGATTTTGCACAGGCCGAGGTTCTCGTCGTTATTTTCACCTGCAATCACTGTCCCACCGCCCAGGCATACGAAGAGCGGATCAAGCAGCTTGCAGCCGATTACAAGGACAAAGGCGTTGCTTTGGTCGCTATTTCGTCGAATGATCCCAACGCGGTGCGCCTGGACGAGCTTGGATACTCCGATATGAGCGATTCACTCGAGGAAATGAAGATCCGCGCAGAACAGAGAGGATTCAAGTTTTCCTATCTTTATGACGGAGAGACACAGAAGGTCTCCCTCGCTTACGGTCCGGTCTCGACGCCGCACGTATTCATATTCGACAAGCAGCGCAAGCTGCGTTTTGTCGGGCGAATAGACGATTCTGAGAAGCCCGAACGGGTCAAATCCCGCGATACGCGCAACGCAATTGAGGCGCTGCTGGCCGGCGGAAAAGTCCCCGTCGAAAAAACCAAGACCTTTGGCTGTTCCATCAAGTGGGCCGGCAAACGAGAATACGTGAAAAAGGCCTTCGAGCAGTGGGCCAATGAAAACGTCGGTCTGGAGATGGTGGATGCAAAGGGCATAAAAGAGCTTGTCGGGAATGATTCCGGAAAACTGCGCCTGGTCAATGTCTGGGCGACCTGGTGCGGGGCCTGCGTGGCGGAGCTTGACGAGCTTGTCGCGATTAACCGGATGTACAGGGGGCGGGACTTTGAAATGATAACGATAAGCGCGGACTCTCCCGATAGGAAGGAAAAAGCCCTCAAATTCCTTAAGCAGAAGCAGGCATCCTGCAAGAATTATCTCTTTGAATCCGACGATAAATACCTTTTGATGGAGTCGGTGGATGAAGAATCGCTTGGCGGGATTCCTTATACACTTCTCATCAAGCCCGGAGGAGAGATTATCTACCGCCGGCTGGGATTGATTGATCCGCTCGAGTTGAAAAGAGCGATAGTCGAAGATTTGGGACGTTACTACAAATGAGCGGTACAGAGACAGTGAGGACTCCGCCGACGAAGTCCCAGAGCAATACTCGCGAAGGAAGAAAGCCATGAAGGGTGAGAATAGGAAGCTTTTGTTAGCCGTTTTGGCGGGAGTATTGGCGGCAAATTGTCGTGGAGGCACGCAGAGCAAGCAGGGCATCTCGCCCCTGGATGAGCTTCCACCGCACATAAAACGCATAACGCACTTCGGCGAGCGCGCCGACTGGTCCGGCGACGGCAAGCGAATTCTCTTTGTCGAGAAGACCTTCGGCGACGTGTACGAAATTGAACTGGCGACCAATATCATCCGTCCGATGACGCATAATTACTTTCACGAAGGCTACACGCGGGCGCTGTACCTGAGCAACGGCGACATTTTGCTTTCGGGCGCAAGGCAGTTCGACGCAGCCAATCCGTGGGTCAGCCGCAGTGAAGCCAATGCCGAGATGTGGGTATTGAAAAAGGACCTCTCCGCGCCGCCTGTGCCTTTGGGCGAGAAGTGCTCGGAAGGGCCGGCTGTCTCGCGCAGGCGGATGCACATCGTCTGGACGCAGGGCGGGGCTTTGTGGTCGGCGGATATAAAGTACGAGGACGGCACGCCCAAACTGGCGAACAAAAAGAAGGTTCTGGACAAAAAGGACCTGCCCTTCGAGTCTGGACTTGAGACGCAGAACCTTCGCCCACCCGACGAGAAGGAGCTGATATTCAGCGCCTACGGGTATCAGGGCACCGAGGTCTGCGGCGTTAATCTCAAAAGCGGCAAGGTCGTGAACTACTCGAACGCGCCGGGTCAGTATGATGAGCCGGAAGGCATTTTCCCTGACGGCAAATATACCCTGGTCGAATGCGACAAGCATTCCGGCAAAGGGACGCAGTATATCGATCTTTATAAGCTGGCCCTGGACGGCTCCGGCAAGACGGAGCGGATGACGTTCTTCTCCGACTACCCGGGCTACAAGGCCTCAAATCCGGTTGTCAGCGACGACGGGCGGTATATCGCCTTTCAGGTGGCCAAGCAGGGTGACCCGGCCGGCGTCGGCAGAGGAATTTTGATCTTCGATATAGAAAAATTCGAAGGCCGGTCCGGGAGCAAGGACGAGGGGGCCAAGGTCGAAGAAAATGCGGATAAGCCGAAGGTGGACGAGGCGGAGAACCCAAAGGTTGACGAGAAGGCGGAGGATGTGAAAGCGGACGAGGCCGGGAACACAAAGGTCGATGAAAAGGTGAACAAGCCGGCGGCTGAAGAGAAGGTTGAAAAGCCGAGGGCGGATGAGAAGTCGGTGGAGGAGGCGCCCGAGACGTTCGCTGAGAAGCCCCCCCCCAATGAGCCGAACACGATTGAAGCGAGGATTGACAGGATTAAGAGGGATTACGGGGTCAGCGCCCGGCATAAATACAATGCCGCGGCATTCTTCCCTGCGAGATGGCTGCGTCCGCCGATATCCGGGGAAGGCTCGCAAATGCCGCCGGAAGAAATCATGAGGGTCCTCGATGCTGTGGAAAAATTTCTTTCCGCCTACCCCAAGGAAGTGCTCAAAAAGAACCTGACGGATATTTACCTGATAAGCGGTATGAAGTTTTACGGCAAAGGCTTTGGAGCGGCGTACGGCAACAGCGCGATCTACGTCAACAGTGAGGGGCAGTCCAAAGGCTATACCGAGCAGTTCCTGCTTAGCCAGATGCACTCGGAGCTGTCGAGCATATTTCTGATGAACTACGCCGGGGAGTTCTCGCAGGAGGCGTGGAAGTCGGTGAATGTGGCCGGCTGGGAATACAACGGCACGGGAGTCGAAATGCTGGGCCAGGAGGACATCTTCGCCCAGACGGATGAGCTTCTAAGCAGAGGTTTCTTAGTCAAATACTCTCAAAGCAGTATAGAGAACGACGTGAACATGTTTGCGTTCTGGGCCTTCACTAAGCCGGAGCAGTTGCGGGAGCTGACATCAAAATACGAGAGAATCGACAAGAAATATCGGCTCGTGGTGCAGTTCTATAACAAAATTGACCCCGGAATCGCCATCGACGCGCTGGAAGACGCCTCGCACATAGTCAACTGGGCGCCGGACGGTGCGTCGCAGCGAAGCGGCGGTTGAGGCACACGCAGGATTTGAAAATAGCAATTGCAATTTCGGCCGCGGGGCGGTAGATTACCTGCAATGGGGTCCCTAAAAGGCAATGGAGGGCATTTGGGCGCCCCTTGTTTTGTTGGCGCAGAATCGACAGGTCGGATTTTGTCACGGGAAAAGTTATGGCAGAGGCTGGGCCGAGCCGGCAGGAAGCTCTTTCACTATTGAAAGAGTACAACAAGAGCGAGGCGCTGATTAAGCACGCACTGGCTGTCGAGGCCGTGATGCGATATTGCGCCCGCAAACGCCGAGAGGATGAGGGAAAATGGGGCGTTATCGCCCTTGTGCACGACCTGGACTATGAGCAATTCCCCGACCGGCACTGCCGTAAGACGCAGGAGATTCTGACTTCTCGGAACTGGCCGAGCGAATACATCAGGGCGGTCGTTTCCCACGGCTGGGGTATATGCACGGATGTCGAGCCGAAAAGCGATCTGGAGAAGGCGCTCTATGCTGTTGACGAGCTGACCGGCCTGGTGGCGGCGACCGCGCTGGTGCGCCCGAGCAAGAGCGTCCTCGATGTGAGCGTCAAATCGGTCAAGAAGAAGTGGAAAGACAAGGCCTTCGCGGCGGGCGTCAGCCGGGAGGTAATCGCAAAAGGCGCCGAGATGCTGGGCGTCGAAGTGGACGACCTCATCGACGATACGATAATGGGAATGCGAGAGGTCGCCGAAGAAATCGGGCTGAAAGGCGCTGCCGGGGCGCCCCCGAATGTGTAAGGGATTTCCGTCCTCAGGGTCGGGAGGTCGAATCAGGATGCATAGAGAAAGGAATTGTGCCCAGTGGTTGTTGGTGGTCTTGGGTCTGTCGGCACTCTTTTCGGGTGGCGGCTGCGGCGAAAAGAGCCCCACGCTGACCGATGCCGAGCTGGAGCAGATAGCGATTACGGAAAAAATCCAGACGGTGGAGAAGGCCGGCGGCCTCGTGCTGGTGGTGGGCGGTGATACAATAACCAGCGACGAGGTGCTCAATGCCTCGGCCGACCGCTACGGCGAAGCTAAAACCGTCGTGGAGCTTCTAAGGCCCATCGCCAAAGACAACGACCCCAACAGATTCAAGGAATTGTCAAGAGGCCCGCTCAAAGACGTGGTCCTGGGCAGAATATCCGGGGTCCTGCTTTATCAGCACGCCAAGAGGGAAATCGGGAAGAATGCGAATGAGGCCCTCGACACAATGGCGGAGAAGGAGTTGAGAAAGTTTGTCCTGAAATACGGAGGCGACGAGGCCAAAGCGGACGAAGCACTCAGGGCAATGGGCATGGACAGAAAGAAATTCAAGGACGAGCACAATAAGCTCGTCATCACCCAGTCTTATGTCGCATCGAAACTGTCATACAAAAGGCCCGTTACGTACGGCGAGCTCGTAGAGTACTATGAGAAACACAAGAGCGAGCTGTTTCGCAGGGAGGCAAAGCTGAAGTTTCGCCTGATTGATATAGACATTCTGAAGGTCCCGGTGAAGAGCATCGACGAGAATCGCGCGGAAGCAGCCAGAAAGTTGGGTGAGGAGCTGGCAAAGCGGGCCAGGGCCGGGGAGGATTTCGCGAAGCTGGCGGAGGAATATTCCCACGACCACAGGCGGGCCTTCGGGGGATTGTGGCCGGAGGTGCAACCGGACTCGCTCGCAGAGCCTTACACCGCTCTGGCCGAGATGGCCAGGCAGATCAATCCCGGTGAAATCGCAGGACCTGCCGAAGCGGTGGGGCATATTTTCGTAATGAAGCTCGAGGAAAAACAGTCGGAGGGTCACGAGCCGCTTGAGAAAGTGCAGGGCCAGGTGAATGAGCGAATACTCACGGACCGTCAGAGCGAGGCCATCCGCAAGCTTAATGACAGACTACTGCGCGAGGCGGCGATCGGCGAAACGGACGAGTTCATAGACTTCTGCCTGAACAAGATATATGCGATGAGCAGGGAAGTGAAAGAGCCGGCGGCGCAGACGAAATGACGGACCATCAGTGGCGGGTTTTCGGGATTCTTCGATGGAAATTGTGGCGCACGGCATAGATCTTGTTGACTGCCCTCGGATAGAAGACATGGCCAAGCGGCACGGCCAGCGCTTCATCGAGAGGGTCTTCACCGCCGCCGAGCAGGCATACGCCAAATCGACGAGGAACGAGATAGAAAAACTCGCGGGCCGCTTTGCAGCCAAGGAGGCCATCCTGAAGCTGATGGGAACGGGCTGGCGGGGCAAGATCGCCTGGACGGATATAGAGGTCCTCAACAACAGCATGGGTCAGCCGCAGGTCAGTCTGCACGGCGAGGTCAGAGAGATCGCCGAGGGGCTTGGCATCAGCCATATAAGCGTCAGTATCACGCATACCGCAAATTTCGCCATAGCCTCCGCTGTCGCACTCGCAAAAAAGGTGCATTGATGGTAAAAGGACGAAAGACGATTGACGAAGCGGCACAGACGAAGTTCGACGATTAGCCGGCACACCTGTGGTGCCGGGCAGGTAATTTAGGCATACGTGAACTTTAGCCAAAATCTGGAGATGTAATAGTGATAAGAAAGAAGCCGACAACCCGATATGAGTGTCGGATACCTGAGACTATGCCATAGTATGCACATAAACGGCATCATCGTTTGTAGATATGTTGTCTGCCTTGCGTAAACTCTTGTGGCAACATCGAATTTCACCCAACTTGAGGTTTTCGCCACGAGTTAGAGAATTAATTGAAACGGTTTCCTATGGGCTTTTCGCCGCATAGCAAATGGCTAAACCGCACTACATAATCTAAGTTAGGTTAAACTCAGGGAGTGTGGCGACGGTATGAGTAAAACGACACAGCCTATCTTCGAAGTCATTGCCGGCGCTGTCGGCGGGCGCTTGGGCCGTTTTCAGCACAGCGTCATAAACGCCGGCATCCAGGTCGCCCTGCAGGAACAGGTCGAGCAGAAACCGCGCGGCTGATTCCGGCGTCGAGGCCCCGTGTTTCCGGGCGATTAGCAACGGATTTAGTTTGCCGCCGTAAGGCCCTGAGCCTTGCAGTAACGCCAGAGCAAGATTGTGTCGTCCGGCCAATGTAGCGCTATTGATCCAGTGCAGTCCGCCGGTCCAGCCGTTCACCGTGGGTAAATGGTAGAGGTTCTGGCCGAGATTGGCGAGGTCTTGTGCAAGCTGTGTTGTGGAGACCATCCCTTCCAGGCCTCTGACGATTCCCAAAGCAAACTCGACCGGGCACTTAATCCGCCGGCGATACGCCGCCTCTGAGAAAAACAGGTTGGACCGCAGCATTGTCTCGACGAGTTTCAGTATGTCATAGTCTTTTGCAAACGATTCAGCCAGCGGAGTGATCAACTCTGCTTGCGGTTCATCGGTTTCACTTATAAGAAACCGGTACAGCTTACGGACCAGCGTTTGCGCAGCGGCGGGCTGCTCGAGCACTATCCGCACGACATCGTCGCACGTGAAGCTGCCCTTTTGACCGAGGATGTTCTTGACGCCGCCGTCGTGTTCGCGGTCGATACGGCGAAGCTGCCCTCTGAGCACGAACCAGCCCGTACAGGCCCTGGCAGCTTCGCAGACGTCTTTCTGTGTGTAATTGCCGGGACCGAGGCTGAAGGCATCCATAAGCGACCGGGCGTAATTCTCGTTCGGAAGCGCCTTGCGGTTGGCATCGGCCCCGAGCCATAAGAGCATTGCCGGATCGCGTGAGATATCCTGCAGGAGGGTCCGGAATGAGCCGAGGGCCTGGCCCCGCAAAAGCCGGACGTGGCGCTGCATTAAGCGGACGTCGTTGACGTTTACGGCATTCGTAGCGAAATGGCTGTGCCAGAAGAGCGTCATTTTCTCCAGCAGCGGATGCGGGGTCTGAATCATTCGCCGCAGCCACCACGCGCGCAGCTCGTTCACAGAGCCTGCGGCTGAGGTTTCGTACTCATCATGCTCACGGTTAAACGCCGCGACGTCTGCCTGCGGGCTTAATAGTCGGTCGATGGTCCGCTGTGGTCCGTCAGAAAGGGCTTGTTGCAGCTCGTCCCAGGCAGCGCCGAAAGCCGCGCGTCGGTACAGGCGCCCTGCATAGACAAGATTCCAGGGCCGTTGATTGCTCGGTTCGTATGCAGCCCAGGCCCAGCCTGGGTCGCCCGGCTGATATTCTGCTGCGGACCTATTCATAAGCACAGCCATCAAAATCTCCCGTTCGGCACAGTCGAGCCATTCGAGCCTCTAAAAACGCGTCAGCACACAACGACGGCTACGCGCTATTGTAGGTTCAGCCTTGCTTCCAGTCGCGCCAGGGTAAGCTCCCCCTCCTTGCCGATGCTCAACTTGACGTGTTCCACACACTTTGCCAGGCCGAGGAGCATATCAATCCCGGCCTCGGACTCCTCTTGCGTCCTGCCTTTCTTGACCATGTCGCCACGCACCAGCGTCATCCGGTTGGCTTTCAGGATCGACGCCAACTGCTCTGCGTCGATTTCCACTAAGCTGTGGGTTTCGGCTAACGGCTTGGGCGGGCGCTCTATCTCTCGGCCCAGGGCATCTATGAGGTCTCGGGCCAGACCGTCCGTCGAGCTAAGGACCAGATACTCGCCCGGCATGGCTATGGCGGGGCGGAAATTGAATCGCTGGTCCAGCCTCGTTTTATCCTCAGCCTCGGCGGAGGAGAAATAGGCCACGGTAAACTTCGTTTCCCCCTGGCTTGGACGGTCGATGATCAATCCGGGCATGGCTTGTTGGCCGCGGGTGAAGTTTATCAGGCCCACAGCCTTTTGCCACGCCTCTTCCACCACTATATCGAACTCCTGCGGGTTGCGAAGCCGCAGGATCGCGGCAAAGGCCGGCAGCTTCACCTGCGGCGTGCCTATGGCCGGGTCGTATTCCTGCTCGGCCACAACCAACCGAATCTCAGGCTTCATCGACGCCAAGACTTCATTAGTCAGGTCGCGCCCGCTGAAGAAGATGCCCATCATGTTCTCGAAGAAGATCAGCCCGGACGTGCGTTCCGGAAAGAGGTTATCCTTTGCTGCGTAGAACTGATACAGGTCACGATACACGCTCAGTGCAGCAATACGCCGAGGCACAGACAGGTTCGGCAGGGCGCCGTCATCTTTTTTTGGGGGCAAGGCAAAGGCTGCGGGATTTGTCGGACCTGCCGCCTTGCCGTCCACCAGTGCTCGTAAGACCAGCCCGCCGCGGCGGGCCAGCGTCGTATCTTCAATGTTCAATCCTAATGCCAGCCGGCTCGAATCACGCAGTGCTTCAACGATTCCCGCGAAGGCCAGCGCCGCCAGCGGGTTGCCTCGCTGCTTTTCAAGAAGCTGGGCAACATTCGGAAGCTGCAACAGGGGCTTGAGGTC
>Ga0315285_10008869_pt1 | contig 10307 bp, 5 predicted proteins | sample YL17G09_36_MG_FD_203698 | JGI IMG/M metagenome (GOLD analysis project Ga0315285, IMG submission 203698) | Sediment microbial communities from Yellowstone Lake, YNP, Wyoming, USA - YL17G09_36 | ecosystem: Environmental > Aquatic > Freshwater > Lake > Sediment | place: USA: Wyoming | collected... | reverse complement strand
CTTCAGATGGTACGGCTCGCGCCTGCTCGCCTTCGAGCCGCGCGGCCCCCTTGCACCGGCAACCGAGTACACGATCGCGGTGAGCCCGTCCACGAAATCCCTCGACGGCCAGGCCCTCACGGGCGCGGGCACTTTCACCTTCCGCACGGAGCCCCTGGGCATCGCGGCGGTGAGCCCCGAAGGCGACGACGCGCCCCCCGAGGCCTGCCGCGAGATCGTCGTCACGTTCAACTTCCCCGTCGACCTGAAGACCATCGTTCCCTCGATCCGCCTGGATGCCGGAGGCCGCGAGGTCGCCTTCCGGGCGTCGCGGCCGGTGATCAGGGACAGGCGCCAGCTCGGTCCCTACGAGAATGTCGAGCGGCTCGTGTCTCTTGCGCCCTCGGTCGAGCTTCCCCGCGACACCGACGTGTCGGTCAGGGTCCTCGCCGGGGCAAAGCCGCGGCCAGGGACGTACGGCAGCGACGGAGAGCTCTCGGCGGGGTTCCACACGCTGCGGCCCCTCGCCATCCTCTCGACGGACCTCTTCATGGGCAGACCGGCGCCCACGGCGGTCATCCGGTTCAACCATCCCATCGCCGAAGCGACGGCAGCGGGGAACATCCGCACGAGCCTTCCGGGCTACGAGGTCGAGAAGAACATCGACGTGTGGGAGGCGAGCGTGTTCCTTTCGAAGCTGCCCGTTCCCTTCGAGTCGAGCTTCTCCGTGCAGGTGGCGGGCGCAGTCCAGGACGCCTACGGGCAGAGCCTCGGGCAGACCGCGGAGCAGACCATCGAGGTCGGGCCGGCGGCGAGCTACGTGGACCTGCGGCAGACGGGCCAAAGACTCCTCGAATCCCGGTTCCCTCCGATCGTCGCGGTTGAGTTCCAGAACGTGGATGCCGCGAGCTACGCGATCGGCGCGCTCCCCCGCCCCTTCGGGCAGCGCCTGCCCGCACCCGCCGCCGCGCTCGCCGTCGCCAGAGTTCCCCGCAACAGCAGGCACTTCGAGTCATTCGACCTCGCCCCGTACCTGAACGACGAGGGCAAGGGCGCGGCGTTCCTGTCGTGGAGCTTCAGGGGCAGGTTCTGGGAGAGCGAGGAGGAGCAGGAGGTGGCGGACAGCCTCGTCGTCCAGGTCACCGACATCGGCGCCTCGGTGGACCTCGCCTTCAACAGGATCCTCGTGCAGGCAAGGTCCCTGTCGACGGGCGAGCCGATCGCGGGGGCCGCGGTGAGCTTCCGCAAGGGCGCGGTCGATCTGCTCGCGGGCACAACCGATGCGACGGGGCTTGCCGTCCTTCCCATCGCCGCGGGCAGGCTCTCCCGGGAGTTCACAACGGAGGAACAGATCGACGAGGCGGAGATCGAGGTCGCACGCGGAAAGGATCGCCTCGTCCTTCGGCCCGCTCGGATGGACTTCAGCGAATGGAACGACTCCGCCCCCTACGGCGCAGAGGCGCCCCGGCCCCTCACCTTCCTCTACACGGACAGGGGCATCTACCGTCCGGGTGAGACCGTGTCCTTTGCCGGCATCGACCGTGACCTGACCGCCGGCAGGCTCTCGCAGGTGGCGGGCCGCTACAGGGTCGAGCTTCGCTCAGGCTCGGGCGGAGAAAAGCCCATCGCGAGCCTGGAGGGGACGAGCAGCGCGACTGGCGGATTCGACGGCAGATTCACGCTGCCGCGGGACTTGGATCCGGGCGACTACTACCTGAGCTTCAGCCGCCGGGCGGGACCGACCGAGAGCACGGGATACACATGGCTGAAGGTCGCCCTTTTCCGCAGGGTCGCCTACTCTGTGGACGCGAGCATTGCCGAGGGGACGAAGCTCATGGGCGAGAGGCTGGAGGCTCGCATCTCGGGGAGGTACCTCGCCGGCGGGAACGTCTCGAAGGGATCGTGGAGCTGGTTCTGGACCCGGCGGGAAATCCGCTACCAGCCCCCCGGCGGCGCGCTCGGGGACTACGAGTTCGGGCACGTCGAGCGCGGCTGGGCCGACGAGCTGGGCTCGGATTCCGGTTCACTCGGAGGGGACGGCACCGTGGTCGCCGCGCAGAAGCTCGCGGACGGCGAGAAGGGCCGGGTGTACTCCTACGAGGTGGTGGCGACGATCGAGGACATCGACAGGCAGGCCATCTCCAGGGGCGCGAGCGCCCTCGTCTTCGCATCGCAGTGCCAGCTCGGCGCCAAGCTCACCTCGGGTCCGCGCTCGGAGGATTCCCTGTACTTCGTGAAGAAGGGCGAGCCGTTCACCCTGAAGATCGTCTCGGTGGATCCGGAGGGAAAGCCTCTCGCGCCCACCGGCCCGATCAGCGGGCGGCTCATCCGGGAGGACTGGAAGCTCGTCCGCGAGAGGTCGATCGGCGGTGTGATCGACACGCGCTACGAGAGGCAGGAGATCGTCGAGAAGAGCTTCAGCGTGAAGCCGGGCACGGCTGCCGTGCAGCTCACCGCCGCCGCGACGGGCTCCTACATGGTGGATCTCGAAGCGCGCGATGCGAAGGGCAGGCAGGCCTACACCCGCCTTTCCTTCTACGCCACCGGCAGCGGCGATGCGGTCTGGCAGAGAACGGACGAACGGCGCATCGAGATCGTGAAGGACAAGCCGGTCTACGCGCCCGGCGACAAGGCGCGCCTGCTGATCAAGAGCCCCGTGGCGAAGGGGAAGTTCCTCGTGCTCGTGGAGCGCGACGGCATCCTCGAGCAGCGGACCGTCGATCTTTCGGGAAGCGCGCCGACGATCGAGATCGACATCAGGGAGGAGCACGTTCCCCTGGTGTACGTGTCCGTCTCGACATCGCTGCCCCGAACAAAGCCCCCGGCGGAAGGCCCGGACCTCCCCGATTTCGGAAAGCCGCGCGGGTACTCCGGCCTCGTCGAGATCCCCGTGGACACTCGGTCGCGCGCCATCAGCCTCGCGGTCCACCCCTCGAAGGAGAGCTACCTCCCCGGCTCCCTCGCCTCGGTTACCGTGAATGCAAGCTGGAAAGGCAAGCCCCTCGAGGGCGCCGAGATCGCGCTCGTGGCCGCCGACCGGGGAGTGCTCGACCTGATCGACTACCACATCGCCGATCCCCTGGATCATTTCTACGCCCACTACCTGTACCCCGACAGGGTGGCGCACTATGACTCGCGCGAGCTGCTGCTGGACCCCGTGACGTGGAAGGTCCGCGATCTGCCCGGCGGCGACGAAAAGGGCGAATCGGCCGAAGAGGCCGCACGGTCGTCGGACTATTCCCTGCGCAGCGATTTCAACCCCACGGCGGTTTTCCGCACGGGCCTTGTCACGGGAAAGGACGGCTCGGTCACGGTGCACTTCAAGCTGCCGGACCTCCTGACGCGGTTTCGGACAACCGCGATCGGCGCGAAGGCGGACCTCTTCGGGAGGGCCGAGGGAGAGCTCCTCGTGCAGAACCCCATCACCGTGCGCGCGGCGCTCCCGCGCAAAATGCGGGTCGGCGATGAGGCCACGGCGGGGGTCGTGCTCACGAATCTCGACTCCGAAGCGCACGGCGTGAGCATCACCGTCGCAGCCTCGGCCAGCGGCACCTCGGCCAGCGCCGCCGCTGTGCCGCTGTCCGTTTCGGGGTCGAGCGAGAAGACCGTCCAGGTGAAGCCGGGGGAGTCGATGGAGGTCGCCTTCCCGCTGCGCGCCGCTGCCGAGGGAACGGCGCGCCTCGTGTTCACCGTCACCTCCGACATCCTCAAGGAAAAGCTGGAGCAGACACTCGATGTCCAGACCGCGTACGTGCGGGAAGCCTTCACGATTATCGGGAAGACCTCCGCCTCCGTCCGCGAGGGACTGGCCGTGCCGTTCCGTTTCGCGGGCATCCCCGAGGAGGGGCTGTACCTCACCCTCGACTCGACAATCGCCTCCGCCCTTGCGGGGGCCATCCGCTACCTCGAGGCCTACCCCTTCGACTGCCTGGAGCAGCGAACGAGCAAGCTCTTCGCGCGCGTGCTGTTCCCCGAGATGTCGGCCAGGGGCGCGGCCACGCTCGCCTCCGAGCTCGATGCCCTGTCGCGGTTCAGCAATCCCGACGGCGGGTTCTCCTACTGGGACAGCCCCGCGCCGCGCAGGTCCAGCTACTACGCAACGCTGAGGGTCGCGCACCTGCTGGCCCTGGCGCAGGCGAGAAAGATCGCCGTGCCGGCCGGCATCGATGCCCGCGCCATGCTCGCCTACCTCTCGGCGAGCTACGACACGCAGGGCGACGAGGACCTGAAGGGCTACGCACTGTACGTCCTTGCCGTCTTTGGGAAAAAGGAGAAGGCCCGGGCCGACGAGCTCGCCAGGCGAGGCGATGACATCGGCGTGGTGGGCTACGGGTTCCTCGGCCTGGCCCGACACGCGATGGGGGACGCGAAGGCCGCCGAATCCGTGCTCGAGCGGCTCAAGAACTTCGTGCGCGTCGATGCCCGGTCGGTGACGCTGGTGGGGACGGTCAACGACCGTCTGTGGTACGGCGGCGAGGTGCAGGCAAAGGCGCTGCTGCTCATGCTGTACGCTCGGATCAGACCGGATTCCCAGCTCGTCCTGGGTCTCGCAAGCGACCTGCTCGAATCGAACAGGAGCGGCTACTGGGAGAACACGAGCAATGCCGGCTGGGTCCTGCAGGCCTTCGCGGAGATCGTCGAGCGGCAGGGCGAGCGCGAGGCGGACTTCACGGCCCGGGTGGACCTCGGAACAGCCGAAATCGCGCGGCAGCGATTCAAGGGACCCAGCGCATCGCCGGCCGGAGTGCACGTGACGGCCGACCAGCTCGTCGGGATCGCGGCGAAGCAGACCCCCGAGCCGGGCCCGAGCGGGAGCCAGCTCCCGCTCACCTTCAGCCTGGACGGCAAGGGGAGCCTGTACTACACCGCGCTGTTCCGCTACTGTACGGCGGCGGCCAGCGTCGAGCCCCGCGACGAGGGCATCGGCGTTGCGGCGGAGATCCTCGACGAGCGGGGCAGGACGGTCGAGGGGACGGACCTGGCGCTGGGCAATGTGTACCGCATGCGGCTGGTGCTGTACTCCTCGCGCGATCGGGGCTTCCTCGCCGTGCGCGCGCCGATCCCGTCGGGGGCGGAGCCCATCGACGGCTCACTCGAGACCTCGCAGGTGGTGCGCCCCGGGGCGGGCGGCACGGCCGCAGACGGGCAGACCGAGGAAGAGGCGGGGTACGGCCTGGAGGTGGACGCCCCTGGTTCCACGACGCGGGTGTACGACAACGAGGTGAGGTTCTTCTTCGACGAGTTCCCCCGGGGCAGGCAGGAGGTGAGCTTCCTGTTCCGCACCACGACACCGGGCCTGTTCCCCACCCCGCCCGTTCAGGCGGAGCTCATGTACAAGGGAGAAGTCTTCGGCAGGACGGCAGGGGCCGTGTACAGGATCGGGCGGTAGGCGGAGGAAGCGGATGGCGGAGGTCACGGACAGGGAGATTTTCGACTACCACGCCGGAAAGAGGCCGGGGAAGATCGAGGTCGTCTCGACCAAGCGCCTGGAGAACCAGCGCGATCTGTCTCTCGCCTACACTCCCGGAGTGGCCAGGGTCGTGGAGGAGATCGAGCGCAGGCCCGAGGCGGCCTACGACTACACCGCCCGGGGCAACCTCGTGGCCGTGGTCAGCAACGGCACCGCGATCCTCGGCCTGGGCGACCGGGGGCCTCTTGCCTCCAAGCCGGTCATGGAAGGTAAGGGGGTGCTGTTCAAGACCTTCGCCGACATCGACGTGTTCGACATCGAGATCGACGCGCCCAGCGTGGAGCAGATCGTCGCCGCCGTGCGCGCCATGGCCCCGACCTTCGGAGGGATCAACCTCGAGGACATCAAGGCGCCGGAATGCTTCGAGGTGGAGCGGCTGCTGAAGGAAGCGCTGGACATCCCGGTGTTCCACGACGACCAGCACGGGACGGCGATCATCTCGGGGGCCGCCCTGCTGAACGCGCTGGAGCTGAGCGGGAAAAAAATCGGCGAGGTCAAGGTCGTGGTCTGCGGAGCGGGGGCGGCCGCGATCGCCTGCGCGGATTTCTACGCGGCGATGGGAGTGCGCCGGCAGAGCATCCGGCTGGTGGACAGGAAGGGCGTCATCTATCGGGGCCGCCGCGAGAACATGAACCCCTACAAGGAGCGCTTCGCGGTGGACACCGGCGAGCGGACGCTCGCCGACGCGCTTCGGGGGGCCGATGTCTTCCTCGGCCTCTCGGCAAAGGACCAGCTCTCCCCCGCGATGCTCGCGAGCATGGCCGAACGCCCCGTGGTGTTCGCCTGCGCGAATCCCGATCCCGAAATCCCGTACGAGCTCGCCAAGCGCACGCGGCCCGACGCCCTCGTGGGGACGGGCCGCAGCGACTGCCCCAACCAGATCAACAATCTGCTGGGCTTCCCCTTCATCTTCCGCGGAGCCCTTGACGTGCGGGCGCGGGCGATCAACGACGCGATGAAGCTGGCCGCGGCCCGGGCGCTCGCAGCCCTTGCCCATGAAGAAGTGCCGCAGTGCGTTTTGGATGCGTACGGCATCGGGGAGCTCGCCTTCGGCGACGGGTACCTCATCCCCAAGCCTCTGGATCCCCGGATCCTGTTCTGGGAGGCGCCCGCTGTCGCGCAGGCGGCGATGGAGAGCGGAGTCGCGCGCATGCCGGTGGATCTCGCGGGGTACCCCGCTGCGCTCGCGAAGAGGCGGAAGCACTGCGCCCGCATGTGCCGGTTCGCCGACTCGCACTACTCCGCGGGCGCCTGAGCAGGACGCTGCCCCCGGGCGGGGCCCGGTGTGTCCTCCACCTTCGATACCTCGAGCACCCGGGAGCCGATCTGGTTCCCGTCGATGAAGAAGCACACGGTGGAGACGCCCGCCGAGAAAATGACCTGCTGGCTCCTGTCGAAGACGAGGTTGACCGAGAAGGAATGGCCGCCGAGGAGGTTGGTGACCGCCGCGTCGATGAACCACGGCGGCAGGATGGCCGGCAGCTGCCGCAGGCTGAACTGCGTGAACGTCCCGATGATCCCCTTTTTCTGGTTGTCCTCGGTGATGACCCTGTCGGCGAGGAGCAGGGCGACGAACACGGGCTCGGGCATTCCATGACCTCCCTCTTTCGGACCGGCCCCATCATAGCAGGCCCTGAGCCCCGTTGATATTGACGGCGTCGCATTGCCGCTCGTATACTGTCGCCATGCCGCAGCCACGCAAGAGCCTGCTCCCCCTCCTCCTCCCTGCCATCGTCCTGGTTCCGCTTGCCGCCGCGCTCTCGATTCTCGTCGTCTCGGCGGGGCACGCCCGTGACGCGCGCGAAGCGGCCTCGGGGCTGGCGCGCGCGGATGTCCGGCTCGTCGCCCGCGAGATCGAGGGCGCGGTCCGGGCGCGGCAGGCCGCGGCGGACACCCTCAGCCGCTCCCCCGCGGTCCGGGAGTGGATGGACGGCGGAGGCCCGCCCACGGAGCGGGCGGAAAAGGACCTCGCCGGCATCATCGGGCTTTTCGCAGACGCCTCCCTGCTCGCCGCAAGCGCGCACGACGCTGTCCTCTACCGGGACGGCGCTGCGGCAGGGGCGCTCTCGCGCGACAACCCCGCCGATTCCTGGTATTTCGCCGGGCTCGGGCAAGCGGGCAGCGTCGCCCAGGCCAGCGCGCAGTCGAAGGTCCTCCTGTCAGCCGAGGCGCTGCGCGATGGGGATCGCGGCATCGGGGTTGTCGCGGTCGAAACCCCCATATCGGCCCTTGCCGCGCAGGCTTTCCGAGCGGCTGCCGGCAGCCCCATAGTCGTGCTCACTGACCAGGTGGGGGCGATCCTCCACGTCGCGGGGGCGGCTGCATCCGGTGCGCGCACCATTTCGGACATCTTTCCCCGCATCGAGCGCAGGATCTTCATCGCGAGCATGCAGTCCTCCTCGCCGGATCTCGAGCCGCGCCTGTTCGACGACCTGTCGGGAGGCCGGCCCCTCGTCATCGCGGCGGCGCGCCTTGCGGCGCCCGACTGGAGGCTGTTCGTGGCGGAGAGCGTCGAGGAGGCGCTGCCGCTGCGGCGCGCGGCCCTCCTTGGCGGCGTCGCCCTCGCCTCCCTCGCTCTCATCCTGCTCTGGACCGGCCTGCTCGCGGCGGCGAGGAGACGCGAGAGCGCCCTGCTCGAGGAGCACCTCGCGAGGGAGGCGAGGGAAGCGAGGGCCGACCTCGATGTGGCCGCGCGCCGCTCCCGCGAGGCGCGGTCCGCAGTCGCCCGAGTTTCCGAGGGGTTGCGCGCCGTCGCGAAGGAGAGCGAGGGTGCGATGCTCGCCACCAGCGAGCTCGCGCCCCTGCTCGCAAGGACCGCGGCCGCCCTTGTGGACCGCGCCTCGCTCCTGGCACGCGCGATCGACGCCATCGGGCGCTCGGCGCAGGGTGCAGAGCGAGCCGGGGAAGCAGCGGCGGCTGCCGCGGCAGCCGCCTCCCGCGCGGAGCAGTCCCTCGCGCCCGCGGCGCCGGCGGCGGCGTCTGTCGCCCGGACGGCGGGGCGCATCAAGGGCAGGGTCGCGGCATTCGGCGGGCTCGCCGAGCGCGTGCGCCTGCTCTCGCTGAACGCAGCTGTCGATGCCGGACGCGGAGAGGAAGGGACCAAAAAACTCCTGCGAGCCGTTGAGGAGATCCAGGCCATCGCGGGGCAGGCCTCGGAGAGCGCGCGGGCGCTCGCGGCCGAGCTCGCCGCCTCCGTGGAGAGCGCCGAGGCCGCGCGGGAGGGCGTCGAGAGGGGGGGTCAGGACGTGCGCCTCGTGTCGGAGCGCGCTGCGGAGGTGGCGGCATCCCTTGTGGGCATCCGTGATTCGGCGCAGATTGTCCGACAGGAGGGCAGCGCTTCACTCGAGGCGCTGCCTGCGGGCTCCGCGCTGGCCGAAGATGCGGCGCTGTCCGACAGGGCCAGTTCGGCCCTCGAGGGGCTCTCGAGGATAGGCGGGAGGATCGCCGCGCTCTCGCGCGAGATCGACGGCGCGGCAGGCGAGGCCGCGGAGAGCTGCGCGCGGATCGCGCAGTCGGTTGAAGCCCGAACGGACGGAGAGTAGGAGGAACGGATCGTGGAGCTGCAGAAAGCGATCGCGGAGCGCCGCGCATACCGGTCCCTGGAAAGCGTCGAGATCACCGAACGGATGATCCGCGAGGTCATGGACGACGTCAGGCTCGCCCCGTCCTGCTTCAACAACCAGTCCTGGCGGTTCCTCTTCGTCTACGAGGCCGCCGCCCTCGCATCCATGAAGGCCGCCCTGAACAAGGGCAACGCCTGGGCCCAGGCCGCGTCGATGATCGTGGCGGTCGCCAGCCGAAGGGATCTGGACTGCGTCATCCCGGCAAAGGACTACCAGGAGAGGGAATACTTCCTGTTCGACGCGGGCATGGGCACGGCCTATCTCATCCTGCGGCTGACCGAGATGGGCCTCGTCGCCCACCCCATCGCGGGCTTCAGCGAGAAAGCGGCCAAGCAGGCCATCGGCATGCCGGACGACATGAAGCTGATCACCCTCATCATCGTGGGGAAGAAGGCCGCTGGACTCTCCGACCTGCTGTCGGACTCGCAGAAGGCGTCGGAAGCCTCGCGCCCGGCCCGCAAGCCCTTCGAGGAGGTCGCCTTCCTCAACAGGTACGTCCCGCCGGCCCCCGTTCTTCCTTGACGCCGCCCATTGGCGGTGGTACAGTTCCGCCCATGGGAAGCATATTGATCCGAAAAGTTCCGAGCCCCGTTCACCAGGACTTCAAGAAGCTGTGCCAGCGCAGGGAGATCAGCATGGAAAAACTGATCATCCGCCTGATCGAGAAGGAAGTCTCGAAAGAGTCGAAGAGGAAAAAGTAAGACCCACGAGGACTCCCTCCCCTCTCCTGGTCACCGACGTGCGCGCCCCTCCCGCGGCCCCCCGCCGTGGCGCAGCCTCCGGCCGTTCCGTAGTCCGCCTCCAGCGTGCGCCGCCTGCTCCTGCTCGTCGAGCCTCACATGGATATCCCTTGCGATCTCGGCGTCCACCGCGAACTGCGAGTACCCGACCTGGAAGCTGAAGGAAGGCGAGCGGCCGATCAGCGTGATGCGGGAGCCCGGCAGGACTCCCATGGCCAGGAGCTTCGCGACCCGGCGCGGGTCGGTGGAGTGCACGTAGGCGATCGTGCCCGACCGTCCCGGGGCAAGAAGGTCGAGGGGCGCCACGATCCTCTCGACGGCCCGACGGGCCTCGGCGCAGCAGGGCCCGGGGGGAATGGGCTTGCCGTGGGGGCATACCTGGGGATGGCCGAGGAGGGTGCAGATCTTCTCGTCGATCCCCCTGTGGAGCATGTGCTCGAGCCGGCAGGCCGATTCCTCGGAGAGCTCACCCTTCACGTCCAGCACGTCGATGAA
>Ga0315285_10008866_pt1 | contig 10309 bp, 6 predicted proteins | sample YL17G09_36_MG_FD_203698 | JGI IMG/M metagenome (GOLD analysis project Ga0315285, IMG submission 203698) | Sediment microbial communities from Yellowstone Lake, YNP, Wyoming, USA - YL17G09_36 | ecosystem: Environmental > Aquatic > Freshwater > Lake > Sediment | place: USA: Wyoming | collected... | reverse complement strand
CCTCGCTGGCGCTTACCACCATACGCGCATGGAGCTCCCCCCGAGTACATTTACACCCTGGCTTTCCACATCGGCGCTTCAGCTCATAGACTGTGCCTTTGATCACTGGCCGATCGGAAAAGAAGGGTTCCACGAGCCCCTTGATCTCGTCGGCCAGATGAAGAAGGGACTGTCGAAGCCGACTAACCTTCTCTCGGTCTGTTTTCTTCTGTATGCCCACTAATAACTAACATACAGATTTTGAAACAAAAGTCAAGAAAAAAATGAACCCTCTGAAAAATTCTTTCATGGGCAATGAAAGGGCAATCTCCTGGTCGCTCGAATAGCGATCTACGGCGGGCTTACGAGGGGTCGGAGGAATCCGTCTCGTTGGAATTCGCTACTGTCTGAATTGCAGTGATGATTCCGGGCGGCGGATCGCTGTTCCGTTCCCAGATTATGTCCCCCTATGCAAATCGATTTTTCCCCAAAAATTTTTTAAAAACAGAAATTACCATAATCAAATTTATTAATGAAAGTAAATGGGGTAAATCCCGTATCTGAGGGGGAAAAACACTGTATTTTCAAAGTATGGCGATAAGCCGGCTCTATGTCTCACCGGACTGAGGCAGGTCGAGTCCAGGTCCATTAAAACCCCGGGAGGATTGAATCCCCCACCGCGGCCGGAGCCAAAGCGGCTTGCCTTTCCCTTGGGCTTGGGTTATTTTAGAATCATAGGCTTTTGAAATACAAATTATTTCAACATGATATAAGGAGTTTTCCATGCGAGAGATCTTCTATCCCCAGAGCGTGGCGGTGATCGGAGTCTCCAATTCTCCGGACAACATGGGCCGAGGGATTGTCTTCAACCTCACCGAATTCGGCTACCAGGGAATCATCTATGAAGTGGGGCCGAAAGGCGGGGCCTTCGCCGGAAGAAGGATTTATAAATCGGTCCTGGATATCCCCGATCACCTTGACCTGGCGGTGATTTTAACGCCGGCGCGGACGATTCCGGGGATTCTGGAGGAATGCGGGCAGAAAGGAATTCGTTGGGCCGTGGTCGAATCCTCGGGATTCCGGGAATTCGGGGAAGAAGGGAAAAGAATCGAAGAAGAGATCATCCGGGTGGCCTCCCGGTGGGGGATTCGCTTTGTCGGCCCTAACTGCATCGGGGTCATCAACATCGAAACCGGTCTATGCACCCCCTTCCCTCCCTTGCGCAGGATCGTCCGGGCGGGCGACATCTCCATGATCTCCCAGAGCGGGGGAGTGGGCATGTCGGTCCTTAACCTCATGGCCAACGAGGGGCTGGGCCTGAACAAGTTCGTCTCCGCGGGGAACATGCTGAATGTCCAGACCGAAGAGCTTCTGGAATACTTCATCGAAGACCCGGGCACCAAATACATCCTCCTCTACCTGGAGGGGATCCAGGATGGGAAAAAGCTGATGGATGTGGCCCGGAGGTCTCCCAAGCCCATCATCGCCTTCAAGGCCAACATCGGGAACTTCAGCAAGTCCATCGCCTCTTCCCACTCCGCCTCCCTTTCCAGCAACGACCGGGTGGTGGACGCCGCCTTCCGCCAGTGCGGGATCGTCCGCGTCCACGACGCCACCACCCTGGGCAACGACTTGAAGATTCTTCGCCTCCCTCCCATGCGGGGCAACAACCTGGCCATCATCTCCCGCTCCGGGGGTCACGCGGTGATTGCCGCCGATGCCTGCGAGATGTCCGGCTTTTCCCTGGCCCCTTTTCCCAAAGAGTTCCTGGAGGAGGTCGAAAAGCATTTTCGCGCCTCGGTGATCAAACTGACCAACCCCCTCGACCTGGGCGATCTCTTTGACCTGGAGATCTATGTGAAGATCATCGACCGTACCCTGGCCCAGAAGGAGGTGGACGGGATCGTTTTCCTCCACACCTTCAATGCCACCTTTGAAGGCCCGCGGTCCAGGGAGCTTTTCCAGAAGGTCATGGAGCTTTCGCAAAAGTACGACAAACCCGTGGCCATCTACGTATCCACGGAAGACCAGGAAGTGAACTACCTGAAGCGGAACTTCAACTATCCCATCTTCACCCAGGTGGTGGAGACGGTTCGAGCCCTGGGAATCAACCGCCGGCATTATGCCGAAAGCCAGCGCTTGCGCCAGCCGGCGGAGATGCCCTCCTTCCCGGTGGCCAAAGAGCAGGTGAGGCCCTTGCTGGAAAAGGCCCGGAGGGAGAAACGGGATCTCTTTATCCATGAGGCGGCCGAGATTCTGGGTAGGTACGGAATCCCCATGGTCCGGGGAGTGCCTGTTTCTGACGAAAAGGAAGCCGTTCAGGCGGCGAAACAGTTGGGCTTTCCTGTGGCTATGAAGGTGATCTCCCAGGAGATCTCCCACAAATCCGATGTGGGCGGCGTGCAGCTGAACCTGCGGAGCGAAGCCGGGGTAAACGACGCTTACCAGGATATGCTCCGTCGGATCCGCCAGGAATACCCCGAGGCCAAGATCGAAGGGGTCCTCATCCAATCCATGGTCACCGGAGGAAGGGAGCTGATCGTGGGGGGCCGGCAGGATGAGCAGTTCGGTCCCGTAGTCCTCGTCGGTCTGGGTGGAATCTTCGTAGAGATCTTCGGGGAGGTCTCCGTGCGAGTGGCCCCCATCTCCCACCGGGAGGCGATGGAGATGATCGACGAGCTGCGCGGGGCCCCGATTTTCAAGGGGGCCCGGGGGTTGAAACCATCCGACATCCAGTCGGTGGTGGAAGCCCTCCTGCGGGTCTCCCAGCTTCTAAGCGATTTCCCCGAAATCCAGGAGATGGACATCAACCCCCTGCGGGTCTTCTCCATCCGGGAAGGCTGCATGGCCCTGGATGTGCGGATGATTTTAAGAAAGGATTGAGGTAGGGGCGGTTCGCGAACCGCCCTTACGGTCGGCTAATTCGGAAATCTTGTAGGGGCAATTCAGCCCTCGACCTGAGCTCAGGCCGAAGGTGAATTGCCCCTACTCTATTTTGGAAAGGAATTTTTCGTCTCCCGGAACGCTGACCAGAACGCTCGTGCACCGGGCCATGCAGACCGTCTTCCCCGCTTCATCCTGAATCTCCACGTCGCTCACCGAGACCAGACTTCCCATCTTGGCGATCCGCCCGACGGCAACCAGAGTTCCCTCTTTGGCAGGCGCGAGAAAATGGACATCCATCTGCACCGTCCGGGGCCTCTGCCCGAGGGAAAGCCGGGTCCCCACGGCCAGCAGCCCGGCTACATCCGCCAGGGAGCACAGAACCCCGCCCTGAACAATTCCCTGGGTGTTGATATGAAAAGGCTGGATGGTCAAAGAAAGCCTGGCCACCCCGTCGGCCGCATCCACAAATTCCATCTTCAGATGCCGGAAAAAGGGGGAGCTTTCCAGTACTTTTCTCAAAATTTCCTGTTCTACCCCCGGCCTCTTCGGTGATTCTTCCGATCCCATTTCCTCTCCTTCCATCAGCCGCGGAGCGAACCGTTAACGGCGATCCAGGTTTAAGGAATGAGGCCATCGACTCAGGGAGGATCCCACGGCTTTTCCCTTGGATTTATTCCTTTTGCCTGGATGATTTCCCGCCTTCTCTGCGGTTTGGAAATTATTTGATTATCTTTTTATCCCTCAAGGATTTGATTTGCTCCCTGCTGTATCCCAGCTCGGAAAGAATCTCGTCATTATGCTCACCCAGCTTGGGAGCGTACCTCCGCAGCGAAGTTTTTTCCCCGTTGAATTTGACCGGGTTTCCCACGACCCATTCCTTCCGTCCGCTGGGCATTTTATGCTCGACCATGAAGTCATTTTCCACTGCCTGGATGTCATCTTTGAGCTCTTTCCACCGCTGGTTCACTTCGTAAACAATATCCGCTGCCGCCATACGCTTTACCAACTCGTCTTTCGTAATTTTGCGTACCTCCGCTTCGACGATGGCGGCCAGCTCCACGGTGTGCTCAAAAGCCGCCATCTGGTTCTTGAATCGGGGGTCATCGACCAAATCCGGCCTGCGGAGAACGCTTTCCGCGAAGGGCTTCCAATAGCGGTCGTATTCCAAAGCCATGATCGTTACCCAGCGGTCGTCTTTTGTCCGGTACGTATTCATCATGGCCGTGCGGGGCCTTTTGCGGGAAGTTCTTATTTTGAGCTGTTCTTCTTCCGGGAGGTGAGCGTTGTTGTTCGCGGTGGCGATGTTCAGCGACAGATTCCACAGGGCTGCGTTGAAAAGGGCGGTTTGGACCTTGCACCCTTTTCCAGTCTTCTCCCTCCTTAGCAGAGCCGCACATATCCCCCCAGCGAGGAATGTCCCCGTGGGATGATCTCCAAAACCAGCCAGCGGCGGAATGGGGTCCGAGCCCGGCTCCGGCACCTCCACGAGAATTCCGCTCCGGGCGAAGTAGGCAGCCAGATCGAACCCGGGCTTGTCTTTCTCCGGACCCTTGTCTCCGTATCCATTCAGATAGGCATACACGAGCCGGGGATATCTCCCCGAGAGAGTCCCATAATCGAGGCCAATGCCCTTGAGCGCTTTGGGGCGGTAATTGGTAACCAGCACATCCGTAGTCTTGAGCAGTTTTTGAATGATCTCTTGTCCTTCAGGGGTCTTGAGATCGAGCGCAATCCCCCTTTTATTCCGGTTATCCAGTTCAAACTGGATGTTGTCGTTTTCTGCAATCGGACACCTCATGATGAAACCAAAGAGACGGAAAGCATCCCCAAAGAGGGATTCAACTTTGATCACGTCTGCCCCCCAATCGGCCAAGGTCATGGAGCATATGGGCGCGGCGGCATACGTGCTGAAGTCTAAAACCCGGTAACCTTCCAGCGGCAGTGTGGGCTCCATTTTTTCCACCTCCAAGGGATAACGGTTTCTCTTTTGTTCCTTATTCCTCGTCCCTATTCCCCTGCGCCTTTGGCCTGGAATCTTGCGCCCTGTTCCTTACGCCTTTTCCAATATATGCACCCCCAGGGACGCTTCCTCCACCCCAACTACCCCGCCTCCATTGATGTGCATCCCGATTTTAGCCCCTTTTACCTGGCGCTGGCCCGCCCGTCCCCGCAACTGAGTTACCAACTCATATACTTGAGCCAGGCCCGTGCAGCCTACGGGGTGGCCTCGCGAGACCAGCCCGCCGCTGGTGTTAGTGGGAAGCTCTCCCCCCAGGGAGGTTGCTCCCGAGGAACAAAATTCGCCCGCATGTTCGGGTTTACAGAATCCGGCCTGGGCGGTCTGGTATATTTCCCCATAGCTGACCGCATCATGCACTTCCAGAACATCGATGTCCGTGGTCTGCAATCCCGCCTGGCGGAAGGCAATCTCCGCCCCTCGCCCGGAGATATCCTGGTCGAAGTCTCCGCGATCCCGGCCGGAAATCAAAACCGAAGCCCGAATCAGGATCGGATCTTTCACCTTCCTGTGTTCCTTGAGATATTTCTCCGAACAGACGATGGCCACGGCGCAGCCTTCCCCCGTGGGCGCGCACATGGGGCGAGTCAGGGGATAGGTGATGGGTTTGTCGGCCAGGACCTCTTCCCAGGTAAAATCCCTCTGGTACTGTGCTTTGGGATTCAGCGTGCTGTGGTGGTGGGTTTTGGCGCAGACTTTCGCCAGCTGTTCCTGCGTGTATCCGTATTTCTTCATGCCCTGCAGCGCTTTGATGGCATAGTAGTCCATAAAGGGACTCCGGTCCACTCCGACGTCTGTCTTTTCATACGGAACGCCAAGGAGCTCCACTTTCTGCTTTCTCCATTTCTCGATGTACTGGTTTTTCCGGTCCTGCTCGCACCCGTTCCAGAAGGCGGAGAGGCCCATGAAGGGGATGGCCGCCTTGATTTCCGGATGCTCCTCCAGTCGATTCAGGTCGGGCATCATCTTCTCGATTCCCAGGGCCAGCCCCAGGTCGGAAACCCCGGCCAGGACGTGGTTGACCGCCTGGTTTAAAGCCGTGGTGGCCGTGGCGCAGGCATTTTCCACGTTCACCACCGGCATCCGCTCGAATTTCAACCGGCGGAGAACCACCTGGCCCCGGACGCTGTGCTGGCTGGTGAGCATTCCCTGGGCGCAGTTGCCGTACCAGATGCCACCAATGGCATCTTTGTCTCCCTCATAGCTCAGGCCGGCATCCTCCATGGCCTCGCGGATGGCTTCGGCGCACATGGATTCATAAGAGCCGGCCATCTTGACGATCTTGGTCATTCCCACGCCGATGATGTAAACCCTCTCTGGCATTGGCTATCTCCTTAATGAATGGGACGCGGATGAACGCAGATATAAAAAGTGCCTAAAATGCGGAAAGTTGAGCTTTTTTCTTTCTCTTTTTGCAAAATCCGCGTTTATCCGCGTTCCTCTGCGTCCCATAAGATTATTTCGGCGCCATGCGCAAGGCGCCGTCCAGCCTTATGACTTCCCCGTTCAAATAGGGGTTCAGGATGATCTGCTCCACCAGCAGGGCAAATTCTTCCGGGTTTCCCAATCTTTTGGGAAAGGGCACGGATTCGTTCAGAGCTTTAATATAATCCTGCGGCAAGAGTCCAAGAAGAGGGGTGTTGAAAAGTCCGGGGGCTATGGTGACCACTCGGATTCCCAAACTGGAGAGGTCCCGGGCCATGGGAAGGGTCATGCCTACGACTGCACCTTTCGAAGCCGAATAGGCCGCCTGGCCGATCTGCCCGTCGAAAGCCGCCGTGCTGGAAACATTGACGATGACCCCTCTCTCCCCGTTCTCATCCGGAGGATTGGTGCTCATGGCAAAAGCAGCCTTACTGGCCACATTGAAAGTTCCGATGAGATTCAGGCGGATAATCTTCTCAAAATTGGACAGAGTATGGGGCCCGGTCTTCGTAACCGTCCGCTCCGCCCACCCAGTTCCCGCGGCATTTACGCAGAAGTGAACGCCCCCATAATTCTCCTTGGCCTTTGCGATGGTCTGATTCGCGCTTTCTTCGTTGCTCACATCCGTCCGGCAAAAAAGGGCTGCCTTCCCCAACTCGGAGGCCAGAGTTTTTCCCTTTTCCTCCTGCACATCGAGAATCACCGCATTTCCACCCACAGCCACGATCCTTCTGACGGCAGCCGCCCCCAGGCCGGAAGCCCCGCCGGTAACCAAAGCCGTCTTTCCGTTTATCTTCATGATTTCCTCCTGAAATGAAAATTGATGATCTCGTAAACAAAAATAAAATTTTCCCTCCCCTTGTAGGAGGGGATGAAGGGGAGGGGGATAGATAACGTGCTGGAATTTCTCAATTCTTCACCCTCACCCCTACCCTCTCCCATCAAGGGAGAGGGGGTATTTTTGACTTCTTACGATTTCAACAAAATTAGGATAAGAAAAAATCCTTCTACGGCTGGCACTCGCCGATGATTATACAGAATTCTCTTTGTTTTCCAACATAAATTTCCCGCTATGCAAATGAGGGAAGGTTCTTACCATCGAATCAGTCAGCCCCATCCGCCGGGAAGGATTCGGCAGGGGTTTGCTGGCGGCGCCCCTGGGAAAGAGGCTCACCCGGCCGATGCTTTCTGCGCGCAATGCCCTTACCCCCGAGCCACGACCCAGGCATCCCGGGAAGGTCAAACTTTATGAGTCTCCCGGCAGAGCCGGGGTTTTACCCAAAGGAAATTAATTCCGGTCATTTCTTACAATTCCAAGATCTTTTAAAAAATACCATAATATCATATAGTTAATTTCTAAACGGAAGCATTTTTTTATTGATAAATTTGAATATATAAAGATTTAATTATATTATTAAAATGCCGATAAGAAGACTTGATTATGTAAACAATTTACATGGGTTGATTCCAGGATGATTCAGCCACTGAAAAAACGGACCGGTTAGAGGTCTAATCACTTGGGAGGGAATCGAATGAAAAGAATTCTAGCCGGACTGAGCCTATCCCTTCTTTTTGCCTTCGCCCTCTTCCTGAGCCCCCCATTTTCCTTCGCCTGGCAGAATGGAGACACCATTTACGTCAATAAAAATGCCACCGGGAATGGAAGTGGCATCTCCTGGGGGGATGCCTTTAAATCCATCAAGGAAGCTATCCTTTCGGTGAATCCAGGAACTCAGGTGAATCTATTTGTGTCCCAGGGGGTTTATTACGAGAACAATATTATTTTGTCGGAAGGAATAAAGCTATACGGGAGTTTTGAGGGTCACGAATCCTCCCTGGCGGATCGCCGGGATGTGTGGGACAACGATCATTGGACGGTGATTGACGCCGAACGAAAGCATCGTGTCCTGAACATGAAGGATAAAACCGAGGTCAATGGTTTTATCCTCCGGAATGGGCTTCGTGATTATACCCTGCAAAGCGGCACCACCATCGATGATTCGAGGGGAGGGGGAATTTATATTGAATGCGACGATGATGTTGTCGTTCGCAATAATATTATTGAGCATTGTGCTGTGTATTGGCAGGGGGGAGGGATCTTCATCGAAGGGAGTTGTAACAATACCTCTGCTGCGCCCTTGATCGAATTTAATGTCATCCGGTCCTGCACAGGCTATTGTGGTGGAGGGATCGAAATTGATGGGGTACCTGACGGTGCTCCAGGTGGAACCGATGCGATCATCCGGCATAATATCCTGCGGAATAACCCCGATGGCGGAACTGCGGAGCTGGGCTTTGGGTTGGAATTGTGGACCGAATATGAGAATCAATGCAGCCCGCGCATGGGGGATTTTTACAATAATATCATCATTGGTTTCCATAATAAGCGAGATTGGAATATCGATGCTGCCGATGTCTGGGTCTGGGCCAGGAACAGTGCGGACCGTTCCTTTATAAGCCAGGAGTGGAACCTGGGAGCGTTTCTATACAATGGTTGCTACAAGTTTGGTAATCCTAACAAATATAACATTTTCGGCTCCGATCCCATGTTTGTCGATGAAGCCAACAGCAATTACCGGCTGCGCGACGGATCCCCCTGTATAGGCGCCGGGAGAGGTGGGGTCAACATCGGGCTGTTCCCGGACAATCGGGACACCCAGCCTCCGGTGATTTCGAGTGTGGCCAAGAAGAATATCACTTCCAGCAGCGCAACCATTACCTGGTCCACTAACGAACCTGCTGACCGCCAGGTGGAATACGGGTTGAGTACCAGCTATGGGATAATGACCCCGCTGGATACGAATCTGACCCAAAACCACTCCGTGACCTTATCCGGATTGAGCGCCAATACGATTTATCATTATCGGGTGAAGTCCAAGGATGCCACCGGGAACTTGGCCGTAAGCGGGGATGATACCTTTACCACTGCTGCTTCCTCTTCCTCTGTTCGAGCGCAGCTTCGCTTAGTTAAGAAGAGCTATGCCTATCCCGGAGAAGGCTGGGATAATGCCATCGATGGGGATACGCAAGGCTGGGATGGAACGGTCACGGCCAGTGATAACCCTCCCTATGCCATCTTCGCCTTTGCGGACAGTGGGATCAAGGCGGTCTCCAAGGTGAGGTTGCTTACGGATACGGGGGTTGGTTTTTCGGAGCGGTGGGTAAAGCAGTTCACCGTGCAGGTCTCCACCACGGATACCAATGCTTCCAGTTTTACCACGGTCCTCAATAAAGCAGCGAAGAGTGGAGGGGCATGGCAGGAATATCCCCTTACTGCCACCCAGGCAAAATACATCAAGCTCATCCTGAACCAACCCAGCTCTGGATATCGGCAGATTGGAGAGTTTGAAGTGTATGTCAACCAATAAAGATAGAGGCTCAAGACCAGAAAAATCGTAAGTCGTAAGGAGTAAGGGGAAAACAGAGACGCAAAGAAGAGAATAAGACGGCTCCAGGCTGAAAGCTGGAACCTGAAGATGAAAGCTGAAAAATAGAAACAAAAGGGAAGAGAAAAAACCAAAAAGGCAAGATGCCAAATTAAAAATGAAAGGGGGTGGGGCCAGGGTCCCGCCCCCCGGGACTTACGAGGCCCCGATTTTTCCCTTGCCCCGCCCTTGGAAACATCCCCTATGCTGACTTACCGAGGGGAAGGCTGCCCCCCCGGCCTACCTTTCATTTCCGAACCCCTTCCGCACGATGAGAAACTCAGGAAATTCCCGGTGCACCTTAAACCCTGCTTGCAGATACATCGATAGCGGGCCATGATAGTGCTGCGCGTCTCCCGACGCTCCTCTTCGGGGATAGGCCTCCGCACAGGCATAGCCTTTCTTCTCGAAACCTGCGCACGCTTCTTCCAGGAGCCGTTTGGCTATCCCTCTTCGCCGGTACCGGGGTCCGATGATAAAACATACGATGGAACCAATCTTTTCCCGGGGCTCACTTCCCAGGTTTTTATCGGCTGCCAGCCTGGCATAATTTCCTTTGTCATTGGCGTTGCACCAT
>Ga0315285_10008865_pt1 | contig 10310 bp, 7 predicted proteins | sample YL17G09_36_MG_FD_203698 | JGI IMG/M metagenome (GOLD analysis project Ga0315285, IMG submission 203698) | Sediment microbial communities from Yellowstone Lake, YNP, Wyoming, USA - YL17G09_36 | ecosystem: Environmental > Aquatic > Freshwater > Lake > Sediment | place: USA: Wyoming | collected... | reverse complement strand
CCGGTGGCAGGGGCGGCAGCACGCCACCCGGCCCGCGAAAAGACGACGCGGGCTGGACCGGGCGGGCGTAGGCCAGCTCGACCGCGGCCAGGGCGTCCGCAAAAGCCGTGGCCTGGGCTGGGGTGAGCAGCGCCGCGGGCCGACGTCCGAGGGAGGTCCTTGCGCTGGGCGGGGCGAGACGGACGGACGGGGCGCGGGTGCGGGCGGGGTGGGCGCCGGCGCCCGCACCTTCTTGGGTGGGCGGCGGTCGCTGCGTGCTGACGGCCACCAACGCCCCCGCCCCTCCTTGCACGCCCCCCGCTCCCTGGGCGGGCGTGACCAAAGCGCAGGCCTGGGGCGTCGGTGTCTGGGGCGTCGGTGGAGGTGGGGCGGATGCCATTTTGTAAGAGGGAGGCGGGAAGAGGAGGGGAACCCTCAAGGCAGCAGCAGGCGCGCGCGCGCCGTAGAACTGAGAAGTAAACGCTCCCCTTTCTATATTTTTGCTACCGTTCACGCCCCCCACGCTCTCCGTCTTCGCTTACTTTCGCTCACTCGAATTCTACTACCCCTCTCCTGCACCCCCCCGCCGCCTCCAAAACCAGGCCACGCCGACCCCCACCAGGGCGATGCCCGCCCCGAGTCCGTCCCCACGATCGGGGCGCACCCCGTCCAACACCCAACCCCAGCCGTACGACATGAGAATGAAGACGCCGCCGTACACGGCGTACACCCGGCCAAAGGGGGCGCCGCCGGTAGGGGCGACCAGGGGCTGGGCTGTCGGAATGAAGCCGTAGGCGACGAGGAGGAGCACGCCGCCACAGATCCAGGCGGGCGCGTGGTGTCGCCGCGGCGCGACGACGCCCTGCCAGACCAGCCAGCCGCCGCCGACTTCGGTCAAGGCCGCGGCCAGGAAGAGGGCGAGGGAGGCGGCGACGGTGGCGGGGGTCCAGGAGGTCGGGGGGGGCATGGTTGGGCGGCAGGCGTGAGAGACAGAGAGGGCGCCGCCTCCAGGCGCGCTGCGTGCCCGGCTAGGTTAGGTCGAGCGATAAGCGCGCGAGCGGGGTTCTTTCGATTTCGTCGCTGAATTGTGGGGTTGTGTGCGTGCGCCCCGTCTTAATGGGCGCGCCAGTGTGTGTGGGCCTGCTCGCGCCGGGGCAAGAGTGAGGTAAAATTTGAGAGGCGAGGGGGAGAGCTGCGCCTGTAAGCAATTTGTGAAAAAAAAAACGAACTGCGAAACCGCTCACCTCGACCTGTTCTGCTCACTCACCTCATCACACCTCCATTACTTTTGATCCACATCCCATCTCGAAATCAACACAGTTTTTTTCCCCCCCTTATACGCGCGCGCGCACGGGGCTGCTGCTTATGTGTCAGGAGAGACAATGTGTGTAGACCGCGCCCAAATAGGGCGTGCGCCCACAAGAAGCAGAAAAATCACACACACCTTTTTTTTTTTTTTTTTTTACATGACGTTTTTCTCTACACCATCCCCGCCGGCTCGCTCATGCTGGACGTCGCCACCCGGTCCCCCCTGCGCAGGAGCAGCTCCGAGGGCGAGCGCTTCACGGGGCGGCGGGGCGGTGGGGGTGGATCAGGAGGCGCGGTGGGCGTGCCTGCCCCCGCCTCCGCCTCCCGGGGCGAGGCGGGCTGGGAGGGCGGAAACGCGCGAAACTCGCTCACCCCGTCATCCACGCCCCACCCGGCGCCCGCCCCGCCGCCCACGCCCGCCAGGCGCCTCAGCACCGCCACAAGAAAGTCCGGCAGGTGGTCCGCCATCATGCGCGGGGACAGGAGGATGCCTTCGGCAGCCAAGTCCGCATAATCAACCCACACCGCCTCAAACCGCCTGGCGGGGGCGCGCCGTGCTGTGGCCGGGCCTGCCGCCCCGCCCGCCGCCGCCGCCTTGGCGGCCGGCACTTTCACGGGCCGCAACAGCATCATGCGCCCGGGCGCCACAAACCGGCGGGCCCCCTCCAGCCCGCCCAACCCCGACCGCGTGCGCGCCAGCCCCCGCCGGAAGCGGGCCAGCAGGGCTTGCGTCTCGGGCGGCACCGCCGCGGGCGGCCGGAACAGCTCGCCCGGCGTCCACGCCCGGCCCCACGGCAGGGCCGGCCGCAGGAATAGCCAGGCCTTGGGCACGCCGCACCGGGCGGCCGCGACGACCATGTCATCGCGCAGGCGCTCCACGGCGGCCAGGGAGAGGCGGGGGATCCAGTCCTTGCCCGCCGCGACCGAGGTGGTGGTCGGCGCCAGGGCGGCCGCCAGGGCCGGGCAGGCCAGGCCGCCGGGGGGGGCGAACGCCCAGCAGGCGACAGGCGGGGCGGAGGCGGACGACGAGGCAAACGGGGAGGTCGTGGGCGGTCGGGAGGCGGCGGCGGCGGCGGCGGCGGCGGGGCCGCCCCGGCGGCCCCCCCCGCCCTCCCTCTGCGCTGCCCGCCACCGCCGGCGCAGCACGGACTGCAGGCGCCGGGCCAGCAGCGCCGCCACCCCCGCCCCCAGGGAGTGGCCCGTCACCACCAGGCGCCACCCCCGGCACCCTCCCGGCGGCAGGTCGGCCGCGCCCAGGCCCACCCGGGGCGGCAGGGGGCGGCCCTCCAGCAAGGCAGAGAGCACGCCCTCCCCCTCGACGTCCGCCGCAACGGCCCGGGCGGCGGCCAGGATGCCGGCGTGCGCGTACATTGGCGTGGAGGGCAGGCAGTCGTCGGCGTCGCCGTCGGCGTCGGCGTCGTCGGCGTCGGCGCCGCCCTCCTCCCGCCCGCCTAGCCACCTGTCGCACCGTTCCGCCTCGCACAGCGCGTCGGTCAGAACGTCGGCCGCGGAGAGCGTGCCCCGGACGGCCAGCACCACGCTCGGCGGCTGGCCTTCCCCGCCGTGGGGCGGGCGGTCGGCCGGCGTGTCCAGGGCGATAAAGTAGGGGAGCGTGCCCCGGGCCGGCGACTCGGAGCGGAAGCGCAGGAAGATGAGGGCGGGCGGCGGGATACGGGTGAGCGCGAGCACCGCCCGCCGGGTCGCGCCCTTGCTGCCCCGCAGCCTGGCGGACGGGCCGGCCGCGGGACCGCCGCCCGACCGGTCAGAGCCCAGGGGGTGAACGGCGGGGCCGCAGCCCGGGGGTGGGGGCGCGGCCGCCGCCACGGCCGCGCTGTCCTCGTCCGAGGAGTCGGCCACCGCCGCGGCGGCCGCAGCCGTCAGCCGCCCCGCGCCCGGCAGGCAGGCCACGCACCCGCCGCCGCCGCACCCGCTCCCGCCGCTCCCGCCACGCCCGCACAGCACACGCGCCGCGTCCCCGGCACCCGGGCGGGCCCACAGGTAAAGGAGGTAACCGTACGCGGCGTACGCAAAGTGCGAGTAGTGGGCCGCGGCCGCCAGGTCGGCGGGGGCCACGCGGGCGAGGGCCGCCGCGGCCGCCGCGGCCGCCGCGGCCGGGTCCAGGTCGGGGCGCAGGGCGGCGGCCATGCCGGAGGGGGTGAGCAGGGGGGCGGGTGGGGTGGGGCTGGAGGCGAAGGCCGCGGACGCCCGGACGGCGGCGGCGGCGGCCAGGGAGGAGGCCGAGGGTGTGTGTGCTGCTCCCCACGCCCCGCGCTCCGCCGCGTCTGCTGCCGCCGCCGCCGCCGCCTCCGCCGCCCCTCCCCCCTCCCCGCCCTCCCCGCGGCGGGGCGAGGGCTGGCGCGCCGCCACCATGCGGGGTGCCGACGCCGACCGCTCAAACAGGGAGGCCGTGGTCGGGGACATGGGCGTGGCGGCAAACGCGGCGGCGGCGGCGGCGGCCGCGGCGGCCTTGGAGCGGGAGGGCGACCACCCGCCGAAGGCGAGGGGCGCCGCTGGACCCGGCGGCGGCGGCGGGCCCGCCCCGCCGCCGCCGGCCAGGGGCGCCATGACGACCGCGCCCGTGCCGCAGGGCGAGGCGGCCGGCCCGACCGCGGCGGCGGCGGCCGCCGTGACCGCGGCGGCGGCCCGCCCGTCGGCCGAGGCGCGGGTGGGGGAGGCGCTCATCCGCATGAGCGCGCGCGCGGCCGAGGCCGGGCGGGAGAGGGCGCGGCCCAGGGAGGAGGAGGGCGAGGCGGGGCGGGGCGGGGTGGGGGAGGCCGCGGCGGCGGGCGGCCCCGCTGCCGCTGGTGGTGGTGGTGGTGCCGGCGATGGAGGGATGCGGCCAAAGCCGGCGGGCGAGGGCGGCGGGCGGGGCGGGGAGGGCGCGCCGGGGGGGGCGCCGGGCGCCGCCCGGCGCGCGGGCGGGCTGGGGCTGCGCCCCCCCTGCTGCCGCCGCCCCGCCCGCGCCCCGCCGCCCCCTCCCAGCGCCGCCGTCACGGCCGCCGCCCGCTCCGACTGCTGCAGCCGGGCCTCCAGCAGGAAGGACGCCGCCAGGTCGGAGGGCGCGAAGTCGATGTGGCCCAGCAACTGCTTGAAGAGGAGGCCGAGGCGGGCGTAGTGCGGCGGGGGCGGGGGGATGGAGGGCGGCGGGGTGGCGGGGGTGGTGGTGGGAGGGGGCGCGCCAGGCGGGCCACTTCTGCGGCTGCCGCTCGCCCCCAACACACCCACCCCGCTGCCCGCGGGGGGAGGGGCCGCACAGCAGCAGGCGCCCACAATGCAGCGGCACCGGTTGCGCCTGTGTGCGTGGTGGTGGAGTGAGACGGGAGAGAATAAGAGCGAATGAGAGAGGGGGCGGGGGTGGGGCGGGGGTGGGGAGGGAAGGGGGCAGCAGAGGGGCGCGCCCACCCCACCCCCTTTTTTTTTTTTTCTCTGTCCCTCTCTCTCCTTTTCTCCTTCCTTACCACGCCACCTCGTCCCCCGGGTCCGGCAGCGTCCACCAGGCGCCCACCCCTAGGGCCACCACGCCGCCCAGCACCGCCCACGCCGCCCACGCCATCGCCCGCAGCACGGAGCCGGGGTCCCACGCGGACGCCCCCCCCCCCCCCGCCGGGGGCGGCGCCTGGGCGCAGGGCGGGCGGGCCTTGAGGGCCAGCACGGTCGCGTACACGAGGAAGCCGCCCTCCAGGGCAGCGGCGGTAAAGAAGGCGTAGAGGAGGGGGGGGACGCGGGCCCGGCGGTGGACGTCCAGGATGGAGCCTGGCGGAGAGGGAGAGGGAGGCGGGGGGCGGAGGTTGGAAGAAGAAATGATGACGCGTCGTTTTTTTTTGTTGGACGAGCGCGCGCACCCTCTCTCCTCTCTCTCTCTCTCGCCGCTCCGCGCCCCGACGCCTTCGTCTCCTTCCTGAGTCCTCACCTTTCAAGCCCTCCACCGTCAGCCACCCCGCCAGCCCCGTCGTCCCCGCCGCCGTCGCGAGCAGGCCGCCCAGGGCGGCCAGCGCATGCACGCGCCCGCCGCACGCGGCCGGCCACGCCGCCGTCAGGGCCAGCCCCACGCCGACCACCGCCGTCCAGACCGCGTGAAATAAGGCGATCGGGGCCATGATGAGGGGGACGTCATCGGAGGCGATGCCCCAGCGCCGGCCGAAAAGGTGCAGGGCCGGCATGAGGGAAGACAAAACGACTCATTGACCTCGGGCACCGGTCCAGAGCGGCGAAAAACTCGCGGCGCCTTTCATGTTTGCGCGCGCCCTCGGGGGCGGGGTCTGAAGGGGCAAGCACCCTCGCCATCTCAGCCCAATGTCCCTCCTCACCGACCTCGCCCGTCAGCGCACGCTGAATGAGCTGGTCGCGGCGCTGGCGGCCGTGACGAGCCGGCCGGACGTGGGCGAGCTCGCCCAGGCCATCGAGCAGCGGGCGGCGGCCGGGGCGGGCGGGCGGTTGGACGCGTACGTCGGCGATGTGGCCCGGCGCCTGGCCAAAGTGAAGGTCAAGCTGGTGGCTGGAGGCGGAGGCGGAGGGGCGGGGGCGGCGCCTGCTGCTCCGGCATACCCATCGCCCGGCGCCGGCCTGCCCCCTCCGCCGCCCGCTGCCCCGTGGCCCGCCGCCGCCGCGGCCGGCCCTGGCCCGCCTGCCGGGCACCCGCCCCCACCGGGCTGGCCGACGGGGTCGCCACCCCCGCCACCGCCAGGCGGGGCTGGGTGGGCGGCGGCGGGCGCGCCACCACCGCCACCACCCTCCCACCCCACCCCCGCCCAGCACCAGGCGGCCGCCGCGCACGCGGCCGCCCTGGCGGCCCAGGCCCGGGCGGCGGCCGCGAACGCGGAGGCGGAGGCTGCCGCAGCGACGGCGCGGGCGGCGGCTGCCGCGGCGGCGGCGACCCAGCAGCAGCCGGGCCCTGCCTCTTACCACCACCCGCCCCACCTCGACCACGCGCTCGCGTCGCCCGCCCCGCCGCCCTCGCACCTGGGCGCGCCCGCCCCGTCCATCGATATCTACGCCACCATGGCGGAGGTGTTGTTGCTGGGAGGGAGCGGGGGGGGCGGAGGGGGCGCCCCGCCCCCGCCGCCGGCCGACCCGCCCGCCGCAGCCTGGCCGGCCCCACCGCCGCCCGGCGTCGTCGCGCTGGCTGGCACGCCCCCGCCCCCTCTCTCAGCCACGTACGCCATGCCGACGCCGGGGGTGTGGCCGGTCATGGGCGCCCCGCCGCCGGCGGCGTTGGCGGCGGCGGCGGCGCCCGTGCCTGTGCTGCCTGTGGCTGTGGCTGTGGCTGTGCAGCCCCACCCGACCCATCACCACCACCTCGCGCCCGCACTGCCGTCTGCCGACCTGACCGCCCACCCGGCCACCACCGACTACACCGCCCAGTACTGGGCCCTCACCCGGCGCATGCGGCGGGAGCACGGGCCGACGCTGGCCGAGGCGGACCGCCTGTACCGGGTGGGGAGGGCGCGAGTGGGGGACGACCCCTCCCTGCCCTCGCCCTACGACCGCCTGGCGCCCTGCGGCCGCCTGCTGGCTCGCCTGGCCGCGGAGCCGGCCGATCCGGCAGTCGGTGGCGCGCCCGGCAGCGGGATGGCGTCCGCGGTCAAGGCGGCCGCGGACGTGGCCGGGCTGATAAAGCAGGACGGCCAGCTGCGCGCGTTCTGCGGCGCGTTCGTCGCCCGCAAGGCGGCCATGGCGGCCGAGGCGTCCCGGCGGCGGGCGGCGGCGAGCCAGCAGCAGCACCAGGCGGGCGGAGGCGGAGGTGGGGGAGGCGGCGGCGGCGAGCGGGCGGGGTCGACGTCCGCGGCGAGCGGCGGGGGGGGGGGCGGAGGGGGGGGCGGAGGGGCAAACGGGGCCGTCAGTGTGGCCCGCAGTGGCGCCCCGCCACCCTCCCCTCCGCCCGCGGGGCCGACAGGGGCGGCCCGGTTTGCGGCGGCTGTCGCCGGGGCCTCCCCCGCCGCGCTGGCCGCGGTGGCAGGCGCCGCCCTGGCCGCCGCGGAGGCTGCTGGCCGCCCGCCCAGCCCGCCCTGTCCCCCGCCAAAGGCGTGGCTGGTTGCAGAATCCGACCCGCCCTCCATCGCCGTCGTCGTCTCCCGCTCGGCCGGGACTGCTGTGGTGGTAGAGTGCGACGCGGAGGGCGGGGACGCGTCCTGGGAGGACGGGCAGCAGCAGGCGTGAGGGGGTGGTTCAGAAGAAGAGCAAGCTCACTACCACTTTTCGTTTTCGTTTTCCACGCACTCAAAAAAGGCGACACCAACCCTAAAGCATGGGCCGTACCGCTGACAAGGGCAAGGCCGCTGCGGCCGACGAGGAAGCCCCTGTGGCGGCCGCGGTGGCGGCGGCGCCCATGGAGGTCGACGGGAGCGGGGCTGCACCCGCCGCCGCTCTGGCCCCCTCATTCGGCCTCAGCTCGCGGTCCGATTTTAAGCGGGCCGCATCCGTGCCGCTCGGATTCACCTGCCTTATGACCAACCAGGTGAGTGGAGAGAGAGAGAGAGCGATGCGTGTGAGAAAAAGGGGTCGTGCGGCACGCCCGAGACTGGGAGCGCGACTGATGGGGCGACAGAAAGTTGCCCAGTCACCCCCCATCTTCGCCCCGCTCCAAATGCGGGCAGGTTGCAGGGGTGGTGGTGCGACCATGGTGACATGCACATGTAGGGCAGATGATTCTCCACATGTTCCTGCGGGGAGGTGGGGGCTGAATTGACCGGGGCCGACGGGCGCACGGAGGCGAGAGAAGATTAGCTGGCCATCGCTCTCTCAACCTCCTCATCCTCCATTCTCGCTCTTTTTTTCTCGCTCTCCGCCTTTTCTTTCTCCAGGGCGCCCACGTCCTCACCCTCCTCCTCTCCCTCTTCAACGCATGCTCGGCCCTCGCCGTCCTGTCCGCCGGCTACAAAACAGGGTGGGGCGGCCCCTTGCGCGGCGGCCCGGACTCGCAGTGGGGCTGGGTCAACGGGCCCGGCGGGGGCGCTCGCCTTGCACCGAGCCTTGGCGTCCCGTCCGCGGTGTTTGGCGCCTTCACGGGCGCCGCCCTCATCCTGGCCGCGCTGGCCGCACTGTACCTAATCAATGCCACCCTGCTCTTCTTCAGGGGCTGGTACGAAGCGGCGGCCGCGGCGGGCGGGCGCCGGGCGGGGCTGCCTGCCTTTGCGGTCGGCACCAACCTCCTCGTCTGGGCGGGCATTTTCCTCGGCATCTCCATGCGGGCGTCCAAGGCGGCGGGCGGGCCGCTGGCGGCGGCCGCCGCCATGCGCGGGCAGTGGGCGTTCTGGCTGACGGTGGCCTCTGGGCTGGCGTGGCTGGTGAAGGCGCACGTCCTCTTCAGGCAGCCCCCCGTCGAGGCGGTGACCGCCTGGTTGGCGAGCGTGGCGCCGGCGGGGGGCGCGGCCGGTGGGGCCGGCCCGGGCGCGTCCGTGCGACCTGTGCTGGGGTCCTTGCCGTCCGGGCTGCGCGCCAGCCTCAACCGGACGCCGGGGGTGACGGTGGTTTGAAGAGGGGGGGAATGCTGCACCACACTCCATGTGCATGGCGTGTGCGATCTGTTCTCATTTGATGGGGGCGGCGTGCGCCCGTGTGGCGAGAGGTGGCTTGTCCGGTGCGCGGCTGTGTGGGTGTGCGCGTGTGTGTGGAGATGGAGAAACAGGAGCGCGTGGTGTGCATCATGTTGCTGCAAGGGGGTGCAAGAAAAACCAAACAAAATCCTTCAACCTTCGCCCCCTCTCCCTTTCTACCAAAAATCATCTTCATCACCGCCGCAATCACCGCCTCCCCGTCAGCCACCCCCACCACTGTGGCCCCACCACCCGCGGCGGAGGCTCCGGCAGCCGGGCCGCGACCCGCCAGCGCGAGGCGGGCCCGCCCCCCAGGAACCGCTCGAGCACCCACACGTCCCGGACGGCCATCGGCGGCGGGACGGGCGGCGCATGGCCGGACCCGCCGCCCCCGCCCCCGCCGCTCAGGAGGCTCACCCCGTCGGGCGCCGAGCTCGCGAGCACGGCCCCCCTCCTGTCCCGGGCCACAAAGGTCTGGTGGGAGTCCAGGCCCACCGTCACCTGGGCGAAGCCTGCCCGCTCGTCCTTCGGGTTGGCCATGACCAGGCGGGCGCGCAAGACTTCCACGCGCACCCCCCCCCCCCCTTCCCTGCCAGGCGCGCCGCCGCCGCCGCCGCCGCCGCCGCCGCTGCTGGCCAGCCCCCACTCCACCTCCGCCCACCCGCCCTCCACCCGGGCTTTCAGCTGGCGCTTGGCGGCCGTGTACTCGGTCGGCGTCAGCACCTCGCGCAGGGCGGGCCGGTCGCCGGCCGCCAGGGCGGTGCAGGCCACGCCGTACAACCGCCCCGCCTCAGCCTTGAAGGCGCCCAGGTCGAAGCCCGGGACCAGCTTTTTCAGCTTGGCCAGCGTGTACATGGACTTGGCGCCCCCGACCCAGCGCGCCCACCGGGACCGCCACCCGGCCGGCGTGGCCCAGGCCGCCAGGGGCAGGGGCGGGGGTTCCCCGCGGTACGGGTCGACCAGGACGCCGCTCGCGGTCGGGGACGCCTTGAGCCGGGCCCCGGCCGCGCCGGCGGACGCCGCCATGGTGTAGCGGGGGCCCCTGGGCGGTGGTGGTGGTGGGGCAGGGGGCGGTGCGGCGGCGGCGGCGGCAGTGGACGCAAACGCATTGGAGGAGGAAGGAACGTGAAAAGGGCAGCCGCGGGTTGTGGGGAGAGCCCCTGCCGCGAAGGTGGCACGGCTGCTCACCCCTCCTCCTCCCGCCGCCTCGCACGAGATCGCGCCCTGGCGGAGGAGAAGCAGGCGGGCCAGGGCGGGGCGGGCGGAGCGCAGCATTCGGAGCGTGATCGGAGCGTGAATTGCGCGCGGCCGGACACGAGGAGAGAGTGCTCTGTCTGTTTCCTTTCCTTTCTGTTGACAGTCAAACATTCCTTCTTTTCTTCCATCAACGCCTTTTCATCCTCCGCCCACCCTCTCTTCCACCCCCCTCCACAACCATGACCTTCGCCCTCTCCGCCCGCCCGTCCGCGGCCCTCTCCACCCGCCGCGCCA
>Ga0315285_10008864_pt1 | contig 10311 bp, 20 predicted proteins | sample YL17G09_36_MG_FD_203698 | JGI IMG/M metagenome (GOLD analysis project Ga0315285, IMG submission 203698) | Sediment microbial communities from Yellowstone Lake, YNP, Wyoming, USA - YL17G09_36 | ecosystem: Environmental > Aquatic > Freshwater > Lake > Sediment | place: USA: Wyoming | collected... | reverse complement strand
TATTTCCATTATCCCAATACCAAATTTTTTTAATTATTTCATTATTTTTATATAAATATAATTCATATTTATTATATTCATTATTTTTTAATTTATATCTATCAAATTTTAAATTATCATAGTCTGTTGGTAATTGTAAATTTTTCCCCCATAGTATTAATTTTAATTTAGAACTAATTTCATTCATGCTTATATTATAATCTATAATTTTCTATTTGTCAAGTAAAATAGAATGATTTTCATCATAGTGCATTTTTTTATGACAATTTGAACATAAAACTTTACATTTTTTAATTTCATCCTTTATTTCATCCAAATTAGAAGAGGATCTGACAGCGGATGATATATTGAATGACTTTTGCTCAGTATGATGAAATTCGAGGCACGCAGGATGAGTTTCCCCGCATATTTCACATTCCAGGTGTTTCTTATATTCTTTTATAAAATCTTTCTTTTCTTGTTTTTTTCTCTTATCTGATTTTTTTAATTTTCTCATTGTACCACAAAATCAAATATCCCGTGATCATTCCAGTTAAAAATCCACCAATATGTCCCATATAAGCAACATGACTAGAGTAATCGGTGAAAAGATAAATGAACTGGGAAATAATCCACATAAATAACACTATAAATATTGGCAATCGTATAATTCCAAATAAAAATAAAATTAAATAAAAAAATCTAATTTTTTCTTTTGGACATATAATAAAACATAATCCCATTAATCCAGAAATAGCTCCGCTAGCTCCAATTAAGGGTGCATGTAAATTAGGATAAGTTAATCCAAAAATAACATTAGAAAAGATTCCACATAATAAATATAACAATAAAAATGTTTTTCTTTTTAATATATTCTCTAATATAAATCCACAAATAAATAAAAATATTGAATTACTAATCCAATGTAACCAACTACCATGAAGAAACATAGAAGTAATATAAGTATAAATTTTAGGGTGTGCAGAAATGAAACCAAAATCTCAAATTAATTTTTCAGTTGTAAAAAATAAAATAATAAAACATAAAATTATAATAAAAAGTGTAATAAATGGAAATTTTTTATAATTTTCATTATCACAATTTACGGGAATTAAAATCATTTTATTCTTGTTCTGGAGTTAACCTCTTTTGATTTCATCAATATAAACATTAAAACTACTGTTTAATTGATAAAAACTTAAGGTTAAAAATTGATTTTCTTTTACTATTTTTTCTAAATCAATTTCTTCAATATAGACTGCATTTTTCATATCATAAATAAACGATTTCATGTCTCCATAATAATCCCTACTAATTGGAATTTCTCTTTTAAATGTTTCTAAATTGTTAGAATAATATCCCATTTTTTACTCTCCTTCATATGATAATTATATTACTACTTTTCTTTTTTTTCTTCTTAATTATTCTTGGATTGTAAAATCCTTTTACTATGGGAATAAGTGGTTTTTCATTACATGGTTCCATAGTGTCTATCATAGTAACAGGAATGGCTTCTCCAGTTTCTCTGTTGGTTAGAATTAAAACGTTAGCATTTTGTGGGAAATTTTGAAGTAATTTAATTAATGTTCTCACTTTCATTTTATCCCTCACAATATTATTTATCATTTTTTACCAACCTTTTTAAAATCTTCCAGGACTTCATCGAGTGTTAAAAGTTTACAATCTATTTCTTCGACTGCCTTTTGTAATTTTTTCAATTCCTTTACTCTATTTTCTTGGGATCCAAAAAATGTTAATTCATACAATATTGACCATATAACATCAAATAATGTGGGTATTCTTTTAAATTCGCATATAGTTTTCATTTCTGGTTTTTTATTTTTATATTCATATATTTTTTGCATATTATTTATTTTTACATTAAATTGAGAAAGATAATATGGTTCTGAGAATTCAATTGCAAAGCTTTCTGTTTTGCCCTTCCCATAAAACATGAGAGATTGTTCATAAGAATCATCTTCATTTGTAATATCTAACGGGCACCATGATAGTTCAAGATATGATATGTCATTATCTGATTCTTCTAGTTTAATTTTTTTTAGTCCGGTTTCTACTAATTCCATATAATGACACCCAAATACTCTCCCCCATTCGTCATAAGGAAGAATCTTCCTGATTAAAAGAAATACGTCTCTTAATGTAACATTCTCGGCAATTTCACATGTAGACTCAAATAGATGACCTCCATGAATATTTTTTACATATTTCTTCTTATCAATTCCATACCCCTGGTCTAACAATTTACCACCTTTCTCAATTATTAAATTCCTCATTTAATCCTCCTTATATTTATATTATACCATACTTTTTTACTTTGTCAAGTAAAATTGAAATTTTAAATTATTTTATTATGTTTAATAAAATTATCTTTTGCCCATAATGGCTGTAGATTAGTAAAATATACTGCTTTTAATAATTCTTCTCTAATGGTTAAATCAAAAGAAGATAATGGAATGATATGATCAATATGCCACCCTTTATAACTCCAGTTATCCCAAGTCATTCCAGATTGAAATTTAGATTCGAGATATATCCTTAATTGTGGAATAGTGCAACCAAGATCCCTGACCGCTGAACCTGATTTATAGTTATTTTTAATTGCATGATTTAATCTACTTCTTAAATTACATGCTAATCTATAATTAATATCTGTTTTTTTTCTATTTTTATTATATTCTTTTGCATATTCACCTAATTTATCTTTATGATTTTCACGCCATTCTCTAGCTTCTTCTTTATTTTTTTGATAATATTCTTTATTCTTTATACTTATTTCTTCTTTATTTTTTTGATAATATTCTTTATTCTTTATACTTATTTCTTCTTTATTATTTTTATAATATTCTTTTGCATATTCACTTGCTTCTTCTATATGATTTTGATAATATTCTTTACCTTTTATACTTATTTCTTCTTTATTATTTTTACGATATTTTTTATTCTTTATACTTATTTCTTCTTTATTATTTTTACGGTATTCTTTACCTTTTATACTTATTTCTTCTTTATTATTTTCACGATATTCTTTAGCTTGTTCTATTATTTCTTCTCTATGATTTTCACGCCATTCTCTAGCTTCTTCTTTATGATTTTTACGATATTCTCTTGCTTTTTCTAATAATTTTTCTTTATTATTTTGATAACGTTCTTTTGCTTTTATATTTAATTCTTCTTTATTATTTTTACGATATTCTTTTGCATATTCACTTATTTCTTCTTTATGATTTTTATTATATTCTTTTTTATATTCACTTATTTCTTCTCTATTATTTTTACGATATTCTTTATGTTTTTCATTTATTTCTTCTTTATTTTTTTGATATTGTTTTTTAGCTTTTATACTTATTTCTTCTTTATTATTTTCTCTCCATTTTTTCAGATATTCTTTTCTTTCTTCTTTAGTCTGCATGATTATATTATACCACACATTTTTAAAAATCTAAATTTTGGGTTAATCTGCTCCGACCAACGCCGTCAACTCGTCGTCTGACATTTTATTTAGTTCATTTGGATTTAAAACTTTTCCAGTCTTTTTATTCTTTGTAATTATTGCAGCAATTGCTTGCTTTCTTAGTTGCTGGCGTTTTATGTCTATTTGTTTTTCCTGAGGTGTTTGTTGTTGTTTTTTTTGGTCTTGCTGTTGATTCATTTCCTCATAGATTGTAGCATACTCATTAAATGACCAAAATCTTTGATTTTTATCTTCAAAATAGGCTGGATTTTTTTCAAAATCTTCAAAATTAAAATCTTCAATATCCTCATCTTCTATTTTCTTCAATTCAATTTCGGTTGGTTCTTCATTAAATTTAGTTTCAATTTCATCATCTTCTTCAATTTCCTTTTTCAATTCTCTCTTGATCTCATTATCGAATTCCTCAAATTTATTTTTTAAATAAGATAAATCATCCATTTGAGGTTTCATTAATATTTTCATTCCAAAATCATACTCTTCCTGGGATATTTCTTTCTTTTTTAGGTCTTTTTCTAATTCTTTAATTTCTTTTTCAATTACTTTTTCTTCTTCTCTTTGTGTTTTCTCTTTAGCGATTATTAATTCTCCCAAAAATTCCTTTGCTTTCTTAAAATATTTTTCTAATTTTTCGATATTTTTATTATCTTTTTTTAAAATATCAATATCTTTTAAATCTTCATCCAAAATTAGCTCAATCTTTTCATAATTCTTTGGAATTCTAAGTAAAGCTCTCAAATAGCCAACTCCCGATTGATCAAAATAACGATACCCCAATTCAGAATTTTTATCTATAATATCTTTGAACATATCAATTCCTCCAATCAATATTATTTATTGAAATTGGAAAAATATTTTAATTTTCTTTTTCCTGTTCTATGTATTTCTTAATTGATAATTGATTATCTTTATTATAAATTAATGACAAATTCTCCTTTCCTAATAAAAATATAATGTCTTTTGGCTTTGAATAGAAAAAACTAGCAGCAACTCCAGTTATATGGCTTCTTTTGAAATAGAGAGGAGTTGGAAAAAAGAAACTTTTAGAAATAGTCAAAACAAATAACCCACTCTTATCTGACGCTTCTGTATCATAGGGCACCAATAATAATACCCCAGTCTTGGCAGATTTGGTTAACCAGACAGATGATAAAAAATCATCTATCCCATCTCCAGTTTTCCACACATTTTTTATAAATTCTCTTTTTTCTGGTGTGAGTAAAGTATTCTTTAAATGTATTCTAATCTCTTTAGTCTTATCCAAAGAATACTTTAAAAATAATTTCTCTTCTTCCTCGATTAATTCAAAATTTTTAACCAGCCATTTAGATTCATTTTTAATTAATTCATCATTCAAAATAATTTTAAATTCCATTTTTACTCCATCTTTAATTTTTTCATCTATAATTATTTATTAAATTTAGTAAAAAATGGTTTAAATTATTTTAGTGTAATCTTTAATTATTTTTCCATCTATTAATGAATATGGTTTTAATTTTAAAAAATAATCTTTAAATTCTTTTCCTAATCTCATAATCATATCATTTGCATCTTTATCCGGTAAAATAATAATTTTCATTTTTCCTGCATGTAATTTGTTTAATTTATAAAAATGGTCAAAACTATCATCATTATCTGGTATCCAAATTAATTGAAATTTTTCTCTATATTTATCTAATGGTGGATGATTAAATCTCATATTTTCTATGCCAAATACCGAAACACTATTAAATCCTTCTTGATTTAAAATAAGCGAACTGAAAAAGGACTCACAAATATATATAATATTTCCTTTTAAATGTGAAATTTCATTTTCAAAAGCTAAAGATATATGAAAAGGAAAATCTGGTAAATGAGAATATTTTGGAAATTTATTATCAATTCTTCTTCCACTCCAAATAGGCAATTCTTCATTTTCATATTCAAATAAAGTCAATATGTAATTAGACATTTTTTGTCCAGCAAAAACAAAATAAAAATATTTAAACATTTTCTTTTTAATCTTTCTTGATTTTAATAAATTTAAAACATCTGATAATAATTTTTTATCTTCAATGGAGAAATTTTCATAACCTTCTTCCAAAATAGTATCTAATCTAGCTCCATCTGGATAAATTATTTTATATTTCTTTTCTTTAATAATTTTATCTTCATTTTCTGATTTGTCTTTAATAAAATCTATAATATGTTTTGTAAATGTATTATTTTTTAAAGAAGTATAATCAATATTGGGAATTTCTGGAAATAGGATTAATAATTTAAATAAATTTCCAGTGCGATTTTCTTCATCACAATTAAAACAAAAATATATATTTTTTTTAATATTATAATAAAATCTTTTTTTTCTTTTATTGGTTTTAGAATCTCCACAAATGGGGCAACGCATGTTATATTCTTTAGCAGATGATGAAAATCCACTATTTTCAAGAGATCCCCATTTATATTTTGCTATCTCTTTAATAAAATTTAAAATGTCAGCCATATTATTATTTCTCCATCTTTATAATTATATTCAAAATATAATTTTCCATTTTCATCCCACCTGTCCACCACCCATATTGTTTTCCATCTAATTTTCCATTTTTAAAATTATAATCATGCCATAATTTTCCATTTTTATGATACCAAATTTGTTTAATCATTTTATTATTTTTATATAAAAATAATTCATATCCATTGTTGTCTTTTAATTTATATCTATCAAATTTCAATTTATCATAATCTATAGGTAATTCTAATTTTTTACCCCATAATATTAATTTCAATTTATTTTTCATATTATTTCTATTCCATTTTTATAATTTTCTTCACAATATAATTCTCCATTATTACTCCACCAATATTGTTTTCCATCTTGTTCCCCATTTTTATAATTATCTTCATATTTTTTATTTCCATTTTCATACCATCCATGTTGTTTTTCATCAAATTTTCCATTTTTATAATTAAATTTATACATAAATTTTCCATTTCCCCACCACCATCCATATTGTTTTCCATCCGATTTTCCATTTTTATAATTATGTTCATAACCTTTATTTTTATTTTTCCAATACCAAATTTCTTTAATCATTTTATTATTTTTATAAATTAATAATTCATGTCCATAATCATATTTTAATTCATATCTATCAAATTTTAAATTATCATAATCCATTGGTAATTCTAAATTTTTGCCCCATAATATTAATTTTAATTTATTTTTCATTAATTAATACTCCATTTTTATAATATTCATAAAAATCAATTTCCCCATCTTCTTTATAATAAATCCATCTTCCTAATTTTCTTCTATTTTTATATTTTCCTTCTGCCATTTTTTTACCATTACACCACATAAATAAACATTTTCCTTCTATTTTTCCATTATATTTTTCATTTTTATAATTATATTCATAGAATTTATTTCTATTATTCCAATATTTAATTTCTTTAATCATTTTATTATTTTTATAAATTAATAATTCATAATGTCCATTTTTATTATTTAATTCGTATTTATCAAATTCCAAATTATCATAATCCATTGGTAATTCTAAATTCTTTCCCCATAATATTAATTTTAATTTATTTTTCATTTTATTTCCACTCCATTTTTATAATTATCTTCACAATATAATTCTCCATTATTAAACCATCCATATTGTTTTCCATCTTTTTCCTTATTTTTATAATTCCACTCATATCCTTTATTTCTATTTTCAAAATAATAAATTTCTTTAATTATTTCATTATTTTTATAAATAAATAATTCATATCCACCATATTTATTATTATATTTTAATTCATAATTATCAAATTTCAATTTATCATAATTCATTGGTAATTCTAAATTCTTTCCCCATAATATTAATTTAAGTTTATTTTTCATATTTCTTTCCCATTTTTAAAATTACATTCATGCCGTAATTCTCCATTATTCCACCATGAATATTGTTTTTCATCTTGTTCTCCATTTTTATAATTATGTTCATATCCTTTATTTCCATTATTCCAATACCAAATTAATTTAATCATTTTATTATTTTTATATAAATATAATTCATATTCATCATATTTATTATTAATTAATTCATATCTATCAAATTCTAAATTATCATAATCCATTGGTAATTCTAAATTTTTCCCCCATAATATTAATTTCAATTTATTTTTCATTTAAAAATCCATTAATCTTTTCAAAAATTCTATTTTTTCTTTCATTTTCTATTTTCATATTTTTAATATAATCATTAATGAATTCTCTTGGATCCGATAATTGAATTTTATTATACTCTATGTTTTCATTAGTAATTATTTTTTCATCATTGAAAGATAAACTTTTAGGCTTCATTATATTCAATTCTATTTTTAAATCATTTAAATCCTTATCATCAATTTCACAATCAACTATAATTCTATTTTCTGAATTATAAATATCATCCTTTATATTATTTTTATTTTCTAATAACCATTTTAAACTATATTCATTAAATCGAAATAAATTTAAATCTTTATATTCTATAGTTTTTGTTTTGGTATCAATAAAACAAATTCCATAATCTTTTTTATTTTTTCCATGCCATGTTTGGGGATAAGGGGATCCAATATATGTAACATTTTTCCATTTCATTCTCTGATGTAAATGTCCAGAAATAATATTACTTTTATCATTATTATTATCAAATTTCTCTTTCATCACATAATAATAATTAATATCTATTCCATTTAAGGATAAATTATTTATAAGTTCTACGTTTTTGAATTCAAAGTGGCCAAAAATCCATTCAAAGTTTTTAGAAATATTATCATATTTTTTAAACTCTTCCTCATTTTGTATCCATCCTACATATAATAAATCATTATCTTCTAAAATAGTCTCTACAAATTTAATATTGGAATAAAATCCATTAAATACTCTGTAATAATTTATTTCTTTGGTGCTCTTATAAAATAAAGAATGATTGCCCAAAATCATAACAATAGGGATATTTAAAGAGTTTAATTTATCCAGAAGCATTTTGGCAAGTAATAAGGTCTTTTGATCTATTTCCTTCATATTGTGAAAGAAGTCACCAAGAAATATAATTTTATCTACTTTTTTTGATTCATTACAAACTACGTCAATAACTTTTTTATCAAGTGAAAGGAAAAAAGAATCAAATCCTTTTTTTCCTAAATGTAAATCAGAAAATACTAATAATTTCATATTTCTATTCCATTTTTATAATTCCATTTATACCATAATTTTCCATCACTCCACCACCCATATTGTTTTCCATCTAATTTTCTATTTTTATAATTCCACTCACAACCTTTATTTCCATTAGACCGGTACCAAATTTGTTTAATCATTTTATTATTTTTATAAATATATAATTCATATTCATATCCTTTATTGTCTTTTAATTCATATCTATCAAATTCTAAATTATCATAATCTACTGGTAATTGTAAATGTTTACCCCATAATACTAATTTTAATTTATTTTTCATATTATTAATTTTCCATTTTTATAATTATCTTCATAACATTTATTTCCATCACTATTCCATGCATATTGTTTTCCATCTAATTCTCCATTTTTATAATTTTCTTCCTTATATAATTTTCCATTATCATACCACAAATACTGTTTTCCATCTAATATTCCATCTTTATAATTTTGTTCATATTTTTTATTTCCATTTTCATACCAATTATATCGTTTCCCATCTTTTTTATAATTATATTCATATTCTTTATTTCCATTTTCCCAATACCATACTCTTATAATTTTTTTATTATTTTTATAAATATATAAAATACACCAACTACCATTATCTTTTAATTCATATCTATCAAATTTCAATTTATCATAATCCATTGGTAATTGTAAATTTTTACCCCATAATACTAATTTTAATTTAGAACTAATTTCATTCATGCTTATATTATAACCTTTAATTTTTTATTTGTCAAGTGATTTTAATTAATTTCAATAAATCTTTTAATTGATAAATCATCCTCCCATTATTTAAATATATAAAATTTATATCTTTATGATCTTCTTTATCTTTTTCAATCATAGCTAACCAATCTTTATTATTCTCTTTGAAAATTAATAAAATTCCTTTTTTATCACTTACTTTTAATTGTTCTAATTGTCTTTTTCTTTCTTCTTCCCATTCTTTAGGAAATAAGCCAGTTTCAAATATTTTCCAAATATCTATTGATTTGTATCCTTTAATTTCAATGAAGTGTGGAAACCAATCAGGGACTATAATATCTCCTATTAATATATTAGCTTTAGATTTTGTAAGGTTATGTGACGATGTGGCGCGAGCGCCAGAGGAGGGGGAGCGTTCGAATACATTCGTATTATAAAATTCATTTAAAATATGAACTATTTCCAATTCACATCTATTGCCTTTTTTCTTACTATTTATCATTTTATTGTTACTCCATTTTTATAATTTAGTTCATACATTAATTTTCCATCACTCCACCATTCATATTGTTTTCCATTTCTTTCTCCATTTTTATAATTAAATTCAAAATTTTTATTTCTATTTTCCCAATACCAAATTTCTTTAATCATTTCATTATTTTTATAAATATATAATTCATACCAACTACCATTAAATTCTAATTCATATCTATCAAATTTTAATTTATCATAATTCATTGGTAATTCTAAATTCTTTCCCCATAATATTAATTTAAGTTTATTTTTCATATTTCTATTCCATTTTTATAATTATCTTCATAATTTTTATTTCCATCACTCAACCATCCATATTGTTTTCCATCTTTTTTTCCATTTTTAAAATTTAATTCATGCCATAATTTTCCACTTTCATACCATCCATATTGTTTTCCA
>Ga0315285_10008863_pt1 | contig 10311 bp, 12 predicted proteins | sample YL17G09_36_MG_FD_203698 | JGI IMG/M metagenome (GOLD analysis project Ga0315285, IMG submission 203698) | Sediment microbial communities from Yellowstone Lake, YNP, Wyoming, USA - YL17G09_36 | ecosystem: Environmental > Aquatic > Freshwater > Lake > Sediment | place: USA: Wyoming | collected... | reverse complement strand
CGACGGATTCTGCGATCGATAAACTGGTGTACGAGTTGTACGGGCTGACGGAGGAAGAAGTCAAAGTCGTGGAAGGAATCAAATAATGGAAAAGTCAAAAATTTTCGAACTTTTCAATGACGCAGGCCACCATTTTGATAGAAAAGAATATGATAAAGCTTTAGAATTGATCAATTTGGTTTTACATGATGACAAATCCTTGCCAAATGCAAACAGTCTAAAAGCAATTATTCTCATTGAATCCTGGGATCGAAAGCCAGAGACAAAATTTCAAATTCTGCAAGCGATTGATCATCTGAAAATAGCCATAAAATCCAAACCAAATATTGGAAGATATTACTATAATTTAGGTAATGCTTGGTACGTTCTGGCTACATCAGAGTACGAAGAAAATAAACGGGTCTATAGCCCCGAATTACTAGAGAAATTTGAATCGGCAAAAAAATGCTTTGGAAGGGCATTGGACCTAGATAAAAAACAACCACAAATATGGATTAATCAAGGAAATGTTTTGGATTATTTGGGCAGATACCTTGAAGCATTAGAATGTTATGATCGAGCCATATTATTGGATCCTCGCCATTACAATGCATGGGGGAATAGAGGAATTACGTGCCGACGTTTGGCCATAAAATGTCAAGACAAATGCACAGGCAATTCTTTGTATAAAAATGGGACGATCTATCTTGGAATCGAATTAGATTTATTCCCTGATTTTCAAATCGATCAAAAAACAAAGGAAAATGTCAACGATTTACTTTTAAAACATAAGATTTCAATCGATTTAGATAGATATTTACAAGATTTTCTTCCAAAAAAGCGAGTACTTTCCGATCAAAAATTCAATATTGATTCAGAATCTGCGAAAAATTTTGAACCATTTTATACCGAATTTTGTGATCAAAATCAGTTATTTTTAAATCTCCTTTTTGATTGTCAAGATCATAAATGTAAAAATAAAGATCTAATCAATATCAAATTTCATGTATCAATCGGGGATAAAACACGAGCATACAAAATATTGACCCTTTGGAATTCGCTCATTGATAATTTTAAAACTGCTAGATTCTGTTTGGCACTCGCCCAATTCAAACATCGAGATTTTGACTTCATGAATAAACCTCAATCGGATTCTGATAATAGTTTAAACTACCTTACTAATAGCGAAATTTTGAAGAATAGCTTCTTAATAGCCATGAACATTTTCGATAAAATAGCTTTTTTCTTAAACGAATATGAAAATTTAGATGTGGATGATAGTAAAGTTGCATTTTGGGGAAGCAATAGTATATTCACGGTAAAAAAATCTCTTATCATTGACAATAATTGGCAAATTGATCTAATGGCATTGGTAGGAATTAAACGGGAATTGGATACGGAGGATTTCAAACGGTTGTTGGAAGTTCGACATTATTTAGTTCATAGATATTTTGTATTACATGATCCTACTTTCAAAAAGGATGAAAATCAATTTGATGATAATCCCGATTATCATATGAACGTCGATGAATTCTTTAATATGACGATATTCACGTTAAGAATTGTGAGAAATGCTTTATTTTCCTTATCGTTTTTTGTCGCATCAAAGGAAAGTAAGATCGCAGGTTATGAGAAACCGGTGAATCCGAATTGAATCAACTCGAATTCGGGGAGATCCTCATCTCCGATCATGCCGGGTCTATCATCACTCGAATGCACGAAGCAAGGCAATGAATCAGAATATTTAAATATCCCAATTCCAGTTATTTAAGGTAAATTCGATTTTTATATGCTTAAGATCCGAATCCCTTTCGTATTCTCGCTTATTTTTTTCATTCATTTTCCAACCTTCCGTCTTACTTATTAGATTTGATCGATATTTTTTGTCATAGTGTTCCAAGGAAAGGAGATAGATATCGGCAAATTGTGAAGTTTCTACATACACTCCAATCCAAGGGTCACATGCAAAGGCTTCACACGCTTCTCTTAGTTTTTGTCTATCATTTTTGCTATCACGAAAAACAAAAACATTATCTTTTTCCTTTCCCTCATTTCTCGTTCGAGATTTAACCGTTATTCCAATTCTTTTATTCTTTTTTTTGTTGAATGCGATGATATCGATACCCGTATGATCCACTAAAGCAACCTCAAACCCTGACCGAGATAACCAATTTCCAATAAGTTGTTCTCCGAAGTTCCCAATTATTTTCGAATGCCTGGAACTTTTTTCTATCATACTCACTTCTCAAACAATTTTATGAAACGGATTATTCCTCGATGAAATAATCTTCATCGAGCCTGTTCACGACATAACGAGATTCTTCGGCAACACCAACACCGTTATCGATCATCAATTGTGTTAATCGTTCACCATCAATTAGGACGATTTTTTTCTCAATCCTTTTTACATAGTCCTGTGCATCTACCGTGAATTTCGAGGTTGTGATAAAAACTCCCTTCCTCGATTTTTGTCCTTCAAGACTTCCAACGAAAGCTTGAATATCGGGTCTTCCGACGGGATTTTGCCATTTTTTCGCTTGAATATAAACGACATCAAGACCCAATTTGTCCTCATTTATTACTCCATCGATGCCATCATCACCGGTTCTACCTATGGCCTGACCTGCATCAATCCTCGAACCCCCATATCCTAATTTTAAAAGTAAATCGACAACAAGTATTTCAAAAAAAGATGGAGAACTCTGTTTAACTCGCTCAAGAAGATCATGAGATAATTGCCTTCTTAATTCCTGATAACTCGTTTCCAGTGACTCCTGGGGTGTCGATATCTTGTCATATTCAGAGGGGGGAATTTTATCCTCGCTCTTATCACTCTTGAAATCTTTAAAATCGACATACTCTTGGAATTTTTCCAGATATTTCATGTTAATTTTTTCTGGCTTCTCCTTCAGCACTTCTAAACCTCTTGCGGTGATGATGTATTTACCCCGTGAAGGTCTATTCAACAAACCAGATTTCATTAAATAGATTAGTGCCCAGCCGACACGATTATTAAATCTATATTGTTTGCCACTTGGAAGGAGCTCATTTATCTCATCATCGGTTAGTTTCAATTTTATCTTTAAATCGCCGAGAACGTTCTGTGATCCATGTTCAAGTTTGTCCCCGTAATACTCCAGAATTGGTAACATCAAACTTTGAAAATCTGGTATTGGCATAATATCACTGATTCTGCTTTAATCTACTATGATAAAAGAGTTAGTTTAACAAAAAATTCTGTTCACACAGCTTTGCAATCCTTATACTTCCCCGTTCCGTCCGCTCTGTCGGTCAATTCACACTGCCATTTCCAGCCCGCACGCACAACATTCTCATGTAACACAAGAAGAGAGTGAACAACAACAACAAAAAGGAAGAGAACCCTAACTCAGTACAAAGTTCTGAGGCCCTCCGTTCATGACCCTTCACGAATCCGATACGGTTGAATTCAAAGAATCCTTCGATCGGGAAGCCGTCGTTACTGCCGGTGCATTCGCAAATACACGGGGAGGCACGATTTTCATCGGAATAACAAATCGTGGAAACGTTATTGGGACGCTGATCGGTACCGAATCCCTCAGGGGATGGGCCAACACAATTTCCCAGAGTACCGAACCCCGCCTGATCCCTGAGATGGAAGAACTTACATGCGAAGGCAAGCCCGTCGTAGCGATCCGCATTAAAGAAAATCCGCTCCAACCGGTATCAGTCAGGGGCAGGTGCTACCGGCGTGTCGGCACCAGCAACCGGGTGATGCAGCCCCACGAGATCGCGGAGATGCACCTCCAATCCACCGGCAGCAGCTGGGACCTGACACCTGCACCGAAAACCACCCTTGTGGATCTGGATCCTGCAAAGGTCGCTGACTATATCAAAAAAGCAAACGAGACGGGGAGGCGGAGTATCGCACCCGATGAATCCCCGCAAATCGTGCTCGAAAAGATCGGGCTGGTCCAGGACAGTAAACCCACGTGGGCCGCGCTCCTCCTCTTCGGGAAAGACCCGCAGCGGTTCCTGTCGCAGGCAATCATGCATTGCGGGCTCTTTAACACTGATGAGATCAGCGTGCTCGATGACCGCATGGTGATGGGCACGATCATTGAGCAGGTCAACGATGCAATGGAATTCATCCGGAAAAATATCCGGGTCGCATTCGTAATGACCGGGGAGCCGGAACGCAGGCAGGTCTGGGATTATCCGGTCGAGGCGCTGCGTGAGGCTGTCATAAACGCGGTCTGCCATCGGGATTACACGATCAGTTCAGCAGTAGAGGTCCGGATACTCAAGGATTCCCTCAAGGTCTGGAGCCCTGGACGGTTGGCGCCCGGCATCACATTGCCTGAGCTGTTTACCTCGCACGCATCAGTCCTGCGAAACAAGGGGATCGCTCAGATATTGTATGACATCGGTTGGATAGAACGGTGGGGCAGTGGCATCCAGAAGATGCGCAGCGCCAGTGCCGAGGCGGGATTACCTGAACCGGTATTCCATGAAGACCAGGGTTTCTCGGTGATATTCCGGAAAGATGTTTTCAGTGCCGAATATCTCGCACAGATGAAATTGAATGAGCGGCAACTTCAGGCTATCCCCTATCTGCGGAAACAGGGGAGCATTTCCAAACGCGAATACCAGGATCTTGTGTTAGTCTCTGCGAGAACCGCACTCTACGATCTGACTGCTTTAGTTAACAAAGGTGTACTGGTGCGAGTTGGCACCGGCAAATCCTCCCGGTATTCGCTGTCTTCCAAACCGAAGAACGCACGATCAGGAAACTCGTGATGGAGACACCCGATGCATAAGGCATTGCGCGTATTGCGTGAAAATTGCGCGTATCCCCTCACCTGTATGAAACATGGGAAAACAAAATTCCGAGAAAACCGGTTATTCGTGAAAGACAATTGTCGTGATACGTCGCAACAATTCCGCAGACACTGTCTGCGAAATCTGGAGAAATTCTGGTAAAACCCAATTGGCCAGACAATATCTGACTAATCTGTAGGGGAAAATCCGACAAAAAATAAGGTGTACATCAATTATTGTCTCGTCGATGATGACGCAAATAATGTAAATGTGGTGAATAAGTCGCGAAAATGGCGAATATATGGTGAATAAAAAACCGAGATAAACGATCAATGAATCGGGCAAAAGGGGCATTGATGGGGCACTATTGGGGTACTCTCGGCACAACCCACACTGCCCCGATCCCGGCAAACGCTTTCTCGAACCGCTCCGGCCTCTCCCCGATATAGAACAGCGCCGGTGAAAACGTCGGCCCCGTCCGCTCCTCACCAGCGGGACCCGTGAACCGTATCCTAGCTGAGGGAAAACACACCAGGCACGACAACCGCGTCAGCGTCTTCCAGGCTGCTACCAGACTTTGAAAAAATAATTATCAGAGATCAGACACAATCGAGATCAATGCCCGCAGGAACGGGATGCCGATATACCAGAACACAAGCCCCCAGAATCCGATCCAGATCAGGTTGCCGAATGGATCGATCGACTGGAGAATCTTATCAGGAAATGATAAACCGCCTGTAAAATTATTGTAGATGCTCATTACCGAGCTGATGACTTCCAGGTTCGTTTGCAGTTCGCGGAGATATGCATATAATTGGTACCAGCCGATGAGTATCGCATAAGGTATTTTCACGATTGCCCAGACTTCTTTCCAGAACAATTCCATTATTGAAACTGCAATATCCCGTATGAAGAAAATCAGAACGCCAAGGATTCCCAATCCCCCGCTTTTCGATGACATGTTCCGGTCCAAAAATATCAGGAATATCTGATGTATGCTCCCATCAGAATGATCCCTGCACCCGGCATGAACAGTAGTACGGTGACCAAGGTATGCATGAGTGAGTTTCCGGCATCTACCAGAACCTCACCGGGTTGTTCCAAGAACGTTCCATTGAAGGTATCCTTGATGAAATGGCCTGTTGTCGTAGATGCACATGAGGCAACAGCCATTAAAATCAAAGCTCCTGCAACAATTGCAATGATGATCGTTTGCCAATTCATCTTTTTCCTCTTTTCGATCGCAGTATTCCAGTACTGCTTAGAGGTTCGTACGATCCAATTATTACTATTTATAGATTACTTTCATTGGGGTCATTTGTGTGATTGAATTAAACAATCAATCTATCTAACTATAAATCCTGCTTTCCCTGACAAAACAGTTTATATACAATCAAAGGTTTACTTAAATTGTAGAAATTTCTAAATTTGTAAACTAAATGGAGAGATGAGGCTGCGTTGCATTATGTCTATAGGTGAACGTATCAAATCGGCTAGGATCAATGCCGGGTTATCACAGGAGGCACTCGGCAGGAAGCTGGGGATAACCAAAATGGCGATCTCGAAATATGAGAATGAAACTGTCACTCCGAATTCAACTTCCCTGATCGCCCTGTCGGATGCGCTCGATGTCAGGGTTGAGTTCTTCTTCCGTTCCTCAGCACCCCGGCTCTCAAAACCGGTATACCGTTGCAGGAAAGCATTGTCAGCAAAGGATGAGACAAAGATCCTTGGAAAGACTGCCGACTGGCTGGAGCGGTATCTCACGGTTGAAAAGATCACCGGCTCGGATAAACCCCTCACGCTCCCGGATCCGGAGCTTTGCCGGGTTTCCTCGCTGGATCAAATCGAAGACGTATCGATGAACGTCCGCAGGGAATGGAATCTCGGTCTCAATCCCATCGACAACCTGATGGATGTTCTGGAGCAGCACGGGATCAAGGTCGGGGTCATCGCAGCGCCGGTAAAATTCGATGCCCTTACCATGGGGTACAATGAGGAACGCCCGCTCATCATCGTCAACAGGACATTCCCCGGTGATCGGCAACGGCTAAGCCTCGCCCATGAGCTGGGCCACCTGATCCTCAAGCTTGATGAGGGGATCGATGAGGAGGAGGCTGCATTCCGGTTTGCAGGAGCGTTCCTTGTACCAAAACCGATGGCGATCATGGAGCTCGGGCTGAAACGAAAGATGCTGGACTTCCGGGAGCTTATCGTGCTTAAACACAAGTACGGCATGAGCATGGGAGCATGGATCTACCGGGCGAAAGATCTGAAGATCATCTCAGATGCGGCAGCCGAGCGACATTGGATTGAAATGCGGTCACACGGGTGGCATAAGAAAGAACCGGATCCACAAATTGATGCAGAAATTCCGACCCATCTTGAACTCCTCCTGCTCCGGGCCCTGAGCGAACACAAGATATCTCAGTCCAGATTCGATGAACTGAAAGGGGGATATACGCCGATTCTTGCAACGCCATGACAACGAGGTAAGAATGAACAAGAACAGAAGAACCTGTTGCATCGATGCGAACATCCTTCTCGATTTCATCACAGGGGATATCTTCGATGCCCTGTTCCTTCTGCCATTTGATTTTCATACCTCCGAAATTGTTACACATGAGATCTCCAAATCCTATTCCGGAAGACAACTGAATCAGCTGGGATTGAAGATTCTGAATCTCACTGAAGCAGAAGTTCTTGAAATTTTCACTATGAAACAGGAGCACATAGGGCTCTCCGTTGAAGATGTCTCGGTCTATTTCCTGAGCCGGAAACACAATACGATGATCCTTTCCAATGACGGCCCCCTGCGGGATCTCGCTGATGCCAGCCGGATCGAATATCACGGCACGCTCTGGCTGCTGGGAGAACTCATCGAAATGAATCTTCTCTCACCACAGGATGCTGCCCGTGCTCTCCGTCAAATGCTCAACAACAAGCGCTGGCTGCCGACAGCAGAATGCGAGAAACTGATCAAAAAGTGGGAATCGGAAAAATAGTTAAAGCATTGTTCTGGTTGCGGTTGATGCGTCATTGGGGGGTTATACTTTTTTTCCCGTCAACATAACAATACGACTGCGGCGGCACAAATCCCGGAATGGTTGCCCGTGGATCGATAGGCTCATCGAATTCCTGCACATTCTCGATCCCGATCGCATACCCCCGCGTTTTTCCGGCAAAATAGGAGAAGAACTCGCGGTCGTCGATGCCGGCGTATTCCCGCACGGAATCCCAGAGTGCGGCCGGGTGGTCTTCGAGAATTGTCCCGATCTCAAAGAGGGCCACAATCCTTTGTACCGGCGCCGAAGAATAGATGAAGACCCGGTTGATGGAGCGGTTCCTGAAGATCGCTTTCCGGAACTCGTACCGTTTCTCCCCGTTGAGGATGGCCCGGACGTATTTTGGCTTAATTGAGAGTATAACGTCCATTGATGCCACCGGGGTCTTTGATGATTCTATAGTTTTAATTCGGCAAGTTGGGTATGCTGCGAGAGGTGATAAAAAAGATTAATCATTTGACTACCCCTATACGACCATTACCATCATCCGGTGCATGATCCAAAACAAGCCTTATTTTAGTGTTCAGGCACTACAGTCCAACCCGGCAACCGATCGCCTGCTGGAAAGAACCTAAAAGGACATTTTTCCGGCCACGATATTATCGTCGGTAACCGGGACCGGGAATACCATAACCTGCTCCAATAAGACTTGGTTTTTCCCGAATAAGACCTGGTTTCATCATTTGGAGGGGTGAGGCAGACCCTTGTGTGAGGTGAGTTACCGTCGGTGGCCGTAGGTATGCCGGGGAGAGGGAAGATCCTAAGGCACTGCAGCTGATCATAGTCCTGTGCAGAGGAGCCGGTCCGGTCCGGACATCCCTTGGATCCTGCCGGGCTCCGGAAAACCGGCATGATCAAAACAGGGGTTTTTCCTCATGTGAGGTAGTGTAGTCCGGCCCGGGTAACGATCGTCCGCGGGAAAGGACATAAAAGAACATTTTTTAGAAACCGTCGGTACGAGGCACCGGAATGACCCATTTTCAGGCGATTAAGACTTGGTTTTTCCCGAATAAGACTTAAAACAGCATCTGAAACAGGCAAAAGGGGCTTAAAATGAGGGTATTTACCCCGAAGTCACGTTAGAGGATACCCGACACCTAAAAAAAGATGCTCTTATTATTATGGATTAGGTCAGACAAGATAATTACGACCTGTAGATATCTTCGGGAAACTGGCCCTGATAGATAATTTCCGGAATTGTCCACACACTGAGTGGATAATTGTCTCGACACTGCCGGGACAATCTTCAAGTCTGAAAGATGTTTTGTGATAGTATCACCCCTTGGTTCCCGCAGGTACCGGAAGTTTTGCCGCGAAATGTTCCGGGGTCGGAGCCATCAGGACCTTCCCGTCACGGTCAAGCTCGACAAGGCCGGCATCTTCGATCCGGAAGAACCTGAAGATCCCGTAGGGCGACCAGAACCAGATCTCGAGCGAGAGGAATGCCGGTGCGGGGATCTGGCGGTACTTAATGACCGCTTCGCTGCACTGAGCCTCCATCCCTTCCGGTGTACACCAGAGGTGCCGGGTCCGTTTGACCCAAACACAGCAGAGCCGGTCGGCGCCGAGAAACATAGAGTCGCATTCGAACACCGCCTCGTCCACGAACTGCATGAGCCTGCCCCGCGCTTTCGCGATCGGCACCGCATCATCGAGCGCCTTCTGCGGCGGCCGTCCTCTCGTCATGCCCGCTCACCTTTTTTTGCCTCACAAACCGGAGCCGGTGCTCCGGCCCCCTCCACACTCGTCTTCAGCTCCCGTTTCACCGGCCGCGTCCTGATGCTGATGTTATAGTAATGGCTGCCGGACTTCCGCACGATTACCCGCTCAAGATTCTCGCCATGCGTGCGGATCTTCTGCATGATGACATGCGGGACGATGAAGAGCGGGATGTCCCGCCCAATCGTTGTCTGCCGGCGCGGCATCAGGACCTCCCCCGCTCTTCAATCTTTGTCAGCCTGCGGTCAAGACGGGCGATCTTCTTGTTCAACCGGTCTGCGATCCGTTCCTGCCGCTCGTAGAGACAGAATATGAGATCACCGGCGCTTTCCGGAGGATCTTCCGGTACATATTTTCCGGCGCTATGCCCGGTGTCCGGAATCTTGCCGGCATTCATCGGCCCGTTATACAGGACGCCCAGCCCGATGATCTCCCGTTTCGTTTTTCCTGTCTGAAAGGTTCCCGGGAACCTTGAAGAAGAGAAAAATTCAACAGAACTCTTCGATGTCTGAGAGGGTCTCAAGGACCCCGAAGAAGAGAAGAATTCAACAGAACTCTTCGATGTCTGAGAGGGTCTCAAGGACCCCGAAGAAGAGAAGAATTCAACAGAACTCTTCGATGTCTGAGAGAGTCTCAAGGACCCCGAAGAAGAGAAGAATTCAACAGAATTCTTCGAAATTCGTTGTGAACTGTTCCCTTCTGATTTTCCAGTAATTCCATTCTTGTTTTGGTATTCATGTCCGGTCCC
>Ga0315285_10008860_pt1 | contig 10313 bp, 9 predicted proteins | sample YL17G09_36_MG_FD_203698 | JGI IMG/M metagenome (GOLD analysis project Ga0315285, IMG submission 203698) | Sediment microbial communities from Yellowstone Lake, YNP, Wyoming, USA - YL17G09_36 | ecosystem: Environmental > Aquatic > Freshwater > Lake > Sediment | place: USA: Wyoming | collected... | reverse complement strand
CAACAGGCTCATCCATGCCCATGTGCGGCGGTCAAGCCACGGCCCGTACGGGCCAGGGTGGTTGCGGCGAAGTGAGGCATCCCACGAAAGCATCTGGCGTCTCCTCTTTCAAAGGCGAGCGAGCCGAGCCCGCCACGGGAATGGCGGATTACATCCGAATAACCCGCTGCTTCCGCAACGGGCTCGGCGGTCGGCCAAGGCACAATCCTACCCGGGCCACGTTTCCAGAAAAACCGGTCCGCGGCGCCTGGGGATTCACGTTTGGCGCGATTATAAATTGGCCCGTGGGGGTGTCAACACAATTGTACGACTGGTCCGGGGCCGATAGCGGCCCTTACCCGGCGCGTTGTCGCGGGCGCCGGTTCCGCTATCGGTGGCAGCCGGTGCGCCAGGTTTTTCTGGCGCGCCGCCCATCCCCGGGATACTGCCCGAAAAGCTGGTGCACTCGCGGCTGCCCGCCGCGCGGTGTTGACGCGGCCCCCTCTCGCCTGTTACCCGACAACCCAGCCGGGAAAGTGAAACGATTGCGGACCTGCCTGCCGCTAGGCAGGGCTCAGAGATAAAAAAACGAAGTGGTTGCGATTGATGTCTCCGCTTTCCCTTCTCTTAACCTCTGAGGGGGGGATACCAGCGGTCCCCAACGCCTTTCACCTCAGGCCGAGTACAAACCTTGCCCTCAAGGCGTATAACGATGAAACCGTCAGTTCTTGACGAAGTCGAGCAGGTACAGGATCACGCCCATGTGGCAGCTGTACCACCACTGCGGGTAGGTAAATCCCACCAGGATCCGGTTGTCAGGCTGGAGATAATAGGTGATGTAGTTGGCCGTTTGTGTGGCCCGTTGCCGCATCTTGTCGTCACCGGTGGCTCTTGAGAGTTCCAGCAGCATCGACGCCCAGTTCAGGCTGTGGATACCCATGACAACGTTGCAGGCCAATTGCTCGCGAATCCCCTCGGCCGGCTCGAAACCCTTAATCTTGTCCAGAAACACCTTCTCGATCCAGGCGTTGAGCTGCTTGGCCATTTCCAGGTAGCCATTTGTATCTGTCCGGTTGGCCAGTAGGTAACGGATAGTGTCGAGGCAATCGTAGTTGGTCCGGTTCGATTGCCTGTCCGGGATATCCTCGTAGAAGCCGCGAAAATCCTTGGTTTTGACGGGGCCGTTCAGCAACCAGTTCCAGGCCAAGTCCCGGTTGGCCCGATAATGGCCGTTGCCGTTCAGCTTGTCCAGCGACTCGAAGAGCATGACCGCGTAAATCACGCTACTGCTGTACTCCTCGATTACCTTTTCTGTCTTGGGGTCGACGCGGAACGGCCAGGTACCATTGGGCCGCTGCCGCTGATTGAGCGTGTGGCCGATGGCTTCGGCGGCACGGAGAAACCTTGCTTCGCGGGTGGCATCGTGCAACTGGAGATAGGCCAAGGCCATAATGGCCGCCTTGTCCGGCATCAGGCCGGTCTTGTCGCGAAACCCGCCGGGCTTTTTCTCCAGGAAGGTACTGTATGGCAGGTTGCCGCAGGCCCAGTCGTCGGGCGTGCTGTGCGCGATATTCCAATCCGCCAACTTGACCGCTTCCTCAAGGGCGCGGGCATCCCCGGAATATCTCCAGTAGCCAATGAAGGTCCGGATCGCCAGCGCGTGGTGAAAGGCCGGGTAAGAAACAAACCGGTCCACGGAACGTGGAAACGGCGAACCGTCCTGCTGCAGGTTCGAATAGTAGACCCACGGCATCTGGGTCTGCCCTTTTTCGTCAAGAAGCGTGGCCGGTGGCCCCTTGAACCATTTCAGATGATCCTTCAGTAGGAACGCCATGCCGCGGCGGATCGTTTCATCGTACGACTGGAGCGACAAAAGATTGCCTTGCGCATCGCGTTTCCTTTCGGCAATCGTGATCATCGACCTCGTGTCTGCCGGCGCGGCCGCCGGATCCTTGGCCGCCCCCGGCACGTACTTGGCCAGCGTGGCGTCGGCCACGCCCTCGACGCAGGCCGCGGCCTCGTCCGGACGGTCCAGGTCCACCACGTACAGCCGGGCCAGGCGCTCGCGCTTGGCCTGGTCGCCGGGTGTGGCGCGGACCCGCTTGAGTTCCTCACCGAAGAGCAATTCCAGCGTCTCGCGGGCCTTCTGCACGTTGTCCGGCTCCGCGGCACGGACCACCGGTAAGAAGACGCACATGGCCGCCAGGATGGCGACCGTCGCCGTCAGGCACAGCGCACGGGATTTCATAAGTTCCCCCTCCTACTTCGTGTCCCTAAGAGCCGCCGGTGCCGGTGCGGCGGGTGCGGCCGGCGCGGCTTCTTCGGCCGCCGCACCGGCAGGTTGAAATCCGATCAACAGGGCCGCCGCGACCAACAGGCTCATCCATGCCCATGTGCGGCGGTCAAGCCACGGCCCGTACGGGCCAGGGTGGTTGCGGCGAAGTGAGGCATCCCACGAAAGCATCTGGCGTCTCCTCCTTCAAAGGCGAGCGAGCCTAGCCCGCCGCGGGAGCGGCGGGTTACATCCGAATAACCCGCTGCTTCCGCAGCGGGCTCGGCGGTCGACCAAGGCACAACCCCACCCGGGCCACGTTTCCAGAAAAACCGGTCCGCGGCGCCTGGGGATTCACATTCGGCGCGATTATAAATTGGCCCGTGGGGGTGTCAACACAATTGTACGACCGGCCCCGGGGCCGATAGCGGTCCTTACCCGGCTTGCCAGCCGGCCACGGCACGGCCCGTAGCCGTGCCAGGGGGCGACGCCCCGCCAACAGGCGGGCAGGCTATGGCAAGCCCGGCGCGTTGTCGCCGGCGCAGGTTCCGGTATCGGCGGCAGCCTGCCGCAGAAGTAACGATTGCTTTTCGCACGGCTTTCGGAGACACTCGCTTGCCGAGGGCCATCGGCCGCGCGGGCCGCGGGGTGGTTGCCTCGGGTCGGCGGATTTTCTGCGGCACTAACGCGGCCGGCGAACGTCCAAGGGGATGCCTTGCCTTGAGGGCGGCAGCGGGGCCGCCCCGTGAGGGGATGAGTCGCCCAGGCGACCGCCGCCGGGCCGGGCGCGGCAGCGTGAAGGGGCATTGCCATGAACGGGAACCGTTGCGGTCCGGCAGCCTGGTGGATGCTGGGGGCGGCGCTGGCGGCAGCAGCGGCGGGCTGTGAATCCCAGGTGCAACTGGCCGAGCGCCCGGTGATGGTCGAGACGTACCCGCCGCCGGTCGACCCGGCCACGCTCCCGCCGCGCGAGGCCCCGCCGCCGCCCGAGCCGAAGTTGATCCCCAACGGCGAGAAGACCACACTGGTCTACACATGCCGGTACGTCCGCAGTGAGATCCTGAAGGAGGCCATCGAGGGCCTCCTGAGCCCCGAGGGCACGGTTGAGTCCAGCCCGCGCCTGAACAGCCTCGTGGTGTGCGATGCCAAGGACCTCGTGCCGGGCCTCCTGGACCTGATCCAGACGCTGGACCGCGTTGTCCCGCAGGTGCTGGTCGAGGCGCGCGTGGTCGAGGTGACGCTTGACAGCGACCTCGAGTACGAGTTGCGGTACGCCTACACCCATCCGGGGGGGACCACCTCCGCGTTTTTCCAGCCGGGCAGCGTGACCCTCCAGACGCCGGGCGCGAACCCGGTGACGACGCAGGGCATCCTGTTCAACGCCCGAATCTGGACGACGGAGGATGCCGGGCAATTGGATGCGTTCATCCGCTGGCTCCTGACGAAAGGGAAGGCGAAACTCCTGAGTTCCCCCAACCTCGTCGTCTCGGCCGGCGACGAGGCCAGCATCATCACCGGCGAGGAGGTGCCCGTCCAGAGCGCCACGGTCGTCTCGGGCTCCGTCAGCACCACCACCCAGTTCAAGCGCGTGGGCATCAAGTTGCGCGTCGTCCCGCTGCAGATCAGCGGCGACACGGCCCTCCTGGAGATCAACCCCGAGGTCTCGGCCGTCACGGGATTCACGGCGGCCGGGCCCGGCGGCATCTCCAACCCCATCGTGGCCATCCGCAACGTGTCGACGACGGCATCGCTCAAGGACGGCGAAGTGCTGACCATCGGGGGGCTCCTCAGGAGCGAGGACCGCGACATCGTTCGCAAAGTGCCCATCCTGGGCGACATCCCCGGCGTCGGCCTTCTCTTCCAGGCCCGCCGCAACCAGAGCGTCAAGACCCAGTTGATCTTCTTCCTGCGAATCAACATCCTGGGGCAGGGCACCCCGCACACCGTCCGGTTCCACAGGCCGGGCGTCGGCCTGCAAGGCCTGGATGAGGAAGTGGAGCGCCTGACGCCGCAGCCGCGGGACTTGGAGCCGCTCAAGGTTCCGTCGCGCGGGACGACGAAGCCGCTGTCGCCGGAGTCGCCTCCGCCCGCGCCGCAGCCGGGGGCCGCGCCCCCGCCCGCCGCGCTGCCGCCCGCTGCTGCGCCGGCCGCCGCCGGCCGGCCCCCCGCGACGGAAGGCGCCAAGGCCGCGCAGCCATGAACGTCCTCCGCAGGATCCTGAAAGCCCTGGTCTGGCTCGCCGTGCTGGGCAGCGCGGCGGGCGCGGCCGTTTACTGGGGCCCGGGTCTCTACCGGCAATGGGGCGGGGGCGGCGCCTCGGAGAACTCGCGGGCGGCCGAGGTGCGGTTCCACACCGTCGCGCGGGGCACGCTCCAGATCGGCATCGTCGAGAGCGGGCGCCTCAGGGCCGTCAAGCATCACAAGATCTCCTCCGAACTCAACGGGCAGGCCAAGGTTTCCTGGATCGTGCCCGAGGGGACCCACGTCAAGAAGGGCGACAAACTCGTCGAGTTCGAGAAGAAGCGCCTGGAAGAGGAACTCACCAAGACCGAGGCCGACCTGGATGCCGAAAAGCGCCAACTGACGGTGGCCGAAGAGAGCCTGAAGATTGAGGACTCCAGCGGCAAGGCGATGCTGGCCGCCGCCGAAACCCACCTGAAGGAGGCCAAGGACGCCCTCAAAAAGTACCGCGAACTGGAGGCCCCGCAGCAGTTCAAGCAACTCGATGCCGCCACCAGCACGGCCCGCGAAAAACTGGTCCAGGCGCAGCAGGCCCTGGCCGACGTCCAGCGCAAGGCCGACGAGGCACTCTTTGTCGAGGACGAGCAGAAAAAGAACATCGAGCGCCAGATCACAGGCGCCAAGGAGGCCGTTACCGCCGCACGCAAGGCCGTCGACGCCGCCGTCCTCCAGCAGAAGATGTTCAAGGCCTACGATTACCCGCGGGCCTACGAGTCCAAAAAGCAGGGCGTGGCCAACGCCGACCTGGACCTGGCGAAGACCAAGGTCGCCGTCCAGAGCCAGTTCCTTCAGAAAGAGGCCCAACTGGGCCACGTTAAGGACAGCATCACGCACATGACGCGCGACATCGAGGAGCACCGCAAGGAACTCTCGAAGTGCCTCATCACCGCCCCGTCCGACGGCATGGTCCTCTACGGCGAGCCGGAGAATCGCGGCAGGATGTACGGCCGCGAGACCGAGATCAAAGTCGGTATGGACTGCTACCGGGGCAACACGATCCTGACGATCCCGGACCTGAGTGCCTTCGAGGTTGACATTGCCATCAACGAGGAGCACCGCGGCCGCCTCAAGCCCGGCTGCAAAGCCCGCGTGACCGTCGAGGCCGTGCCGGGGCTGGCCATGGATGGCAAACTCAAGCAGATCTCCAACCTGGCCCGGCCGCGCATCCCGTGGGACGAATCGTCGCCGAAGGTCTTCGACGGCATCATCGAACTGCCGCAGGCCGACCTGCGGATGGTCAGCGGCATGACCACGCGCGTTGAGATCAGCGCCGAGACGGTGCCCGACGTGCTGCGGGTGCCCATCGAGGCGGTCTTCAACGAGCAGGGCGAGACGGTCTGCTACGCCCGTCAGGGCGAGGGCTTCGAGCGCCGCCGCGTCAAGACCGCCCGCTCGAACGACGATTTCGTGGAGATCGCCGACGGCCTTGCCGAGGGCGACCAGGTGTACCTCTTCAACCCGACCCAGGGGGAGGGGGCCGGGGACAACGCGAGGCCGCAGGGCTGACGCCTCCGGCCCCGCCTGGCGCAGGGTGGCGCGATGGGTCTGCTGGAAACCCTCAGGCAGGCGCTGGTCGACCTGGCGCTGCACAAGTTCCGGTCGGCGCTGGCGACGCTCGGCATCATCTTCGGCGTGGCGAGCGTCGAGGCGATGATGAGCATCAGCGAGGGCGCCCGCCTGGAGACGATGGGCCGCATCGCCGTCCTCGGCGTCGACAACATCCTGGTGCACTCCGTCAAGCCCCCCCAGGCCGGGACCAAGGAGCCGCGCGAGGGGGTGCCCCATCGCCTGGAGTTCGGGATCCTCCGGAAAGACCTCGCCCACATCCGCGGCACGTTTCCGGCGGTGGCCCACGCGGTGGGCGTCCGCGACATGCGGAAGAACCTGTACTCCTCCAGCGGCCGCCGGCTGGACCTGCGCGTGATGGCCACCGAGCCGGAGTACCTGGAGATCACGCGGTCGCGCATCTCGCGCGGGCGGTTCCTGACGCCGGAGGATGCGGCCGACACCAAGTGCGTCTGCATCCTCGGGGCCGACGCCGTCCGCAAACTGTTCACCTTCAACGACCCGCTCCAGGGCTCCGTCCGCGTCGGAAACGACTGGTACCACGTGGTGGGCGTCCTGGAGAACAACGCGGCCGTCAAGGCGGCCGGCGGCGACGACATCAACAAGTACGTCTTCATCCCCCTGGCGACCGCCCGCGCGCTTTACGGCGACGTGTCGTCCACCCAGGACGCGGGCGCCTACGAGACCGTCTGCGTCGAACTGGACGCCATCGCCATGCAGATGGCCGACGCCGAGGCGGTCCTGCCCACCGCCCGGCGACTGGAAAACTACCTCGGCAAGACCCACGCCCGCAAGGATTACGAACTGCTGGTGCCGATGGAACTGCTGCGGCAGAAGGCGGCCACGCAGCGGATCTTCACGATCGTCATGGGCTCGATCGCGGGGATATCCCTGCTCATCGGCGGCATCGGCATCATGAACATCATGCTGGCCAACGTGTACGACCGGCGCAAGGAGATCGGCGTCCGCCGGGCCCTCGGCGCCCGCCGCAGCGACATCCTCCGCCAGTTCCTCCTGGAGGCCGCCGCGCTGACGAGCCTGGGGGGCCTGGCGGGCGTCATCGTCGGCTACGGCCTGGCGTGGGGCGTCAGCCACTACGCCAACTGGCCGACCGCGCTGACGCTGGATGCCGCCTTCCTGGGGGCGGGCGTCTCGATCGGCGTCGGCATCATCTTCGGCCTCTGGCCGGCCTACCAGGCGGCCGGCGTCAATCCCATCGAGGCCCTGCGGTTCGAGTAGAGGAGTTCGCGGTCGGGTGGAGCGGGAACTCGCGCGGTGGGCAGGACGGCCCGCCGCGCGAAAAAGACCGGCAGGCGAGTTTTAAGGCAGCCGTCGACCGCCTCGCGGCCGAGCACGCCGGGTCGGCGGGGCCGCGAGATGAGTTTTGCCTCAGCCCCAGCAGGCGCGAGAAGGCAGCGCGGCGTAACGGCAGACTAAAATAAACGAGATGGGTGGCTGTCCCTCCCTATTTTGCTTTCAGACCTTTAGTTTCTGGACGTGCGGCTTGAGCGCCTTCTCCAAGCGCATCATGGCATCGACCATCGCGGCATAGACCGCGGGCCACTTCGCCGGATCGTCCCGCCAGCCACCGACCGTGATTTGTTTGCGGATCAGGCAGTACCGCCGCTCCTCCAACCTCTGCCACTCCAAGGCCTCACCAAAGGTCCGCTCAATGTTATCCTTGGCCGATAGGAGCTCCTCAAAGATCGCCTTGGTTTCCTTCTCCGCCCCCTTCCCGCGGTCAATGTAGAAATCAACGGTGGCAGCGTGCTTTGTGATAGCGTAACCATAGGTCAGCCCACTGATCCCGGCACCTGTCACTATGTAGCTGTACTCGCTGGGCGAAATCCCCGCGTGCAACTTCGTCTTGGTCTTGGCGTAGTCGAGCAGGCCTATCCAGAACTTGTGTCGGATTTCATACCTTTCCGCCATCTCCTTCTTCGCTTCCCCCACTTCTCGACCTTCTTTGCTCGGCCCGACAATCAGGGTCAGTAGCGGCGCAGGCTCAGAGTCGCCGATGCGAATGGCCTCGACTTTGAGCAGATAAAACGAGGCGGCGTTTGACTCGTTGAGCCAGGAGATGGCGTTGATGTGTTCCGGCCGGGGATCGGACACGATCCAGATCGCCGTACGCGCCCCCACGGCGGTCAGGTACGTGATGAGTTTGCCCAAATGGTCGTGGTTGCTCTTCTCAAGTTGGTTCTCGATGACGACGGGGTTGCCCTTGTCGTCCTCGGCAACGAGGTCAACGTTAAAGTCCCCGGCGTCCTTCTCTCGTTCGGCTGTCGTCAAGTTGAGGTCGAGGATGTCGTTGAGCACCTCAATGTTCTCTTCCAGCCACTTCGTGAAGTCGCTGGCCTCGTGCTTCCACACATCCCGAAGCGGAACGCGGTCTATCCTGCCGATCATCCGCACACCCCTTTCATCTTAGGAGATCCTTGGCCACCATGCGTGGTTTCACGGGGTGGCGCCGAAAACACTGGCCCATCATTCTGCTAGGGCCGGAAAGGCAATGCCTGTCGCGCCCGCCTTACTTCGCAGTTGCCACGGTGCTTGGTAGTGGACTGGTTTGGCGCGGCAAGGTACAATCCGCCTTGGAGCGGAGGGTTCCGGCAATGGTATCGCTGGCTGACGTTCGCGTGCGAAGAGACGAGATACTGCGGATTGCCGCCAGGTACGGCGCCAGCGACCTGCGCTTGTTCGGGTCGGTGGTGCGCGGCCAGGCCCACCCGACGAGCGACTTGGACCTCCTGGTGCGGCTGGATGAAGGCAGGTCGCTCCTGGACCACATCGCCCTCATCCAAGACCTTGAGGACGCCCTTGGCTGCCACGTGGATGTTGTGAATGAACGGGCGCTGCACCGGGCGATTCGTGACCGCGTGCTGGCGGAGGCCCTGCCGCTATGAGGGACGACCGGCTCTATCTGGAGCACATCCGCGACGCCATCGACAAGATCGCGGCCTACAGCGCACCGGGTCGGGAGGAGTTCCTCCGCAACTCGATGGCCCAAGACGCGGTCATGCGCAATTTCGAGATTATCGGCGAAGCCGCCAAGCGTCTCAGCGAGGCGACGAGGAATCGGTGCCCGGAGATTCCGTGGCGTAGAGTGACCGGCTTTCGGGATGTCCTGATCCACGACTACATGGGCGTGGACACTGCCGAAGTCTGGAACGTCATTGAGACGCACCTGCCCTCGCTGCGCGCCGCGGTGGAACGACTCCTGGGGGCATGACCCGTGTCGGTCCCTCCCGCCAGGTCTTCTGGCTGGTGAACTGTTCCCACGTTACGCCTTGGGCCACCTTCCTGCGCCCCTCGAGGGATCAAGTCAGGGTACTACAGCGTCACGCCCACTTCCTTGGCCACGCCGCGGATGTGCGCGGCGGCCTGGGCGTATTCCTCGGGGCCCTTGAGGTGCTCGAGCATCAGCGGCAGGTCGGCCTCCAGGCGAGAGAGTTCCTTCAGGAACGTCCTGTAGTCGAGGCCGCCCGTGCCCGGGCAGGTCTCGTCCAGGTGGACGGTGAGTTTGTCCTCCAGGAGGGTGTCCTTGGCGTGGCAACTGCGGATGCGGGGGCCCAGTTTGGCAAGAAAATCGCGGAGGATGTCGCCCGTGTGGAAGTACCGCTCCGGGCTCCAGATCAGGTTGACCGGGTCGAAGTGCACGGCGAACTGTTTGCGGTCGATGGCCTTGAGGAGTTCCACGTAATCATCGGCCGTGTGCGGGTACGACCACTGCATGCACTCCAGGGTGTAGAACGTGCGGGTGGGCCTCACGGCGTCGATGAAGCCGCGCACCGTCTGGACGATGAGGTCGAAGGTGGCCTTCGAGAGGTTCTCCGGCGACGGCCCGTGCCAGGAGGCGGGATGGCGCGACCCGGCGATGTTGACGCAGCAGCGTGCCCCGATGCGGTCGGCCAGGGCGAGGCACTGGGTGTTTTTCTCGATGGCCGCCTTGGCCTTGGCCGGGTCGGGGTCGATGGGGTTCGACCACGCCCCGACCTCGGCGATGACGATGTCGGCCGCCTGGGCGGCCGCCTCGTACGCCTTGACCAGGTCGTCCGCCGCATCCGGCGGCAGCGGGCAGTAGGCCGCGCGGTACCCCAGGCGCTTGACGGCCGCCGTCCACGCCGCAGGGTCGGGGCACTTCTCAAAGACCGGTCCGCCGAGACGCATGCCGGGTCTCCCTAGAGCGTTTTAAGATTGCGTGCATACACTACCCCTTTGCGCGGCGGGTCTCCGCACCCGCCGCGATAGGGAC
>Ga0315285_10008859_pt1 | contig 10314 bp, 10 predicted proteins | sample YL17G09_36_MG_FD_203698 | JGI IMG/M metagenome (GOLD analysis project Ga0315285, IMG submission 203698) | Sediment microbial communities from Yellowstone Lake, YNP, Wyoming, USA - YL17G09_36 | ecosystem: Environmental > Aquatic > Freshwater > Lake > Sediment | place: USA: Wyoming | collected... | reverse complement strand
CGCGGTGGCAGCATCAGCGGAAGCAGCAGCAGGCGCAATGACCCCTTCGTCGATCTTTGGGTCGTCGACGCGGAGCTCTTCGGCTGCTTTTTTGGTGGCCGGAGCGAGGAGACGACGGCCAGCTTTGGGGACGGCGGCGGGGGCCGGAGCTTTAGCAGCAGCAGCAGCAGCAGCGGGTGCCGGACCAGGAGCAGAGACGGCGACGTCGGGCTTCGAGCCAGTGGCCCAGGCCTTGGACGCCGGCGCGGCGGCAGGCTCGGCAGGCTGGTAGAGAAGGAGAGGGCAAAGAGAGTCGAAGAAGAAGAAGAAGAAGAAGAAGAGGGAGGAAGGTTGAGAAAATGAAAAAAAGAAAAACGGAAAACCGCAGCTGCTGCTGCGCCTGCTGCGCGCCGCAAAAAAGAGCCGCGGATTCCGCGGCGCTTCCCGTCAATCAAATAGGCTCAGTCGATCACTCACGTCATGCACGATAGTAGCCGGGATCGTCAGCGTTCCGGTGGGCCACCCGGAAGCCCTGAAGACCGTAACCTGGACGCCAGAGGGAGGCGAGATTGGAGCATTTGCTGCTGCTGCTTTTTTGGTTTCGCCGGCGGCAGCATTGGAAAGGGCGACGGAGACAGAAGAAGCTGCTTCGGCAGGGACCGTGGGGGCGACTTCAGCTCCAGCGACTGCAGTGACAGCGACACACAAAGCCAGCAGAGCAGTTGCGAGGGAGAAGAAAGCGCGTCCACGCGCCATGGCGACGAGCGGAAGCGGAGAAAGATGGGCTGCGAGAGAAGGAGCGCGTCGATAGCGACGCCCAAACGTTTTTTTTCGAAAAATGGTCTTCTTTTGTCGATCTCTTTTTTTCTTTCTCAAGGCTTCGCTCTCTCTCTTTTCTTCTCTTCACACGCTGGAACCATAAAAAACTAGAGGGAAAAAACAAAACGCGCTTCTTCTCTCGCCTTTTCTATCCGCAGTAATTTTATCTCTCTCTCTCTCTCTAACTCGCAGAAAATGGGCCTTGTAAAGAAAAAGCTGAAAAGAACTCAAGAAAGCATCATCAAACCCAAAATCATCTCTCTCTCTCTTCTACTTGCCTCCTCCCGAAGACGCCAACCAGCGCTTCTCGGCCTCCGCCGCCCCCGCCTTTTCGCCAGCGACCATCACGAAGCTGAACTCGTACTTGCCAGGGTGGCACGCAAACTCCTCCCAGACAGAGGGAGACCAGCTGTCGTCGCCGCCGACGCCCATAAACGCGCCGTCGAGGTGGAGGTGGACGACGTTGGAGTCTGCGGGCACGTACGATTTCACCTCGTGGTCGTGCGAGGCCGCGGCATAGGCCGCCAGGGGGTAGCGGGAGACGTTGACCTGGAGCGGGGAGCCCAGCGTCGAGATGGCCAAGGACGAAGAAGAAGCAGAAGAAGCAGAAGAGTCGGAAGAAACGATTGCGAGCCAGCGCACGTCGGCCCTGCCGCCACTCTCCCCCGGGTACATGTAAGGGACGTGGAGCTCTTCCACGGACGCAAACGCGTGCCTCCCTACCAGAGCACCGTCCTTGCGGTCCGGGTAGGCCTCGTGCGGGCCCCTCCCGTAGAACTCGACAGCAGGGCGAGAGGAAGCCGAAGGAGCGGCGGCGGTCGCGGCGAGGTGGACGCCGACGCGCGGAAGCGACTTGAATCCCCAGGGGATCGGGGCGGGCATGGCGTCGCTAGCATCGATGCTCCAGTACGTCGTCAGGCTGCCGTCGGCGGCTACCGAGTACTTGGCAGAGACGTGGATGGTGCCGTTGGTCCGCGCGGGGGCGTCGGGGTCGACGGGACCGTTGTCGGCCGGGACGACGGGCTCGGCCATAAAGTGGGAGCCACCGACCTCGGTGACTCCCACGAGCGCGACCGAGTGCTCCTTGACCTCTTCTCCGATCGGGCGCATGTCGAACGTGGCCGTGACCTGCCGTTTGAAGGAGTGCAAGAGGAAGGAAATGAGCGGGAAAGGCCTCAAAAGAGCGTAAAAAGATGTTTTTCATTGATCGCTCCACCGTGCGCTCGTGTCTTCAAGCACATCTTGCGCTCCGAAGATGCCGTTCTGTCTTGTCAATCGAAAGAAGAAAAGATTAGAGCGGAACGAGGAAAAAGGGGGCTCAAATCGGCGAAAAACAGCGGGAAAAGCCCACATTTTTTTGCGCGAAAACGCACCTCGACGCAACCTTCCGAGGCCGCTTTCGACGCTAACTCGACCGTTTCAGGCACCACAGCCATGCGGTCGAGGCCTGCCTCCTTCCACCTGTTCGATTGAGGGGGATAAAAGGCGATTTGGAGGTGTTTGAGGTTGGTGAGTGTAAGAGGAGGAGGAGGGTTTTTTGTTTGCTCGAGCAAAAACCCCACCGTCGTCGTCGACTGGCAGGGGGCCCCTGCGCAAGACACTGCTACCGGGTCCCCGAAAATTCGAGCCCATTTTTTTGCTCCCAAACCCGCACCTGTTGGCGTGGCTGTTGCCCCCGGACCCTCCGCGGTCGTTGTCGGTGGGAGCGCGGTAGAAGCAGGGCACGATGGGCTCGGCCAAGATTTCAGTACCAGCGACGGCCCAGCGCGTGACGACGCCGGTCGCGGACGAAACCTGTTGTTGTGAGTGAGTAGGGCGAGAGTTCGAGTCGTCAGAATGGCATTCCAGCCAGTGCTTACGAAGCAGCACGCAGACAACTATCAATTAGAGCGAAGAAGAGCGGAAACGAGGACGCGGAAGATGGAGAAAGGAGTACGCAAAGAGCACCGATTTGATGACCTCCTCGCCCTCAAGGCGACAAAAACGGACCTCGATCTCAACACCAGTGCCCTTGATGGTAATCCCGCCCGGAAAATTCGAGGCCTCCAAACCTCCTGCAGCGGCCAAAGGAACGCCCGGAGAGGTGCTCGGAGCATCCTGGACGGGGAGAGGAAGCTGGACGTGCGCGACGGGGAAGCCCTGTTGGTAGGGAGAGTCGGTCGACAGAGAGGAGGGAGAGGAGAGGGTGAAGCGCGGCAGCGTCTTTTGCTGCGAAAAAAATCCGCAAGCGCCGCATTCGAAGCATTGGCGCTCCGGCTTTCGTCGCACGACTTCGCTTGACTACCCGGATGTTCCGCACCTTGTCACACCACGGCAACACGCGGTCAACGCACGCGCGGACTTCGAGCAAAAGCTCGGGTTGGCGCGCCGAGTGCGTTGCCTCGACGACTTTTTTGGTCGCTTCCGCAACGACCGACGCGGCGAAGCCCAGTTTGACGACGGAGGAGGCCTGTTTGTGACGTTTGCGGAGTGTTTCAATGGTGTAAAGAACGCGTGCGACGATCGGAAGGCACTCGGACAACTGAAAAACAATGCAATCAAACGCACCTCGGGCGAAATAGGCGCAACTGCCACGGGCACCCACCCTCCTGCTCCGCAACCTTTCATTTCGAGTGGTGCGCCGTTGAGGACGACGCGTGACGCAAAGGAAAGGTCAGAGGTGGACTTGAAGACGTTGGAGTTGTCGATTTTGATGGCGAGCTGGCCGTCGACCTCGCCCGAGTTCGCGATCTCGAGCGGTGCCTGCGGAGAATTGGGTTGTATGCGTCGCAGGGATGTGAGGAACACGTAGGAATGCGTCGCATCGCGAACACCGCACCGCAAGACACTGAAACCAAACTTACCATCGCGGCCTTCGCCTCCCAGCATCCCGGGTGCGGGGTCCTATCGGGCCAGACCATGCCGTTGATGCAGAACTGGCCGTCATGCGGGGCATCCCCAAAGTCCCCTCCGTAGGCCCAGGCCTCGACGAGGCCTCCGTCGGCCGTGGGGAACTTGTGCACGAGGCCCTGGTCGACCCAGTCCCAGATGAAGCCGCCCTGTGTGTGCATTTGGTCCGCGCGTTGCGGCGATGGAAGTGAAAGTGAGCAAAGAGTGCGATCGTGCTTCTTTGCAAGGGAAAACTGCGGCGATAACAGGTTTGCGCAGCAAGTGCGTATTTGATTAACTGCCCCCAGAATGCGCTTTCACGGCCCTACCTGCAGCGCTGGGTACTTTTTGAACGCGTCCCAGTACTTGGTGTAGTTGCCGTTGGAGTTTCCCATGGCGTGCGTGTACTCGCAGAGGATGACAGGCCTGGTTTCGTCGCTCTCCTCTGCAATGCGGATAATCTGATCGACGCGCGCGTACATTGGACAGATGATGTCTGTCGCACGCGTGCGGCTGCCTCCGCCTTCGTACTGGATAGGCCTCGAATCGTCGCGCTCGCGGATAAAGCCAGCCATGGCGAGGTGCGCTGAAGTATTTCGTTTTTTATTTTTTGGTTTTTCGTTTTTTATTTTTTTTTGAGAAAGTTCGAGTGAGAGAGAGACAAGTTCGACGAGTTTCCCTTCTTCTTCCGATTTCCCCAACCTCCCCCTTCCGCTCTCTCCTTGCCCCGCGACCCCCTCCGACACACTCACCTGGCCCGTAGCCGGCCTCGTTGCCCAGAGACCACACGATTACCGCAGGCGAGTTTTTGTCTCGCTCAACCATCCTCGCGCCGCGCTCGACGACGGCGTTGAGCCACTGCGGGTTTGAGGCAGGCACAACGGGGTTGTTGCGCAGCCCCGGGTCGAAGCCGTGCGTCTCGAGGTTGGCCTCGTCAACCAGGTAGAGCCCGTAGCGGGAGCAGAGGTCGTACCTGGAGAGGAGGGAAGCGGAAGGAGAAGGGAAAGGGTGAGCTGGTCGCCGTCGTCGTCGTCAAGCGTCTCGCCTCCTCACTCATTCGCTACCCCTGTCACAGCCCTCCCCCCAAAACTCGATGTTCCGCTCCGTCTCAGGCCCTGCCCCCTCCAGATTCGGGCTCAGCGCGTCCTCCTCGAGCACCCAGAACAAACAAAAGGCCAATCTGAGACTTCGAAAAAACAGGTCTCCGAGAGCAACTTGCCGTCGCCGAGGCAGCAGAGGCCCCGTGAGGGACAGGCTGAGGCCTCTTGCCTGCAGGCTCTCGAAAAGCGCCAAAAACCCCAAAAATGCCTCTTTTTCCCTCACCGCTACGCGCAAACGATAACTCTAGTAATAAAGAACACTTTCATGCAGCAAGGGAAGCAAGAAACTGAGCGGAAGACGGTTAAAAGAGCCCGCAGAGTCGCGAAAAACGTGTTTTCGGGCATTTTTTGGGCAAATTTCGAATTTTTTTGGCTTTTTCGGCCCTTTCCGCTGAGTTTCGCGCTTGCATTCGGCCCGCGAACGATGACCATGAACGCAAAGCATCGGATGCAATTTAAATTGCGCAAAAGAGAAGGCGTCCGCGCTCGCGAATCATGTGCTGATGAGCAAGAGAGGCGGCAGCCTCTCTTTCTGCTCACGCTGCTTCCCCACACGCAAGCTTCCCGCTCCCTCTCTCTCTTCCACTCCCTCTCTCTCTTCCTCACTCCCCCCCCAAATCAAACCCAACGATCCCCCCTTCTCTCTCCACTATCATAGACTCACCACTGCACGACGTTCGGGTAGTGCGAGCACCGGACGGCATTGAAGTTGAACTTCTTCAGCAGCAAGACGTCCTTGAGCATCCCCTCCTCGGTGCAGGCCTTCCCGCGGCGCTCGTCGTGCTCGTGGCGGTTGGCGCCCTTGATCATGATGGGCTTTTGGTTGACCTGGAGCTGGCGGTTGCGGATCTCCACCTGGCGGAGGCCCACCAGGGAGGCCTCGGCCTCGAGGACTGCGTTCTTCTTGAGCAGCGTCAGGACCACGACGTAGAGGTTGGGCTCCTCGGCCGACCAGAGCGCCGGCGGGAGCTCCTGGGACATCATGTCGATGGCGCGGACGCTCACCAGGCCGCCCACGCCGGCGTCGGCGCGGGAGGGCGAGCCGGCGCCGCCGTCGATCGCCGGCCAGTGGTCCTTGTCCTCGACATCGAACGCGGCCGGCGCCGCGAGGACGGGGACGGGCTTGGCGGCGAGGTCGTACGGGTCGAGCTTGAAGATCTCGACCTGGAGGGAGACGTCGTCGAAGGCGTCGCTCGTCGGGGCGACGAGGTGGACGTCGGCGTCGATCCTGATGCGAGTTTTTTTGGGGGTGGGAGGTTGGCGGGGAGAAAGAGAAGAGGAGAAGAGAGAGGAAGAGGTCAAGAAAAGAAGAGGCGCTTCTCGCGATCGCTCTCTTCACTCTTCCTCTTCCGCGACCTCCTCCGCTTTCTCAAAATCTCAAAATCGACAAACTCTCACCAGCACTTCTCCAGCTTCCCGTCGTCGCCAAACTCCATCGGCGTCTTGACGAAAAAGTCGGCGACCCTCGCCTTCGCGGGCTTGGCGAGCAGGCTCGCGTCGCGGTGCAGGCCCGAGAGCCACCAGTGGTCCTGGTCCTCGAGGTACGACCCGTCCGAGAACCGCAGCACCACCACGGAGATCAGGCACCTCTTCCCGGCCTGCAGGTAGCGCGTGACGTCGAACTCGCACGGCAGGCACGAGTCCTGCGAGTACCCGACCTCGACGCCGTCGACCGAGACGTAGCACGCGTTGTTGACACCCTCGAGCGTCAGGAAGACGCGGGCCTCGTCGCGGGTCCACGCCGCGGGGACGTCGACCCAGCGGCGGTAGACGCCCGTGGGGTTCTCTGCCGGGACGAAGGGAGGGGTGACGGGCCAGGGGTAGTTGAAGTTGGTGTAGATGGGCACGCCGTGGCCCTGCGTCTCCCAGTTGCCGGGGACCTCGATCTGGAGTTTTTTTTAGGTATTGTTTTTTATTGGGTGAGTTTTGGGGGCGAATACTTGGGCTCTCTTTGGCGTCATCTCTTCCTCTCCAGAACGGCAAGAACGAGCAAAACAGCGTGTCGTCGAGAAGAGGCGCGCCGCGGAAGAGAGAGGGGGGGACGCGGGAAGAAGAGAGAGAGATACAAAAAAGACAAGCCTCCCCGCTGTCCCTCCCGGGGGGACCGACTCTCGCCCTCTCGCCTTCTTCATCACCAACTCCTCCACCTCCTCCTCCACTCGAATCGCCGCCGCTTTTCTTACTTTGGCCCAGTCCTTGTCGTCATACGCGGCGGCCGTGACCCCCGCGGGCAGCGACTCGGGCTTGTCGAAGAGGCGGAACTTCCAGTCGGTGGTCGAGTTGAGGTCGAGGCGCCGCGAGGGGCTCGGCGGCGCCGCCGAGCTCCCGGGCACGCGGGCGTAAAACGCGAGCGCCTGCTCCGCGCTGTCGAACGAACGCAGCGGGACGTGGGCTCGGCACCTGATCAAATGATCGATTGATTGTTTTTGGGGTGGTGTCAGAGACGAGTTACGACGAGACGGGCGCAGAGCGAGAAGGCGAGGATTTGAAGAGGCCGGCTAATCGAGATCGATGGGGGAAAACGAATGCCATCAACTCGACGAAAGAAAAGCCCTTCTTCTTCCCCGCCCCCTCTTCGCTCGTCGACTCTTCCTCTCACCTGTTGCGCTCCGTGACCGAGGGGTTTTCCCAGTCCCTGGCGTGGCTCGGATGGGATGCGCCGAGCTCGCCCGACGCCGTCGGAGGCAGCGGCAGAGAGGCCATCTTCTTCTTCTTCTCGGTGGCGTCGGCGTCGGGATCGACACCGGCCGACGACGACGGAAGAGCTCCTGCAGGAGGAGAAAAAACTACTCTCTTGGCCTCTGGCTTCGACGGGCGAAGGCAGAAAGGTGTCGCACGCGACGCGATGCGGAGAGAGAGCGCTGGGGGCGCCAGCGAAGTGGGTCTCGGAAGAAAGAAGAAGAAGACAAAAAAACTCTCTTTTTTCGAGAATTTGGGATGAGAGCTCAAGATCGATCGTCGGCGAGGTTCTCTCTATTTTTTTTCTTTTTTCGTCTCGCTCTCCCCCTCTGACTGCCGTCGAAAGTCCCAGGGTTCGGCAAAAGGCCTTTTCGCGGAACACCGCTTTACTCGTCGCTTTCGACCTCTCTTTTCCGTGTTTGCGTGGGCACGACGTCAACGTGCTCGACATCCCCCCTGCTTCGTCGCGTCGCTTCAAGCGTTTCGAGACGGCGCGGGAAGAGGCAAGAATCTTGGAGCGATGGATGCCTCGTTGCGAAATCAAAGGCCTTCTTCTCTTCTGGCCCGCTTCCTCCTCGTCGCCGTGCTCTTCTGCTCTTCGCTCCTCGCCGTCGACGCCAGGAGACAGAGGCAGCTGTCGCGGTACGTTGTTTTGATTACAAGAATGAAAGCGTCGAGAGAAAAATGAGAGAGAAAAGGTGAACAGAAGATTCGATTGCTTCGAAAAAAACGAGGTGCGACGGAAAAAAAAAAAACTCAACCTCTTTCTCTTCTTCCTCTTCCTCCAAAAACAGCGAGTTCCCGAGCCTCAACGACGACACCGGCGCGCACGACTCGCTGTCGACCTCCGCGACAGAGTGCGACAACACCGAGACGGGACTGTGAGTTGTTACTTTTGATTGTCGCTTTTGCCTCCAGAGAAAAAGAGAAGTCAAAGGAAGGAAGGAAGAAACAACTCTCACCCCTCTTTCTTCTCTATCCTCTTTCCGCCGGAAACCCTCTCCCAGCTGGCTCATCGCCGACTCGGCGGGGTACGTCTGCCCCCGAGATCGCGTCGACACCGTGACGGGTTGCTGCCCTCACAGGAGAAAGAGTAAAGCGGCAGCGACGACAACAACCTCGACTTCCCCGCGCCCGTTTTCGTGCGCGGGCTGCGACGCCGACGCGCAGTGCTGCTTCGAGTATGAGCACTGCGTTTCGTGCTGCCTGAAGCCCGGAAACGGCGCGGACGAGCTGTTCAAGACCGAGTACAGGTCGAGGGGGCGGTAAGAGAGAAGCAGTTTTTCTCTTCCTTTGTTTTTTTTCATTTCGTTTCGTTTTCGCCTCGACGACCTCTCACACATTTTCAACAACAACAAAAAAAAAAAAGCCCCGAGACGGGACGCTGGGACTCACCCTTCCACTACTGCGCCGGCAAGTGCCGCACCACCTCGGTCGTCACTGTCCACGAGAACGCCTACATCTCCAGGGCGCACCATTGCTTCTCGGCCAGCGGGATCCCGCGCGTGCCCCCGCCAAAGGAGAACCCGCCGCCGCCGCTCCCCAGCGGGGCGCGTGTCGTCGCGGGAGGGCCCGGGGATACCTGCGAGGCCGCGTGCGGCGCCCAGGGCCGCGTCTGCTCGCCCAGCGGGGCCTTGCCGGCCAGCGACTGCAACCTGCTGCGGGACCACTTCCACTGCGAGGCGGGGTGCATCGAAAGCCGCGCAGAAGCGGGAGCAACAGCAGGAGCAGCAGGAGCAGCAGCAGCGGGCTCTGCTGTTGCGCTTCCGGCGCCTGGCTACGTCGTCTCGACGGCGCCGCAGGAGCTCAGGCCGGCGACGTGTCTGACCGTCCCGCGGGCGCAGCAGGCGCTGGCGTGCGACGCGGCGTCGCCGGCAGGAGGGGAGCACGTGCGGAGGCTGTGCGTCTGCCTCTCGCCCGGGGGTATGCGGCGATGATGTTGAAGTTTGTTTTCTTCTTTCTTTCGTTCTTCCTTTCTCTTTTCTTTCTCCAGCGTGTTCCACTCTGTTTTTCCCCCGCTATTTCCGCACTTGAAAACAAATGCTTCCCTCTCTCGCTCGCTGCGCCCCACTTCCACAAATGTCACTACTAGAAAATTTACAAAAAACGAAAAACGAAAAAAAACTTATCGTCTCTCTCTCCTCCTCTTTCTCTCTTCCTCTCTTTCTCTCACGCCGACTTCCGAAACGCCTCCACCCCTACACCGACCATCCCGGACGACGCAGCCACCTCCTCCGCTGCCCCATAGAGGCCGAAGATCCCTCCCGTGTGCAAAAAGAGCACTTTTTTACCTCGCCAATCGAAGTATTCACCACCTTTGCTGTCGCTTTCGCCGCCCTTGGGTTCCGCACCGCTCACGGCGATTTCCTCGAAAAACGCCTTGGCGGCCTTCCCTGTATAGACCGGATCCAGAAGAACGCCAGAGGCGGAGGCCACCGACCTCAGGAACCGGAGCTCTTCGGGGCGGGAGATGGCGTAGCCCGAGCCCCGGGCCTGCACGACCGAGATGATGTCCCGGGCGCGCGGAGGCGGAGGAAGCCCGTCACCGTGCCCTCCGCCGCAGAGCTCGTCGACGTGCTTCTGGATCTCGTCGTAGAAGTACCTCGGGTCGTCGCAGACGCAGTAGGCCCGCGCCAGAGTCCGGGACCCGGCGAGGTGGAGGCCAAGGGCGAGCCCTGCCGCGGTGCCAGCGCTGCCCGTGGCAAACGCGACGACGTCAAACTGGCCCTCTCCGCCGTCTCCGCCTAGGGCGAGCCCAGCCGCGGTGCCGGCGCTGCCCGTGGCAAACGCGACGACGGCCGCCGTCTCTTCTCCTCCTCCTCTTCTCCTCCTCTTCTCCTCCTCCTCGTTTCCTCGCCGAATCGCTTCC
>Ga0315285_10008858_pt1 | contig 10314 bp, 10 predicted proteins | sample YL17G09_36_MG_FD_203698 | JGI IMG/M metagenome (GOLD analysis project Ga0315285, IMG submission 203698) | Sediment microbial communities from Yellowstone Lake, YNP, Wyoming, USA - YL17G09_36 | ecosystem: Environmental > Aquatic > Freshwater > Lake > Sediment | place: USA: Wyoming | collected... | reverse complement strand
AGAGCATGAAGAGCGTGCCGCGCGGTGTCAATTGAGGCAGGCGCTTCAAAATCGGCACGCGTTCACCAATGGGTCGGCGGGCACGCGCCGCCGCGGGATTCAGTTTGCGCTCAAGCCACGACCCGGCAAAGTACAGCACGACGAACGGCGCGACGACGCGGAGCAGGAACATATACGCGAGGACGACGACATCGCGGAACAAAGTCATCAAGTCAACAAATTGGCTCGTCACGAGCGCATAGCCGACGATGCCGATGGCGGCGACGACGACGAGACACATCGCGGCGATGGCAATCGGATGCGCGTTGAACGGCATCTTGAAGCGCGAAGGCGCGATCTCGGTCTGTGGCTCCAATCGGCGTTTGAGCGGATACAACACGCCGAAGATCAGGACGAATGGCGCGACAAGAACGATGAAACCAACGAAAACGGTCAGTAAGAATTGAAGTGTGGGTGACATGGTTTATTCCTCCAAACTTTGACTACTTTGCCCAACCTGGCGAAGGTTTGGAACCTTCACCAGGTTGAAGGACTAATCATCGTCATCGCCATTGACTGGGACCGGCACGGGCGGAGGCACGCGGACGCGCGCGGGCTTTCGTTCCGCGCGATGCGTCCACCACGCGACGCCACTCAGCAGCGCGAACGCGCCGAGGAACACGCCGGGGATTTTCGTCTGCACGTCCCAGGTGAGACTCGGCAGCGCGATGTCCGGCAAATCAGTGCGGAAGCCGAGCGCTTCGAACGGTGTGCCGCTAAGGTACAGCATCGTCGTTCCACCGATTTCTTTTGCGCCGTAGACGTGATTGACGTACTTGCCGGGATTTTCGTGGATGCGCGCTTGGGCTATCGTCAGCAATTCTTCACGACTGCCGTAGGTCAACGCCTGCTGCGGACACGCGGACACACACACGGGTTTATCGCGTTTGCCGTTCGCCATACAGCCCTGCGCGCATTTGTTGATCTTGGGATTCGCGGAATCCCAGTTGTACTTTGGCATGCCGAACGGACACGCGACCATGCAGTAACGACAACCGATGCAGACGCTCTCGTCGTACGTGACGCACCCGGTTTCTTGCTTGACCAGCGCGCCGACGGGACACGCGGAAACGCACGCGGGCTCTTCGCAGTGCATACATTGGCGCTTGACCGGTTTGATTTCCGGTTGCTGTGGATTCGTCGAAATATTGCGGAAATCCACAATCGTCAATGTCGTCGCGGAGAGCGCGCCGGGGCGATCCTCGGTGGGCAAACCGTTCGCCTGCTTACACGCGGTCTGGCACGACTTGCAGCCGACGCATTTGGTCGTATCAATCAAAACGCCGGCTGCCTTGCGCGGCGCGACTGGCGCGGACGATTTTTTCGGCGTCAGCGTGGACGGCGGCACCGTCGCGCCAACACCCAGTACCGCCGCGCTTGCGCCGCACAGTTTGAGAAAATCACGTCGCGAAAGTTCCATTGTTTCCTCCATTGGAATTGCAAATTTTGAATTATGAATTTCGAATTACGAGTTTTTATGCTGCGATTTTCTCCGGCTTGTAGAACGCGCACGCGTAACATTCGGCGCGCACTCTTTCTCCGGCGACTTGCAAGGCGAGCCAGCAGGGAAGATCGGGATGCTGATGCGCCGCGCATTGTGCGCGCGTGGCGCTCGCACATTTTCCAATGTCCCAGCAGTGGATTTCAATGATCTTGGCAGAGCGCGTGGATTGCCGCGCAGGGTGCGCGGCTCGTTCGCGCGGCGCGAGTTTCTTCTCCAGCCAGACGCCGACGGCGAGCGTCAGCGCAATCGGCAAGCCGATGCGGAGTGCGAACATAGATAGGATGGCAATCGTGTCAATCACATCTTGAAACATCGTTTACCTCACAAGAAACTTACGGCGCCGAGTGCGGAAACCACTTGGCACGAACTAACCGATATGACGCTCGGTTAATTTCATGGCGCGTGTTACGCGTGGGCGCGCCTCGTTGTGCAACGCGCGTTCGATCAAATGACCGAGGATGTAGGTGGCGATCATCGGCAACGCGATGCGGGTAGCGAAGATAAACGCGACGAACAGGATATCGTTTAACATTTTGCGCCTCCCCTTTTCGTCTGACGAGTTGTGCCAGAGCGAATCGAGATTCTGCCTTTCCTATAGCATAATCGGACGAGGATTTCTATTCGTCAACCAATCCATTTGGGGAAAAAGAAAGACCCCATCCGGGGATAGGGTCTTGAATGTAGGAAAACTGTATTGCGTCAGGCGACGACGCGCTGCGGTTTAGTGTAGAGTTCGCAATCGGCGCACTCAGCGCGCACTTTGCCTCCGGTCGCTTGGAGCGCGAGCCAGCATGGTAGGTCGGGGCGTTTGTACGCCGCGCACTGTTCGCACGTTGCCGAATCGCACTGCTTCACATCCCAACAGTGCACGACGGGGACAGCGGATGGACTCGCGCCCCGAGAAAGGCGCGGGAAGGGAATGATCGTGCCGCGGCGAACCTGGCGTTGCGGCACCTGCGTTTCCTGTGGGCGCAGTTTCTTTTCCAGCCAAATCCCGATGCCCAGCGTGACGATAACTGGCACGCCGATCCGCAAGAAGAACAGTGCCAGAATGACCAAGCCATCAATCACATCTTGAAACATAGCGCACCTCCTTGCGCAACCTGCCTGCATTATATCACACAGCGAGCAAAATCTATATGGGGTGAATGATGTATCTTGAATGGGGTAAAGACCCCATTGGGGAACAGGGACTTTGCCAGGGTTACTTGGCTGAAAGCAAGAATCCCCAGCATGTCGCTGGGGATCATCAAGCCACCTCCCGGACTTGAACCGGGAACCGACGCTTTACGAAAGCGTTGCTCTACCGATTGAGCTAAGGTGGCGCAGTTTTTCCGTGGCGTGAATATAGCACAGGTCGGCGGTTTTGGCAAGCGGAACGTGTTTACAGAATCCAGACAACTCGGCGATTCAAAATTGACGCCTTGCCGCAAATCAGTGATAATGCTTACGCCCACGCTGACGATCGCGCGAGACGCGCGTAACCAACGCGCGTTTTATTCGTAGATACACGTGAGTCACCCAACCAGCGAAATGATTGGAGTACCGAATGTTTTGGAAACGTCAGAAACCAAGCGACACGACCAAAGGATCGAACGGACTGTATCAACACGGCAACGCGGAACTGATTCAACTGCATCGCGTCGTCAAGACCTTCGACACGGCGGCAGGAAAATTCCCCGCGCTCAAAGACGTTGACCTGCGCGTCGACGCGAGTGAGTTCGTCGCGGTCATCGGCAAATCGGGCAGCGGCAAGTCTACGCTGATCAATATGATCGCCGGGATTGACCGTCCCACCTCCGGCGAAGTGTTTGTCGGCAATACGGCTATCCACAAATTGAACGAAGGGCAAATGGCGGTCTGGCGCGGCAAGAACCTCGGCATCGTCTTTCAATTCTTCCAGCTCTTGCCGACGTTGACGCTCATCGAAAACGTGATGCTGCCGATGGACTTTTGTGACGTGCACAGACCGGACGAACGCCCCAAGTACGCGATGCGCCTGCTCGAGCAAATGGAAATGGCAGATCACGCGCACAAACTCCCCTCTGCGATTTCGGGCGGGCAACAGCAGCGCGTCGCGATCGCGCGCGCGCTCGCGAACGATCCGCCGATCCTCCTTGCCGATGAGCCAACCGGCAACCTCGATTCGAAAACCGCCGACTCGGTCTTTGAACTGTTCGAAGAGTTGGTCAAGCAGGGCAAGACGATTTTGGTGGTGACGCACGACCGCGATCTCGCCAAGCGCGTCACGCGCGCGGTGCAGATCGTCGACGGCGAAATCATCGAAAAAGAACTTGCCGACGTGTTCCCGACGCTGACGAGCGCACAACTTGTCACCTTCACCCACCGCGTCGACCCCGAGCATTACGCGCCCGGCACGATCATTCTCCACCGCGGCGCGCCCGTCGAACGTTTCCACATCATTCTCAAAGGTCACGTCGAGATCGTCGTGCCACAGCCGGATGGATCGGAGAAAGTTGTTGCGACGTTCACGCGCGGCAATTACTTTGGCGAAGTGGAACTCTTGCGCGGCGGCACGAGCATCGCTACCGCGCGCGCGGCATCGGACGCGCCGGTCGAAGTGCTGCGGCTGGATCGCGCCACGTTCGATCAAATGATGGAGCAAGCGCCGGAGTTGAGAGCGCAGATCGCGCGGGTCGTGCAGGAACGCGTCGCGGAAAATGTCGCCGCGCAGAAAGGCGGCGCGCGATGATCGCGCCGCGCTGGAAAAAAGTGCTGCGCGATCTGTGGGGCAACAAGACGCGCACGCTTCTCGTCGCGTTGTCCATCGCCATCGGCGTGTTCGCGGTTGGGGCAGTGACGCACACGTTCACCATCGTCTCGCAGGAACTTGCGATAACGTATCCCAAAGCGAATCCTGCGTCGGCGACGATTTACACCGAAGCGTTCGACGACGATCTCGTCCAAATGGTTCGCCGGATGCCGGGCGTGGGCGAAGTTGAAGCGCGGACAATGACTATCATGCAGATGCAGGTGGGCGAAGAATGGAAATCGCTCTACCTGTTTGCGATTTCCGATTTCAACGACATCCGCATCAACAAAGTCACGCCACAGGGCGCATATCAAGCCGCGCCGGATTTTCACGCCGAGCGCGGTACGTGGCCCCCGCCCGAGCACACGATTTCGTTGGAACGCTCGTCTTTGCTGATTCCAGGTCTCGTGCCAGCGAATTTAAAAGTAGACGACAAGTTGCAAGTGCGCTATTCGACGAACAGTCCGGTGCGCGATCTTCAAGTCACTGGGCTTGCGCACGAATCTACGTTTTATCCCGCGCCATTCCTCAACAGCGCGTACGGCTACATCACATTCGACACGCTCGAATGGCTGACCGGCGTGCGTAAACCGGACACGTTGTACCTCACGGTCGCCGACAACAAACTCGACAAGGCGCACATCACGCGCGTCGCCGAACAAGTCCGCAACAAAATCGAAGCGAGCGGACGAAACGTCAGCATCCAAGTCCCCGAACCGGCGAAACATCCGCTGCAAGACATTTTCTCGGCGTTGCTGCTGCTGCTGAACTTGCTCGGTTTTGCGTCGCTGTTTCTCAGCGGCTTTCTCGTCGTCAACACGGTTTCCGCGCTGCTCGCGCAGCAAATCCGCCAAATCGGCATTATGAAAGCGATTGGCGCGCGCCGGCGTCAGATCGTCGCGCTGTATTTGGTCACGGTGCTGCTGTATGGCGTGTTCGCGCTTGCCATCGCGATTCCGAGCGCGGCGTTCGTCGCCGGTCAATTGAGTTTGTATCTCGCCGGATTCGTCAACGTAGACTTTCCCGATTTCAGCATCCCGACCGGCGTCCTGATTCTCGAAATCGCGATTGGCTTGCTCTTGCCGCTCATTGCCGCGCTCTTTCCGATTTGGTCCGGCACGCGCGTGACGGTGCGTGAGGCGATCAGCGATTATGGAATTGCGAGTGGTAAATTGCGAACTGCAAAGAGCAGGATTCCAAAATTCGCGATTCCCAATTTGCAATTCGCGTTTCTATCGCGTCCGACGCGCCTCTCCCTCCGCAACACCTTTCGGCGCAAATCGCGTTTGGTGTTGACGTTGATGACATTGATTCTAGGCGGGATGATTTTCATCGCCGTGTTGAGTGTGCACGCGTCGATGAATCAAACACTCGAAGACGTGTTCAAGAGTTGGCAGTTCGACATCCTGTTGCCGTTCGAGCGCGCGTATCGTACCGACGTGATCGAAGAAATCGCCAAGCAGATGCCGGGTGTGACCAAGGTAGAATCTTGGGGTTACAACTCGGCGCGTCGTTTGCGCCCTGACGACAGCGAGAGTGAATCGTTGACGCTCTTTGCGCCGCCCGCGCAGACCGCGATGGTTCAGCCCGAGATTATCGAAGGACGTTGGCTCGTCCCGGGGGACGAGAACGCGCTCGTCGTCAGCACGGATACCGTGCGCGCGGAAAAAGATCTCAAACTGGGCGATGAACTCACGCTCAAGATTTCCAGTCGCAAGACGACGTGGCGCATCGTCGGCGTCATCCGCGTCGTCGGTTTTCGCGGCGGCATCGGCGTCGCGTACGCGAACTATCCGTACTATGCGCGCGTGATCGGACAAGTCGGACGCGCGGGGAGCGTGCAGCTCGTCACCGAAAAACACGACACCGCGTCGCAGTTGAAACTCAAAAAAGCGTTGGAAGATCGTTACCTGCAAGCCGGACTGCGCGCGTCGTCCGGCGGAATTACGAGCGGACAGATTCGCGACAACAACGAAATGTTTTTCAACATCATTACCGCGCTGTTGATGGCCATGGCGTTCTTGATGGCAATCGTCGGCGGGCTGGGATTGATGGGCACGATGTCATTGAACGTGCTGGAGCGCACGCGCGAAATCGGCGTGATGCGCGCGGTCGGCGCATCGAATGGCGCGGTGCGGGGCATCATTCTGACCGAAGGGATCACGATCGGCTTGCTCAGCGCGGTGATCGCGATTGTGTTTTCGTTTCCGCTCGGTCAGGCATTGAGCGCGCTCGTCGGCGAAGCGATTTTTCAGTTGCCGCTCAGTTATGTGCTTTCGGTAAATGGGATTATAATGTGGCTCGTCATCGTCGTCGTCCTCTCGATGATTTCGAGTTTCCTGCCGGCGTATAACGCGTCGCGGTTGACGGTGCGCGAAATTTTGGCGTATGAATAACGAAAGGCGCAGGGCGAGGAGCGAGCAAGACTAGATGCGCCTCGCGCTCCTCGCCACGCAGCATCTTCTTGGAGGAACCCTATATGAAAAAATTCTTCACCCTCGCAATCCTAATTCTTCTCGCATTCAGTCTTCTGGCTTGTGGCGCGGCGGCGACGCCGATGCCGAAACCTTTGCCGATTCTGCCCGCGATCAAAGTGTCCACCAAGGTGGTCGCGGAAGGCAAGGTGGTGCCGGTGAAAGGTGCGGCTTTGAGTTTCCAGGTCGCCGGAACAGTCGCCGAAATTCCGGTGAACGTCGGCGATCGCGTGGACGCCGGCGCGGTACTCGCGCGGCTCGACACAAAACCGTTCGAGTTGCAACTCGCGCAGGCGGAAGCGAATTACGCTGCCGCGCAAGCCAAGCACGCACAACTCAAACGCGGTCCGACGACGCAGGACGCGACTGCCGCGCAGCAAGCGGTCACCTCCGCGGAAGCCGCATACACCAATCTGCTCCGCCCGCCGCAGAACGATCTCATCGCGCTCAAGTCCGACGTGGACAAGGCGAAGGCGCAGGTGGATCGCGCGCAAGCCGCGTACGATCGCATCGGCGGCGATTCGAACCCGTTCGCGAATATGACGCTGGAGCGCGCCGCGCTGCAGACCGTGTGGCTCGACTACCAAAAAGCGATCGCGCTGTACAACAGCCGCATCAATCCCTCCGACGCGCAGATTCAGCAAGCGATTGCCGGAATTCAAACCGCGAAGAGCAATCTCGCCAAGTTGACGCCAACCGCCGAGGACCTCGCGGCATCGGAAGCGAACGTGAACGCCGCCAAAGCCGCGCGCGATCTCCCAGCGGATACCTTGGCGCGTGCCAAGTTGACCGCGCCGTTCGCCGGCATCGTCGTCGCGATTGAACCCAATGTCGGCGAAACGGTTGCCGTTGGTACGCCGGTCGTGCGCGTCGCCGACACGTCGAACTTTCAAGTCGAAACGACCGACCTCACCGAAATCAACGTCGTCAACGTGAAGGAAGGAGACAGCGCGACGATCACGCTCGACGCGATTCCGGATTTGGAGTTGACCGGCAAGGTCGCGAGCATCAAAGGATTCGGCGAGAACAAGCAGGGCGATATCGTTTACACGATTGTCGTCAAGTTGGACAAGCAAGACCCGCGCCTGCGCTGGAATATGACGGCGAAGGTGACGATTACGAAATAACGCTAGACCTCGAAGGTTTTGGAAACCTTCGAGGTCTTTATTTTCATTTTGTTTTTCTCGTCATTCGTAGTATAATCGGTAGCGTAGATTGAACTTTGTCCCTGGGTATTGGATTGTTCTTGGTTCGCTTCACGGGAGAGGCGGAGGATGACCACCGTTGGGGCTTGGCTATTCCAAATCAATCAATCACGATTCAGAAGGTCAAAGCACCTGTCGTTTTGACGCGCCTTCGCGCGTCGGCGGCGGGTGCTTTTTGCATTACAGCGGGATGTACTGCTGAGACGACGGAACGGTACACGGACGTGACAGGGTGTGGACTGCAAAAAGTAGAACCCGTTGGACAATCTGAAGTTGTAGGAGGGGGGGAGATGAGAGATGAAAGATGAAAGAGTTCGAATGGATTTTGCATTGGGTTTTATGGAGTGTATCACATTTCGTGATACCCGCTACGTTTATAGCGGATAACACGGCAAAAAGCCGTGCTACCCGTCGGAAAACGTAGCGTGGAACGTAAGTTATACGCAAGCCGAAGCAAGCACTCTTAGTTACAGTGAAGGGAGAAAGCACAAATGGCAACAGGTAAGCGAAAACGAAACGCTCGCAGCAGATCCAGCAAGCCAAGATTCCCATACACAACGGCCCCGAAACTTTTGAGGAAGTTCCTGCAGGAAGTCCCCAAAAGACCTAAACCACCTCGTCTCGACTTCTCCTTGATTCAGACTTGGGGGATGAGAGACAGCAATGCCCGCACAATCATACGTGTAGCGAAAGACCTTGGCCTGATCGACGGAAGCGGTGTCCCCACACAACACTACGGCGATTTCATGAAGGACGGGACAGGGCCGACTGCGCTTGCCGCTCGAATCAACGACGTCTATTCAGAACTGTTTGCCGCGTCCACGGAGCCGTACAGAGATTCGAATGAGAGCTTGAAGAATTTCTTCAACATCCATTCAGGAGGCAGTGAGCGCGTCATCCAGCTCCAGGTGCAGACTTTCATGGCCCTTTGCGAGTATGCAGACTTTTCCACAGTGGCACCGTCAGCAGGCCTCACACCCGCAAGCGCTCCGCGCACTCCGGCCCCAGCAACATCTGGGCAAGCAAATCCACAAATTCAGATCAGCCTCCACATTCACTTGCCCGAAACAAAGTCACGCTCTGAGTACGAAGACATAATCAAAGACATAGCGAAGTATATCTATGGAAAGTGATACCAGTTCTGAGCGGCTTCGACCAATCCTTGGCGTTGCTGACATTGCACAGAAGTACTCTTGCGAGCCACTGCCGCAAAAATCACTCTCGCAGCTCTTGTCAGCGCTTGCCAATTTCATGGAATGTGTCCGCTACATTAATACAAGGCGCTCATCTGGAGCAATCCTTACGCTCGATTCAGAGAGTGCAGTTCAAGATGCAATCTACCTGATGTTGAGACCTTGGTTCGATGATCTGATCCCGGAGAATCCGACTGGCAAAGTTGCCAACCGTTTTCTAATCAAGGACTTCCTCATCCCCTCACTAAATACTGTTATCGAAGCAAAGTTCATTCGCGACAAGAGCCACGGCAAGATGGTCGCAGAGGAAATCAATGATGATATCGAGACGTATCGATATCATCCGAATTGCAGCAACCTCGTTTTCTTTATTTACGATCCCGATGCTCTAATCCCGGACAGATTGAAGCTCGAACAACACATCGGTAGCGTTCGCACATACGGAGATAAGCTGCTGAAGTGCTTTTCTGTGGTTCGACCATAGGCTTCAGCCTGCGCATAACACACACGCCCCGACAACGGCACGCGCGCGGCTGTTCACGATGTCGGTTGGTTGACGTGATTGTTGTTGTCATTTCCGCGTGCCGCTGCGGAGTGCTACAAGCGTTCCCGTCATGCGCTTGCCCCCCAAGCCCGCGTCCCCCTCTTGACGTAACTACGAATTGTAACTACAATTAGACTGTGGAATTTGGATGGGACGGAGACAAGCGTCAATCAAATATCCGTGACCATGGAATTGACTTTTTCGATGTGCCGTCACTCTTTGATGGTTACACCGTGACCGTAGAAGATACGCGCATTGAATACGGCGAGAGACGCTTCATCACAATTGGACTCCTCAAGGGACTTGCTATCGCTGTGGCACATACTGAACGCGGAGAGAAGATACGAATCATTTCGGCTAGAAAGGCAACCAAGTATGAAGAAATCACGTATTTTGAACAAATCACTAACCAATTGGGCGCGACTCGACGCGCTAAAAGACGAAGAGATTGACTTGTCTGAAATTCCAGAAATCACTCCAGAAATGTTCGCGCGAGCAGTGGCGCGTCGTGGCTTGAAACCTGTTGCTAGCAAGACGCAAGTCACGCTTCGCCTTGATAGTGATGTGTTGGCATGGTTTAAG
>Ga0315285_10008856_pt1 | contig 10314 bp, 8 predicted proteins | sample YL17G09_36_MG_FD_203698 | JGI IMG/M metagenome (GOLD analysis project Ga0315285, IMG submission 203698) | Sediment microbial communities from Yellowstone Lake, YNP, Wyoming, USA - YL17G09_36 | ecosystem: Environmental > Aquatic > Freshwater > Lake > Sediment | place: USA: Wyoming | collected... | reverse complement strand
CCGATAGTCAACATAGGCAGGACCCGAAGCTTACCGTAAGTGGTGGTGCCGGTGATTACTTGTGCGATGAAGGGGTCGGAGATATCAGGCGGTGTTATGGCTACACTCGGGTCAATGGTTTCCAGGCTGACGTCAGTAATCATGCCGAAGAAGCGGTGCTTCGCCCCTTCGATTGCCACGTACCGACCGACTGCCATATCCTCCACTGAAACCGAGGCGTCAAGCCTGACCTCCACGCCTCGACTAAGAGAGCCGGAAACCACGACACCTAAACGGGTCTGCTCTTCGGAACTTTGGTTTGCCATTACTTAAGCCTCTTGAGAAGCGAATTTAATCTCTGGACATCAGTGCTAAGCATAAAGGCCAGCTCCTTACCGGCTTTGACCAGAAAAGCATCGTGGTCATGATGAGCCTGGCTGGCATAACGAAGACAGGCACCTATAACCTCATCCACCGGGACAGGTATTCTGGCGTTCACAAGCAAACTGAGAAAATCTAATGACTGAGTAAAAGCCCTGACTTCTTCAATCTGACAGGTATAGACAAAGCTATGAATGGAAGCAGGTTTCGGCGGTAGGTAGTGATGCCAGCTTTTCCCCTCGACATGCCCCGCCACCAGTACTCTGAAATCCGTTGTTAAAAGCCTCGATAGCTGTGGATTGGCCTTAAAAATCTCCTCCTCCGCTTCCAGATTCTCGCCTCGAGCCACCACACGCCGCCCCGGCTCAAGGCTGTGAGTCTCGACATTATAGATAACGCCATAGATATCACCAAGCTTATCCTGCGTTTTAACCAGACTGCCCAGAGGCGGCGCCTGGTGGAGCTTATAACATTGAGCTGTAAACTCGGCGCTGCTGGCCTCAATTACCTCCCCTATTTTGCTCACCTTATCCATCTTTGACTTTTGGTTTTTTGACCTTTACTTTTTGTTTTTGATTTTTTACTTTCCTTATATCCATCTCGCTCTCTTGCTTTCGCTCTTAGCCGAGCTCTCCAGAAAAATTCCATCCTCAACAAGAATCTGGTTCACCAGCCTCCAGAACTGCTCCCGATCGGCAACGTTCACCACCGCTTGCTCGTGCGCTTCGCTCAGGGCAACGGGGTAACCTAACCCTCGCCGGCATTGGTCCCAAATTGTGGAATGAACCAGCTCAACCAGTTTCTCATTTTCAGCTACCCAAAGCGGAACTTCTACTCGGGCTACTTCTCCATCCAGCCTGACGTAGAAAAAGTTGACCTCATTAGCTCCGTAGTACTTAACAACGACTGAAGACCGGCTGCTGAATAACGCCGACCGCTGCCCGGGGATTAACAGCCGGGCAAAAAGGTCGCGGTCGAGCAAGCCGCCGACAACATCACATTCTCTGCCTTCAAGCTTGCCCGAGCAATAGCGGTCGCAGTCTACAGGCTGGTGCGGACAGATAGCCAGGCGCAGCAGATTAACTACCTCGGTGCTGCGGGGAAAACTGATATAACTGGCTACAGCCAGCGGTCTACGCCGACTAAACTCCCTCAGCTGGCTAAGGTATTTCAACAGGCCATCCAGTAGTAGCTCGCCAATAACAAAATCGGGATAAACCTGCTCAGCCAGACGCCATAAGATAAGGGAGCCGTCAAGTAGCGCCACTAAAGGCAAATCTACATCCAATTCATTTACCCGTTCAGTCAGCCAGCGGCACTCCTCGATGCTACGCTTTATACCCAGAAGCTGTCCCTCTATTAGAAGCTGGCGACCGTCAGCAGAGGTAATAACCACCTCTCCATCTTTGAAATATAGGGATGGAAAGTTCAAGAGCTGAGCATCAGGATTTCCACCGTACTGTAACTGGGCTATGCCGATGTTGATAAGGAAGCAGTGAGCCGACTGGTGGCGGTCAACATCGATGTGAGAACCATCGCTAGCCAAAACAATAAAGTCATTAGGGCAGTGTGGCGCCGTCTGCCTCAGGTCAAGACTTTCTTTTGGACTAGCCACCAGCCAGGTACTCTTGCTCGCCTCAACCTTCTGTTTCAATCCATTAATATCGGCAGCCGAAGACTTAAGAGTCTTCAAGGCAAATTCAAGCTTGGCTTGTCTTTCTCTGTTCTTTATCTTCAAACTGGCTGCCAAATCTACAATCTGACCGACTAATTTAGATAAGTCCAGCGACATATTTTCTCCTAATTGCCCCAGTATATCATGAGGCCTCACCCCGAACAATCGCCTACAAAGGAAAGGGCTAGAGTGAGGTTTAACCCTCCCTCTAGCCCTCAGTCTACTTTTTCTAAACTTCCCGCTTTCGGGAAACTACCATAGCCGCACTCTCGAATTACGGTGTAACGCTTCCGGTGGCAGACCAGCCACTCCACCCACCAGCATTACCAGCCTTTACACGCCAGTAATAGGTTGTGCCGACAAAAAGCGCCACGTCCTGGGAGGTAGCACTAACCTCCGCATCAAACATGCTGGTTCCGGTGAAATCAGACGCGGTATTCACCTGCAGGCGGTACTTCGTCGCCCCACTGGTGGCACTCCACTCAAAAGTGACAGTGGTCTTCGGAGTTACAATAACTGGAGTAGCTGGCGGTGCGGGTAGTGTGATGTTAGCCCAGCCGGCGGTTAGGTGGTAGCCTGTCCAAGAACTAAAGCCTGAGCCAGCGGAACCGGGAAAAGTAAAGCCAGAATAGCTAGCACTTTTATATCTACCTGTGCCGCCTGAGGCGATATAGCACATGCAACGGGAGTCGGAGATGCAGGCTAGCCAGTAAGCGGTCCCCGCAGTAACCGGTGTTGAAGTTATGCTGATTTCTTTCCAACCCGCCACCACAGGCGTGCTGGCGCTAAATGCATTCGGTAACAACGCACCTGGTTGACCTGAGCTGTCGGCATAGATAGCCACCTTCACATTATCGCTCGAGCCGCATTTGAGCCTGATCTGGGTGACATTGCCCGTGGCTTCTGCAGTGAACTTATCGAGAATGACAGGCTATGGCGAGGCTTTAGCCTCGCCATATCGTGACCTTAAAAGGCCGCCACTGCATGCTTTTAAACACAAGCTCTTTCAAAAAAACCTGGCTAGAGACAAGATACATTTTAGAGGGAGCGGCATAAGGTGGTCAGCAAAATTCTGTTACTGAGGTAAGCAGAGTCAGTAGACCGAATAAAACTGCCAGCCCCACACGTTTGAGCATGACATGCATGATGGCTGAGGGGACATTAAAATGCGCTGCCATTTTCGATTGATCTTTAAACTTTGCCCACTCTTCCTTCACCCAATTTGGCGGTGCTAAGACGCAGGCAGCGAAATAGTCGGCCAAACTCTCATTAAAAGAAGCCTTATCAAATCCTACTTTGGCAAACACGGGAGTGGTTGTTTTAAGATGAGCCCGGATATGGAAGACCTCGTGGAATAGAGTAAATCTCCTTCTGGCGGGTGTGTCATTTGAATTAAGATGGACTATCCATTTCCCCTGTGAACGCCACAGGCCGCCGTGGTAAGCTTCTAGCGGTACAACGCGAATCTCCACACCATTCTCCGGATCAGCCTGCATTGCCAGATGCGTAGGCACCGGTGGATGACGAATTCCTGCACGTTGAAGGAAACAATCCGCCGCAAACTCAATCAAACGAAATATCCTGCAGGGATGTAGAAACACAAAATCACAGTTGGGGGACGGGATAAATTCCTGGTCACATTTCTTAGACAGCTTTTCGTAGCGGCGAATAGCAAAATCCAGATTGCGGTCTAGGCACCAGCCATCTTCGGTGCAGCCATCTTTGGTGCAGCCGTCCTGCTTACCACCCAAATAATAAGTAACACACCAGATGCGTAGGGGGCAACGCACTCCATCGCTGGCAGCTACACAAGCCCAGAGCTCATCTTCCAATTAATAGTCTTTCTTTGTAGCCTTCATTCGCTGTGACATAGAAGCGCACAAAATATGTGCAATACCGCACATTCTATAAGACTATAATACCACTTTATTATGATTTGTCAAGAGCTTTCGGGTAAGAATATCGGAGAAACCTTAAAGTCCGCCTTGCAGAGAGGGATTATAGAGGCTGATGGAAAATGTACTCCCGACCCTTTAGGGTCGTGGTTCCCGAGGCTAAAGCCTCGGGGCTACTACATGTTTAATGTGTGTCGCCAGTGTGACAAAGGACATGTCAGCAGCCGAACACCGTGCCATGAGAAAAGTTAAGGTTTACTCGTTACCCTGCGACCTAAGAGTCTTTGCTGTCGTATCCTCTCGACCGCCGGCGCTCAATCAGGTCCTCAATCATAGTAATCAAGTCCTCATCCAGTGCCTCGGGGTATTTATGTTTAGCGTAGTCACGAAACTCCGGCCATTCGGCAGCTTTCGTTTCAGCCACCACAGGCAGGTAACCGGTGGCGGCAAGGACGGTGGTAAGAGGTACACCGCTATATTTAGCCAGCTTCTGGCATGACCTAACACTGGGGAGATCCCGGCCGGAAAGCCAGCGGCTGACGGTAGCATGGCTTATACCCAGCTCCGCCGCTAGCTGGCTCGGCAGCAATTTGCGACGGCGCATCAGTTCCTTCAGAAACGAAACCAGGGGTGTTTGTCCTTTTTTCATTCTGTTCCCATATTTTTTAAGTGTAACGGCGAATTCTACCATATTTCAATATTATTTGGCAATTTTGACAAGACTGAGATTGTTTAGCAACTCGTAACCTGTCATTGCGCCCCTGAGCGCAGCGAAGGGGTGGCAATCTCTGAGATCGCCACGAGGCTACGCCTCTCGCAATGACAGCTCGACCCTTATGGTTATTAACCATTTAACTTAACCATATTAGCCCTGACCCTTCAAGGCCAGCCGTTTTATCCACCACATGTAGCCCCGACCCTTTAGGGTCGGGTTCCCGAGGCTAAAGCCTCGTTACTACATTTTATAATTTAACCAGCTAAGACTAAAGCCCCGCAGCTACATTGGTAAACAATTTCTTACACAGAATAACGTCTGCACACCCCAGAATTCTGCTTTTCAAAGATTTTTCTGAAAAATACTTGACAAGTAGGAAGAAAGTCCTTATTATAATGTGCACTAGAGGACACTTAATGTACGTTTAGGTAAGCCTTGAGGGGTTGGATTTCCGAGATGTGCTTCCCGTGTTGTGTATCCTGAGCTGATTCGAAATGCTGGAGGTATGATGCCGATAATTAGTGCCATTTTAAGTGTAGAGCTACACCGGAAACTGAAGGGGGAAGCAGTTAACAAGGGGATATATCTCAGGCAGCTGGTGGCTCAGATTCTGGAAGAACACGCCAAAAATAACAAGGCTGACAAGCCTCAGCGGCAGCCCAGAAACAACCTGAGATGAGAAAGGGTCTAGTTTTTGGGTCCGGCGCAGTTGATAACCTGAAGGAAAGAGCTAAATGCCAGAGATGCGGGCAGGAATATGGACTGCTGAGCAAGGCAGCTAGCGAAGCCATAGGTGGGCTGTGCGCTGCCTGCTGGCATGAGAAGAAAAGCCACGAGGGCGGGGAGAGGGAGGTCAAAGAGGATAAAGAGCCACGTTGACAGAAAGTTAGTGTCTTCACATTTAGCTTTAAAAGGGGAGGTGATGTTTAATCGAGTATCAGAAAGCAGGTCATAAAAGAATAAAACCGCGGGACAACGGCTTCAAAAATCGTAATGGAAAGGGGGTGATGCGAACGAGCAAAACACGAATATGTTACAACCAAACAGAACAACCTAGTCGAAAGATAATCAAAGGAGGAAGAATTGAGTAAACACATGAAATGGTTTGCCAAGGCGATCTATATCGTGATTGCCGTGGCACTTGTTCTCGGCTTCGCGCTGGCGCCGGCAACGCCCACTCAAGCTGCCTTTGGCACCTATGCGGGCTATGATTTCTATCGAGATCAAACTGGTACTGCAACGTGGGAAACCGCGCAAAAGTACACCGGCAATTACTCGGTACTGCTTAATGCCCCAACAGCAGGAACCGACTATGCGAGAGTAAAAATACCCATTACCAGCACAGCTTTCAGCACCTTCGCCGCACCGTCATTCTGGTACCGAGATGGCGGTGCCACGGTAACTACGGCAGACATAGGTGCCACGTGGCCTATCCTTGTCAAAAGTGCCGACACAGTTACCACAGGCTACCTTTCACCATATCCTATGCTGGGAATCGATGATGGTGTTACTCCCGTGACCCTGATGGGCCAATCATGGGCCAGCGCCACAGCGCCCGCCTGGACACAGTGGTTGAACGCGACGGCATCAAAGGTAGCCACCGAAGCACTATGGCATGACGGGTTTACCACCGATCCCGCTCTAGGTGGTACAATACCCGCCTTCTATGCCCCGCTTTCCTGGTGGCAGACCAATGCCAGTTCTCCTTATAAGACTGGCTACAACGTGCTATCGGTCCGCGTGGGCTTGGGGTATTTCGGTGCCGGTTGCGCTGCCCAAAAAGCCTATGTCGATACGGTCAGCGGCTCCACCTATGACCTGGAGCCAGTAGTTATTGAAAATCCCTGTTATAACACAGGCCAGACGGTCAATTTCAAGATATTAAATGGTACGGCCACTGGCGTTCTGCCAATCAATGTGGCCAGCACCACCATCCCGGCCGGCATCACTATCGTTACTACAGCCGGAGTCGGTGGCGTATTCAACGGGACCCTCACCCTTGTGAACACTACCCCCACTGCCGGCCAATTGGTGGTAAATAACGGGGATACCGTAACTGTTACATATAGCGGTAATTGGTACACAGCAAGCTCCACTGGCCCCCCTGCTGGACCCGGCAATCTTATCGCTACTGCCAAAGTGGATGATACCGCTCCAGTGGTTACATCTACACCTGCCAACGGGACCAGGGTAAGCGGTGCTACGGTCAATATCGATCCCAATATAACCGAAACAAATGCACATACCGACACCCTCACTATTGACGGAGCCGCGAAGACTTTTGCAGATCCCTATGTGTGGGATACCACTACTTATGCAGATGGCGCGCATACCGTTGTGCTTACAAGCACTGATTGTGCCGGCAATGTCGGTACTAACACCAAGAGCTACACCGTGGACAACACTAGACCGGGTGTCACACTGACTTCCGCTGCCACGAGTCCAACAAATTTGCCAATCCCGGTAAGGGCAACATTCACTGAGGCTGTTGCCGCCTTTGTTGCCGGTAACATTACTTTAGGTGGCGTCGGCGGAACTGTAACCACAGGTCCTACTTACGTTTCTCCTGGGGTATATGACTTTACCGTAACTCCTGGTGGGCAGGGTGTAGTAACAATAGATATTGCTGCAGGCGTAGTTAACGATATAGCTACACCAGCCAATACCAATACGGTTTCCAATACTCTTACCTACACCTATGACACCGTTGGGCCGACGGTTACCATCAATCAGGCCGGTAGTCAGACTGACCCGACTAATAACTCGCCAGTCAACTTTACCGTAGTGTTCAGCGAAACGGTTACAGACTTTGCCACAGGTGATGTGGCGTTCACCGGTTCGACAGCGCCCGGCACCTTGGTCGGCACCGTAACCGGTACCGGCACCACCTACAACGTAGCCGTAAGCGGCATGACAGGTTCCGGTAACGTTGTTGCCTCTATCCTTACCGCAGTGGCACATGATGCTGCGGGCAATAATAGTGCTGCCTCAACATCTACTGATAACACGGTTACTTACAACCAGATTAATCCGACCTGCACCCTGACATCAGTCCCAGCAGGACCTGAGTTCAACGTACCTTTGGCTTGTGACGCTCTATTCAGCTTACCTGTCACCGGCTTCGAAGCTGCTGATATAGCTGTGACCAATGGAGCGATAAGCGCCTTCACCCAGGTCGGCGGTGTGGGCGACCACTACACTTTCACCGTAACCCCACCAGCTCAAGGTGCGGTAACCGTCCAGGTACCGGCCAGTTGTTGTCAGGACATTGCCGGCAGTAGGCCCAATGTGGCTTCCAACCTGCTTAGCTTAACGTATGACACTATAGCTCCGACAGTAGTTCTCACTGCGCCCAACACATGCACCAATCCCTTCAACCTCATCATAACCTTCAGCGAGGCTGTTCTTGGGTTTGCTGTGGGCGATGTTACTCTTACCAATGCCACACCAGGCACGTTATCAGCACCAGTAGGTAATGTATACACCCTGCCGGTGACGGTTACAAACACAGCTAATCCGATGACCGCGCAAGTTGCTGCAGCTAAGTGCCAGGATGCTGCGACCAATCCCAACACGGCATCCAACCTGCTCACAGCACAATACAGCGCCAACGGCATAAATCTGGCCAAGGACTGGAACCTGATGTCTCCCAATCTGATACCAAATGATCCGACAATCGGTGTGGTACTGGGTGACATCTCCACTGACGTATTGGCTGTCTGGTACTATGATGCTACCGTTGTTGCTCCTGCGGATCGATGGAAGGGATGGTCTCCCATCAACCCCACCCCCACCCTGACCACGATGGAAGACGGAAAGGGCTACCAGGTGCGGATGGCCAACGCACGGACGCTGATAATCGACGGTCTCGAACAGCCGGCTCCGGGCAGCATGCTGCCGCCTCCATCCTATGATGTGGTTGTGGGCTGGAACATGATTGGCTTCAAGTCACTCACCACCCAGCAAGGAGATACGTACCTCGCCGGTGTGGCCACCAAGTACACCAAGGTTTACAGGTTTGACAACAGCGCCGCACAGGCGTATGTGGTAGTCAATACAGCTGCTGCTGGAAGTTTCGTTCCTGGTGAGGGTTATTGGGCCGCATTCACCGCAGCGGGCACTATCTACCCGTAGTCTTGGAGGAATGAAATAACATGATGAAAAACCGGCAACACCTACAGAAACTGATGAAGCGAGTCGCCGGTAAGCTGGCAGGGGCTTTCGGGCCCCTGCTGGCCCTGGTTCTCCTTATCGGTGCTGGCGCTTCTCCTGTGCTGGCCCTCCCTGGTGCTCCGCACCAGTTCTGGGGCAGCGTGACCATCAACAATGTTGCGGCACCGGCGGGACTCACTGTCTCCGCCAAAATAGGCATCACTACCTGGGCCACGACCAACACCGATGCCCTTGGCAGATACGGCTACGCCTCCGCATTCATTGTGCCGGGTGACGACACGACCACGCCGGCAAAAGAAGGCGGAAAACTCGGTGATAACGTCGAGTTCTTCGTGGGCACGACGTCAGCAGGTACAACCGCGTTTCAACCCGGCGGCATGACGCCGCGAAACCTGGCAATAACCGATAACGCAGCGCCACCTGACCCAACCAACGTCCAGGGCGACCGAGCTGTCAGCACCTGGTCCAATGACAATACGGTAACCGTCACCTGGATCGATTCCGTGGATACCGGTGGTAGCGGCCTCGATGGCTACTCCATACTCTGGGATACCACCTCAAATACCATACCCGTCGCCACTAAGAATATCGAGAATGGTGTCCAAACCACTACCAGTGCTGCGCTGGCAAACGGTAACTCCCACTACTTCCATATAAGAGCAGTGGATAATGCCGGTAACTGGGTAAGCACCGTCCACCTCGGGCCTTTCTTCATCGATACCGCAGCGCCGGCTGACCCAACCAACGTGGCTGGCGACCGAGCTGTCAGCACCTGGTCCAATGACAATACGGTAACCGTCACCTGGACCGACTCCGTGGATACTGGTGGCAGCGGCCTCGATGGCTACTCCATACTCTGGGATACCAGCCCAGCTACCATACCCGTCGCCACTAAGAATATCGAGGAAGGCGTTCAAACCACTACCAGTGCCGCGCTGGCAGACGGTAACTCCCACTACTTCCATATAAGAGCCGTGGATAATGCCGGTAACTGGGTAAGCACAGTCCACCTCGGGCCTTTCTTCATCGATATCGGAGCGCCACCTGACCCAACCAACGTCCAGGGCGACCGAGCTGTCAGCACCTGGTCCAATGACAATACGGTAACCGTCACCTGGACCGACTCCGTGGATACCGGTGGTAGCGGCCTCGATGGCTATTCCATACTCTGGGATACCACCTCAAATACCATACCCGTCGCCACTAAGAATATCGAGGAAGGCGTTCAAACCACTACCAGTGCCGCGCTGGCAGACGGTAACTCCCACTACTTCCATATAAGAGCCGTGGATAATGCCGGTAACTGGGTAAGCACAGTCCACCTCGGTCCTTTCTTCATCAATACCGCAGCGCCGGCTGACCCAACCGACGTGGTCGGCGACCGAGCTACCAGCACCTGGTCCAATGACAATACGGTAACCGTCACCTGGACCGACTCCGTGGATACTGGTGGCAGCGGCCTCGATGGCTACTCCATACTCTGGGATACCAGCCCA
>Ga0315285_10008853_pt1 | contig 10317 bp, 11 predicted proteins | sample YL17G09_36_MG_FD_203698 | JGI IMG/M metagenome (GOLD analysis project Ga0315285, IMG submission 203698) | Sediment microbial communities from Yellowstone Lake, YNP, Wyoming, USA - YL17G09_36 | ecosystem: Environmental > Aquatic > Freshwater > Lake > Sediment | place: USA: Wyoming | collected... | reverse complement strand
GTTGTGCTTCGGGCTCCGGGCTATGCCACCCAGCAGAACGTGGTCGGGGTGTTGCAGCCCCTTAGCACCCAGGGCCGGTGGCTCGAGGACACGGACTGGGAGGCAAGGTTGCGGCGGGGGGCCGACGGCGTGGCGGCCTTGGGCGGCGGGGCCAAGGGCCGCAAGGTTGGTGGGTGATGGATTGCGGGAACAGCCACGCTCGACGGACTACCGTCGTCAATCGCAAGTATGGGCGGCCGTTCGATGTCTATATCGGGCGGCCGGGTAAATGGGGCAATCCGGTGGCCATCGGAGCGAGGGTTACTCGCTCCGACGCCCTCGAGGGGTTCCGAGAGTATCTTCGAGAGCGGCCCGACCTCGTGGCGGATGCTCGGAAGGAGCTGGCGGGCAAGGTGCTGGGTTGCTGGTGTGGCGGCATGGGAATTCTGACGGCCGACGAGTCGGTAATTTGTCATGGGCAGATATTGGCCCGGATTGCAGACGGTGGGGAGGTGTAAAATGCTGCGGGAGGAAGAACTTGCGGAGCGGATTCCGGAGGGCTACGAGGAGCTCCAGTTGATACTGGAGGCGGCCTTGCGCCAGGCGGCGTGCGGCAAGGGCAAGGAGCGGCACGCCCGGCCCGGCGAGGCGTGGGTCGACCAGCCTATCATCTGGATTCAGAAGACTAACATCGGCCTGGGCTTTCCGCTTGGCCAGGTTGTGAAGAAGTGCGACGAGGTTTTGGGCGGGGCCATGCTAGGGGGCCTGGGCGAAGGAGGTTCACCTCGGCGGCCGGACGTGGTTCGTGCCGAAGACTCTGCCCGGCGGCGTGCGGCGGCCCGGGAGTTGCTCGGCGGCATCGTTTACCTGGCGGCGGCCGTGGCCGGTATTGCCACCCAGGACGGCGTGGCCTTGGGGGACGCTGCGGCGGGCCTAGACGAGTTTATCCTGTGGATTCGAGAACTTGATGGTAAGGGGGGCAAGCGATGATCGTCCGCAACGTAAAAACGGACGAGCGGTTTTGGGCCGATGGCAAGTATCGGGGGCGGCTGGGGACTCGGGAGACGGTTCCGTGCTACCCCGGCTCGGACCGGCCGGTGGGCAAGGGCTGCCACTTCATCGACTTCGGGGGCGGCGTGACCGGGTACGTTTGCACTCGGGGCAAGGCGCTCAAGGAGATACCGCCGAGGCGGTTTATTGGATACTACCTCGAGGAGGTGTTAGATGCGAAAGCTTCTGAAGTGGATGGGTGAGTGGGTGTTTGCACTGTTCGGAGGTGGAGGTGCGGGGGTGCGGCCCGTGCGAGAGTGCGAGGTTTGCCGGGGGTATCGAGTCATTCATGTCGCCTACTGGACAACCCCCGAACTGGCACGGGCTCGGAATATTATGTTCAACTCGTCGACGGCCGATAGTTACACACCGCACCCCCGGCCGGTGCCGTGCCCGTATTGCGGCGGCAAAGGGACGGTGCGTCATGCGGATTGAGTGCGAGCGGGGGGTTTGCACGTGCCTGGAGTTGCGGCCCCTGCCCGCCGCCGAGGGCGTGCGGTTGACACCCGGAGCGGTGGAGCGGCTGCAGCGGGTGTGCGGGTATTATGGGACGAACGGACCGATGGGAATTGCCCGGTTGTGCGGCGATCCTTGCCCCAGGGAACGGGAGGAGGCAGTGGAGCGGGCTCGGCGTTTGGGCAGATAGGCGGGCAAAAAACGCCGCCAAAGCGCTCTCGAGGGAGGCGTTTTGGCGGTATTTTTAGTCTTGGGCGGAAGTTTAATGATTTCAATGGTGTCAGTTTCGGGGACATTGTATATAGACAGGGGTGTGATACTCTGGTGGGTAGGATGTTATTCGACACTCTGGAACCCTAAAAAATCTTCACCGCCCGCAAAGGGGGCGACCAAACTCATGACTCCCAAAACAAAAAAGAAGAAGGAGGGGGCGCAATGCGAGGCCGTTAACCGAGACGGAAAACGCTGCAAGCACCGCATTAAGGGCCGCTCTAAACTGTGCCCCTTCCATCAAAACGCTGTGCGGGGGGCAACCGCCAAAGGCGACGGCGTTAGTAACATTTACCGCATCGGGCAATTTACCTCCATCCTGGACAAGTATGGCCCGGGGGCACAAAAGGCGATGGGGTTGAGCGACGAACTGGTATTGCTCAAGACCATGCTGGGGGCCTTGCTCGAGCGGTTGCCGGTTGCCCCGCCCCTGGCAGAGGGGGGCGTGGACGAGGGTGATGGCGACTCACAGTTGCCCGGCAGTTGTGAACTGTGTCAGTACAGGCTCGCCACCTCTTATATCCAGATAGGCCCCGCCGTGCAAGGCTACACCGAGGTGATTGGCCGCACGGCCGAGCGTATCGAACGCATTGCTAACATGACCAAGTCGAACATCAACCCCCGGCAGGTTGCTGTTTTGGCGAACCAGATCATCGCAATCATTAACGAGGAGGTAGCAGACCCCGGCGTGCGGCAAAGGATAGCGGAGCGGATTGCCACCATCGTGTTAGTGGAGGGGTAAGCGGTAAACATGCAGCCCGGCCTTCATAGAGTTAGCCCAAGATTCCTGCGAACGGTCAAGGCGATGAACCTTGGCCTCGACCAGTTCTTCCTCACCATGATAGCGCAGGGGGTTAGCGTGCCGGGCCTTAATACCGAGATTGGCAACGCCGAGGAGAAGACTCGGTGGGTTGCCCCCTTGGGCGTGCCGCTCGAGGATGCTTACCGCCAGCACCCGGCCCTCCACACCTATCTGGAGTTTCACGTAACCACCAAAGGCGAGCCCATGACCCTCAAGGGCCGCCCGTATCTGCTAGATATCATCACGGACAAGGCCCCCCACGTGGTGGTCCAGAAGAGTGTCCAGTGCGGTATCACCGAGATAGCGATGGTGGTTGCCTACACCGAGGCCCGGGACGGGCTATCGGTGCTTTATGTCTTGCCGGGCTACCCCGAGCGCAATCGGTTCGTCGCCGACCGGGTAGACAAGCAGTTAGCCCGCTCGCCCTATTATGCCGCATGTATCAAGGGGGCGGGCGATAGCATGAACGGGGGGGCGTCGGATGCCCGCAGCCTTAAACACTTCGGGGCAGGGACGATGCATTTTGTGGGTAGCAATACCCCCGGCGAGTTTAGCCAGTTCCCAGCGGATAGGCTAATCATCGATGAGCGGGACCTTTGCAACCCGGCGAACTTGGGCATGGCCCTGGACCGCCTATCCGAGTCAACCTACAAACGCATCCTAAGCATCGGCAACCCCCGCAAGCCCGGGGCACACCATACGGTAGGCTTCCTCTATGAGCGCAGCGACCGCAAGCAGTGGCAGGTTCAGTGCGAGCACTGCCGCACTGACCAGACGCTGGACTGGTATGCTCAGTTCGTGGAGGCCAAGGACGGGGGCTGGCGTTTACGTGATGCCCAAGGGCGGCCGGTATGCACCTCCTGCGGCAAACCCTTCAACCGCCTCGGCCCCGGCCATTGGGTGGCCACGCAGCAAACGCAGGTGCGGGGGTTATCGGGCTACCAGATCAGCAAACTCTTTACCCCCTCGGCGGACGTGCAAGAGTTGTTCAGCCGGTTTGTATTGGCGCAGCATAACGAGACGGCGTTGCAGTTGTTCCACGAGTCAGAACTGGGCGTCTACTATATGCCCAAGTCGAGCTCCCTTACCCTTGCCATGCTAACCGAATGTATCGACCCCAAGATGAACGACTGGGCCTTGGGGGTTGATAGCAAGGGCAAGCCCGACGGCACCTCCGTGGTTATGGGGGTGGACGTGGGGGCCGTGCTCCACGTTAAGGCCTCGAGGATTGGCAAGGACGGGGTGCGGCGTGCCGCCTACATTGGCACCCTGGCGGGCTTTGGCGACTTGATGAACTTGGTCAATCAACTCAAGCCCGAGGTTATAGTGATCGACGCCCTACCCGAGGTGCATAAGGTGGCCGAGTTTGCGGTCGACTGCCTCTATCCGGTTTGGGCGTGCCAGTTTGGCAGCAGCGAGATGACCAAGCCCATCGAGCCGCAATGGGACCAAGAGACCGGACGGAAGGTTGTGCGGGCCAATCGCACGGCGGTCATGGACGCCTCGTTTGCGGCCGTGGCGCAGGGGCGAGTGCAGTGGCCCGCACAGGCGCAGGGGGTTGAGCAGTTCTTTTACCAGATGAGCGTCCCGGTGCGCACCCTTGACCCCACGGCGGCAAAGGGGGCCGGGCGGTTTATCTGGACCAAGGGCGAAGACCATTACCGGCTGGCCGATACTTATGAAAGCATCGCTCAGCAACTCGCCGAACAATACAAGGTGGAGTTCGAATGGGTGAATTAACTTACATTGGCGGCCCGGGCCGTGCCCCCACGCTCAGGGAGCGGATTGCCCTGCGCCTACTCGGCCTCCGTTCGACCCAAGCGGACAAGGACTTCTTCAAGACGGCCGCACGTGCGGGCGTTATGAACACGTCCGAGCCCATGACCGACCCTTTTGCCCAGCACCCGGTCATTAATGCCTGTATCCGGGCCATAACGGACAATCTTGCCTCCGTGCCCTTTGGCATCTATACCGCCGCCAATGCCAAGACGGCCCGGGGGCGCAACGAGTTCAACCGCCGCCGGTTTGCCTTGGACCGCAACGGCCACTCCCACGCCCGGGCCATGCAGCGGGACGCCGAGTTTGTGCCCGTGGAAGACAACAGTAACAAACTGGTTCACCTGTTCGAGGCACCAGACCCCCGGTTAGGGTCTGCCACTCTCTTTTGGGACCTCACCGTCAAGTATCTGCTAACCGACGGCGAGTGCTGCACTATCGCCCAGGGGCGGGACAACGTGGCCGACGTGCCCGACGAGTTGTGGCCCCGCTCGGGCAACGACTTCCGCCTTATCGACACTCAGAACGGTATGCCCACCCTGTGGGGGCAGAACAGCGGCGGCAAGGAACTGCAAGACTACCAGTTGGTGCGGCCCCGGATACCCGACCCGAAGAACCCGTTGCGGGGCGTGGCCCCCTGGAAGGCTGGGCAGGTAGGCACCGAGACCGACTGGTATGCCCTACTCTATAACCGGAACTTCTTCCAGAACGGCACCACCCTGGGCGGTATCGTAATGGTGGCCCCGGGAACAACGCAACCCCAGCGGGACGGTATCAAGGCCTCGATGGAACAGAAACATGGGGGCGTCGATAACGCCTTCTCCATCGGCGTGCTGGCGGGCGCAACAGACTTCAAGGAGTTCGGCACCAATCCCAAGGACATGCAGTTCGTCACCCAGCGCAAGTATGCCCGGGAGGAGATTGCCATGCTCTTCCGGGTGCCGTTGACCGTGCTATCCGTTTACGAGCAGGTCAACTATGCCAATGCCCGGGTGCAAGACAAGGCGTTTTGGCGGATGGCGATTGTGCCTCTTATCCGCTACCTCGAAGACATCTACTATGCCCAGTTGTTCCGGTGGGTGGAGGGCGGCCGGTATTGGGGGGCGTTCGACCTCTCGCAGGTTGAATCCTTGCAGGAGGACTTCGCAGAGAAGCTGGGCAACGCAAAGGCCCTCAAGGACCTGGGATACGATCTGAACCAGATTAACGCTCGCTTGAACTTGGGCATGGAAGATGTAGCGTGGGGTAACGTGGCCTGGATGCCCGCCGGGCTTACCCCTGCCGACGTGCTCCTCGAAGAGGCTAACAATCCTCCGGAGCCCGCTGCGCCCCCGGCGTTGCCCTCGCCAGTATCAGCCGCCGGAGCACCGGTAGGCGATAAGGCCAAGGAGCACGGGGGTGGGGACGCTACCCTCGACCCATCCCGAGGCAACGACGTCCTCGCCCCCGCCCTTGGAGTTTTACCAAAAGCACCGGCGGTAAGAAGGATTAAACCCTCCAAGGCGGACACGTGGACGTCCTGGGTGCGGTTGCTAACCCCCTTCGAGCGGCGGTTTGGCAAGACCTATAAAACCTATTTGTTCAAACTGCGGCGGGAGCAACTGGCAACCCTGGCCGCACGGGCCGACCGCAATCTGGCGCAGGGGCGTGCCCCGGATGCCATCGTTGCGGACGAGCTTGCGGCGAACCTACTCTTCGCCCGCAAGGAGTGGGACGCCCGCCTTGCCCAAGTAACCCGGCCGATATATGGCGACATCATGATGGCATCCGCCAGCGAGGCGTCCAAAAGCATCGGCGGCAATATGCTCTTCAACCTTACCGACCCCGCCGTTGTGGCGGCCATGAATGATAAAGAGTTGAAGATCATCGAGACCAATACCACGCTCCGGGACAATCTGAAGGCGCAACTATCGCAAGGCATAGCCCAAGGCGAGACCACCGCACAACTCCAAGACCGGGTGCGGCAGGTATTTAACTTCCAGGAGTCCCGTGCCCTTACCATTGCCCGCACCGAGACCGGCGAGTGTGCGGGGTATGCCCGCCACGAGAGCATGATTGCCGAGGGCGTGGGGGGTCACGGATGGCTCACCGCAATGGACGAGCAGGTTCGGGAATCCCATGCCGAGGCCGAGGCCGAGGGTATCATACCCATCACCGAGGCGTTTAAGGCAACGGGGTGCATGTATCCAGGCGACTGGAACGGCGACGCCGGAGAGATCATCAACTGCCGGTGCGTGGAGGTTATCGACGACACCGTATCCATATCTCCGGGGGCCGGGGGCGGGGCAGACGAGGAGCCCGGCACGGTGCAAAATACCGGCGACATTGAATCCAGACCGTCACCTAAAGAGTACTTCGACGGGCTTGACATTGCCGAGCAGAACTCGCTCTACGAGTCGCTTGACAACTGGATATCGGGCGGCATGTATCCAGATATGAGGCAGATGGACCGAGGGGAGGCCCTATCCATTAAGCCCTCGTTCATCCCAATCGTAGAGCGGGACTTGAACAATCTGCGAAGCCTCATGGCGGCGACCAATGGCGGGTTCGAGTCGGAGTACCTCTACCGAGGGATGAACCTATCCGGCAAGGCGTGGGACGCATACAAGGACCAGGCCGCCGTGGGCAACGTAATGACCCTCGATTGCCTAAGTTCCTTCAGCACGAGCCGCAAGGTTGCCGGAGAGTTTATGGAGGTAGGCTATGAGCGCTCGGTGCTCATCAAGATATCGCAACCCCGCACCGGTTGTTACGTGAGCAACCTTTACGACTCCGGCCCCCCGGGCGTAAAGATAAAAGGCCCCCCGAGCCAGCACGAGGTACTCGTACCCAAGGGCACAACGTACAGGGTGACGGGGGTATCCACCAAGGGTAGCGTCACCACAATCGAACTCGAGGAGATAAATGGACGCTCCGGCAAGGGGCGGCCGTTTGACGAGCGGGCCGGAACCAAACCCCCCAAGGACCGCCGCAAGATTGGCCGGTTCATCGACACCGACAAGGATATCAGCCTCCGGGTTACGGCCAAAGCATAGGAGCTAAAATGACCAAGCGAATCGAGACCGAAGACAATAGCAACGACGACGAGGCCATGTATCCCAAGGCCAAGGCCCGCAAACGCAAACGGGCAGACCGTGAACCGATAAATGACCGCATGGTACGTGATACCGAACCCAATCGGCAAGGAGGAGACGATGGCAAACGATGACAAAACAATCCGGCGGGTAGACGACACCTGCATGGCCCGGGACATCAACCAGCAAGACCGCACCATCCGGTTCCTGGCGCAATCTGCCAGGCTGGCTTCCGATAACATGGTCATCACGGCCGGGGCCGGTAAGAAGACCTCCAAGGACTTCCTCCGGAACCCGATTGTGGTGCCCTACCATTGGCTCGACCTGGCCGACGGCCGCCCGTGCGTTATCGGCAACGTCATCCAGGACGAGTTCCTGCCGGATGGCAGATACCAGACGGTGCGGTTTGGCACCACCGACCTCGCCGAAGAGTGGTGGCACCTATACGGCGTGGACCGTATCATGCGGATGGTATCCATCGGCTGGTATCGGGCCGGGCAGACGATGGAGATGGACCCGCCCCGGATGCTTAAAATCCTGGCCAAGGAGGGCATCGAACTCAAGCCCGAGGAAATCAACCGCCTCCAAGGCGTCATCACCGAATACCGCCAGCGGGACCTCTCGCTGGTTGCAATCGGGGCGGACCCGGATGCCATGCAGCACTCGGCCGACGAGGGCAACGGCGTCGCCCGGGCGTATATGCGGGGTTACGAGCGCACCGGCGGGGTATGGATACCCGAGGCCGAGCCTGTGCGGGCCGTTGTGCCCGGCGACGTGGCCCCCGCCGCCCCTACTACCCCCAGCGAGCCCCCGGCCGACCCCGTGGCCGCCTTGCGGGCAGATATGGAGAAGTTAACGGCCGCCATCGGGGCGGGCGTTGCAGCGTTTAACGACGCAAAGGCTACCCTCGAGCGGACGCAGAACTCGAGCGATGCGGGTACGCAAGGCGAAGGTGGCACGGCGGGCAATAATGCCGACGCCGTGACCGAGCCGGAGCCGGTTGCGCCCCCCCGCAGCGGATACGAGGAACTGCTGACGTTCCGGGGTATCGGAACCGCCAAACCCCCGGCCCCGGGCTATGCGGGGCTGGCACAAACCGCCGCCACTGTTGCGGCCAATCTGAAAAAGGAGTAACGCTATGGGAACTTCCGCAGCTACCATCACCTGCCCGTATTGCAACGGCGTCGTCGAGCGCAGCGAGGGTGCGTGCCCGCACTGCCACGGCGACCTCAACGCCCCGGCCTTCCGGAAAATGCTCGTCGAGATCGACGCCCGCACCTCCGGCATCCTGGCGAACGTGACGCAGATCGGCGACTCGGCCGAGGATACCCGCAAACGCATCGAGAAGCTCGAGGAGCTGAACAAGCAGCGGGTCGCCAGCGACACCAAGCCCGACGGGGCCGTGCCGCAGGTTAACATGCTCCGGCTCGTGCGGGGCCTCATCTCCGGCGACTGGAAGGACGCCGAGTTCGAGCGCAAGGTTGCCGCCGACTCCGCCGACGTGGCCCGGACGATGGGCATGGCGGCCGTCTCCACCGGCGGGGCGCTCGTGCCCACGCAGTACCTGGCCGCCGCCTTCATCGACTCGCTCAAGGCCCGCTCCGTGGTCGAGGGTTTGGGCGCAACGATCCTCGATGGCCTCGTGGGCAGTCCCGTGGAAATCGCCCGGCTGGCTCAGAGCACGACCGCCGAGTGGGTAGACGAGAACGCCGAGAAGCCCGAAAAGGACCTGGCGTTCGAGAAGCTCTCGATGGTGCCGCACGAGTGCGCTGCATTCTCGCGGGTATCCAATCGCCTCGTTATGCTCAGCAATCCGGGCATCCTCAACCTGCTCCAGAACGACCTCTCCCGGGCCATTGCCGGGGCGTTCGACATCGCCGCCATCCGTGGCTCCGGCTTGCTCTCCGAGCCCCGGGGCGTGACCAACACCGTCGGCATCAACACCCACGTCCTGGCCGCCGACGTGGGCAACGGGGCCATCCCGACCCTGGACGATTGCTACGACATCCTCTACTCCATCGAGGCCGACGACGCCGACGTGGGCAAGCTGGGTTGGGTGTTCAACCCCCGCACGTTTAACACCCTCCGCAAAATCCGGGACGCCTCCGGCGGTGCGGGCACCGGCCAGTATATGCTCCAGCCGGACGTGACCGCCCCGTTCAAGGGCACGATGCTGGGTATGCCGTTCCGTACCACAACCCGCATCCCCATCAACCTGACCAAGGGCGGCAGCGTCAACTGCTCCGAGATCATCTTCGGCAACTGGGAAGACCTGCTCCTGGCCCGCTGGGGCGTGCTGGAAATCCGGGCCTCGCAGGATGCGGGCACGGCGTTCCGGTATAACCAAACCTGGATCCGGGCCTCCCTGCTCGGCGACGTGGGCGTGCGGCACCCCGTGAGCTTCTGCCTGGCGAACGGCGTGCGGCCCTAACCCTAAACCCTAACCCCACAACCTAACCGCCGCCCGGGTAGCGGTTGCCGCAAGGCACCGCCGCCCGGGGGCGTTACCAGATAAGGAGCAAGATATGGGCAGATTGGGAGACGTTTGCAGTCCGGCCATGCTCGCCCCGGGGTTCTCCCTGGCGGCGTCGGCCATTTTGGGTAATATGGACACCGCCGGGTTCCGTACTGCCCAGGTCATGGTGGGGGTGCACGACCCTGCCGGTGCGGGTGCGGACACCCTGAAGTGGAAGGTGCAGCACTCGCCCGCACGCCCGCTGGTCTCGCCGAATATGCGGGCCTATGACGGCACCGACCACGGCGGCCTGGGCGTTAACGATGCGGCCGGGGCGTTTGTGAAGTATGCCATCCCCTTCACCAACGCCACCGCCCGCACCATCAACGAGATCAGGTTACATCTGAGTCGCTTGGGCGTGCCCGCCCTGGCCGCCGGAAACCAGGCCAGGGTTA